>ERZ746981.128-NODE-128-length-61423-cov-24.905552_pt1 | contig 61423 bp, 59 predicted proteins | sample MGYA00374948_ERZ746981 | MGnify/ENA primary metagenome ERZ746981 (study PRJEB28757, sample SAMN06711160) | food metagenome | host: microorganism | place: China:Harbin | collected 2017-01-30 | study: EMG produced TPA metagenomics assembly of the Analysis of...
TGCCGCTGGAGCGCATCAACGAAGGCTTCGACATGATGGCCCGTGGCGAGAGCATCCGTACCGTCGTGGAGTTCTGAGCCGTGACGGAAACCGGCCAACGGCTGCTTGACCTGCTGGCCGAACTCGATATCCAGCCCGAAATCCTGTCCCATCCGCCGGTGCGCACCGTTGAGGACGCGGAGGCCTACTGGGGGGATATACGCGGCCAGCACACCAAGAACCTGTTCCTGAAGGATGCAAAGGGGGCGATGTTCCTGCTGACGGTCCCGGCGGACAGGAAGGTCGATCTCAAGAAGCTACCGCAACTGCTAGACTGCAAGCGGCTGTCCTTTGGCAGTGCGGAGCGGATGATGGAAAGACTGCAGACCATACCGGGGTCACTCGGCCCGCTCAGCATGATTGCGGATACGGATCATCAGGTGCGTTTCGCCATTGATGCCGCACTTCTGCAGGGTGATTACATCACCATGCACCCGATGGATAATACGCAGACATTTTCCATCAGTCCTGATGACCTGCGTAAATTTCTCCACGCCCTCGGGGTGGAACCGCTGGTCGTCACCTTTACCGATGCGGAGACGGTCTGACCGTCTCCCCTGTAACATGGCGCAGGCTGTCCACATGGATGGTCCGGAAAGGGGGACAGGACCATCCTGTCCCCCTGTGTGCATCTGGCGTGGATGCGCATGGCCACACGCCGGACAGATTATATTTAATGCCGCAATGAAATAAATTTCTGTCGCATAAGGAAAAGTCCGGGGCGATACTGTCTCATACTCTCATGAATACGCCATCGGGGTAATCGGTCGGTCATTGCCGTGCGGCCAGGCTGTGCAGGGGTAAGCATGATGCGTTTTCAGTCCGATAGTGCCAGGCCAACCCCACGTCTGCGGGTCGGCATCATACTGGCCGAAAATTTCACGCTTTCCGCTTTTTCACTGTTTGTCGATTACCTGCGTCTTGCAGGGGACAAGGACGATAACAGCCGTCCCATCCTGTGTAACTGGACGATCATGAACAGCCGCCCTGATCCGGTGCGTTCAAGCTGCGACATTCCGATCAGTCGCCATAGCGAGTTCCGCGATCCTTCCGAATTCGACTGTATCGCGGTTGTCGGCGGCCTGCTGCATGGCAGGCGGCAGGTGGATGACAGCACGCTGCAGTACCTGCGCCGCGCCGCCAGCGCGGGTGTCACGCTGATCGGGCTATGCACCGGCGTTTTTGTCCTGTGCCGTGCGCGGGTGATGGAAGGCCGTGCATGCTGCCTGAGCTGGTATCACCGGCAGGACTTCATGGAGGAGTTTCCCGAACATGAAGTCGTCAGTGACCGGATGTACCTGGTCGAAGGCGATCGCATTACCTGTTCGGGCGGCGGCGGGACCGCGGACATGGTGCTGTACCTGATCGAACAGTATCTGGGCCGTCAGGTCGCCAAGAAGGCAAGTCATATCCTGCTTCTGGACCGTCCGACGCGAAGCAATGCGCCATTACTGCAACCCTATCCCCCCATTATTGATGAAATAAATCATATTACTGATTCCCGTATCCGTCGCGCGGTGCTGGAAATGGAACAGAATATGAATGAACCGGTTTCGATCAGTCGGCTGGCATCCTATCTGGGCATATCCTCGCGCCAGCTTGAACGCCTGTTCCAGACGACGCTGGGCATGAAACCGACGGATTTTTACCGCCTGATCCGCCTGCGTTACGCGCGCTCCCTGCTGCAGCAGGGGGAACTGTCGGTCACGGAAATCGCGGTCGAGACAGGGTTTTCAGACTGCGCGCATTTTTCCCGGCATTTCAAATCCATGTTCGGCCAGAGCCCGAGCGAGGTCAGGGGCGCGAAACGTCTGGTGCCCGACGGTGGCATATCCTTCATGCCCGAACGTTCGCTGACGGAACGTGTCGGCGTGCGTCTGTTTGAGGAGTTGTAACGGGTGTCTCCATCACAGGAAACGACTGCGTGGGTCCTGATTGTCACCTGCGACAGTGTTCCCGGCATTGTTGCTGCATTTTCCCGCACGCTGTTTGAAACCGGCGGCAATATCATTGAAATGAATCAGTACAATGACGTTGCCAATGGCCAGTTTTTCATGCGCATCTATTTCACCCATCCCGGTGGGATGCCCGATGATGGACTGCATGCTGAACTGGCGGTGGTTGCGGGTCGTTTCGGGGCCATGTGGTCGCTGCGCAATACGGCGGTACGGCAGAAAGTGCTGATCATGGTCTCCCGCTTCGATCACTGTCTGGCGGACCTGCTTTATCGCTGGCGTATTGGCGAACTGCATATGGACCCCGTCGCCATCGTATCGAACCACCCGGTCGAGGCCTGCGGGCAGGTGGATATGGGCACCATCCCCTTCCATCACCTGCCGATTACGCCACAGACCAAGGCCATGCAGGAAGACCGCCTGCGCGAACTGATCGGGCAGACCGGCGCGGAACTGGTCGTTCTTGCACGGTATATGCAGATACTGTCTGATGAGCTTTCGCGTGAACTTGCGGGGCGCTGCATCAATATCCATCATTCCTTCCTGCCTGGCTTCAAGGGCGCGCGGCCCTATCATCAGGCGCATCGGCGGGGGGTAAAGCTGATTGGCGCGACCGCTCATTACGTTACGGCCGATCTGGATGAAGGGCCGATCATCGAACAGTCCGTGGAACGCATCAGCCATTCGGATACGGCGGAAGACCTGATCCGCAAGGGGCGTGATATCGAAAGCCGCGCCCTGTCGCGTGCCGTGCATTACCATCTGGACGGGCGGGTCATCATGCACGGCATGCGCACGGTGGTATTTGGCGATTAGGGGCGCGGATCAAACACGTTTCCTTGTCAAAACATTTGTCCTGACATACAGATTGACCGCCGCAGGCGCATCCGTGCGGCAGATCAGCGGGGACAGGGCATGACCGGATCGCAGGCCGCCGAAATGAAAGCCGGACGCACGCTGGCAGGCCGCATGCTGGTGCAGGGCGCGGCGCAGGCCCCGCTGCTTTATGCTGATGTGGGGCTGAGTTTCTGGGGCGCGGTCGATCCCTTCACGGGGATGGTGGTTGACAGTCACCACCCGTTAAGGGGGGCCTGTCTTGCGGGCAGGATACTGGCCATCCCCAAGGGGCGGGGGTCATGCACCGGCAGCAGCGTCATGCTGGAACTGATACTGAACGGACATGCGCCAGCGGGCCTGATACTGGCGGAACCTGACGAAATTCTGGTGTTGGGTGTGGTTGTGGCCAATTTCATGTTTGGCCGCTCCCTGCCTGTGATCAGCGTCGGTCACGATGCCTTCGCCACCCTTGAACATGCGCAGTCCGCCTGTATGGCGGATGGTTGCGTCATGGTGGGTGAAAATGTCCGTATTGCCGATCCGAAACCAGCACAACGGCAGGTCGGCCATACGGTTTCCTTAAGCGCATATGACCGTAGCGTGCTGGATGGCGCGCATGGGAAAGCCGCGCAGGCCGCCATGAATATCGTGCTGGAAATGGCAGCGCTACAGAATGCGGACAGGCTGATTGACATCGGGCAGGCGCATATAGATGGCTGTATCTACACCGGCCCCGCAAGCCTGCGTTTTGCACGGCAGTTTGTGGAATGGGGTGCGAAGGTCCGGGTCCCGACCACGCTCAATTCCATTTCCGTCGATCAGCGGCGCTGGCGTGCGCAGGGCGTCGATCCATCATTGGGCGACCCGGCGGCAGCACTGGGTAATGCGTATGTGGAAATGGGTGCGCAGCCCAGCTTTACCTGCGCGCCCTATCTGCTGGATGGCGCGCCGGTGCGTGGTGAACAGATTGTATGGGCGGAATCCAATGCGGTCGCGTTCGCCAATAGTGTGCTGGGCGCGCGCACGCTGAAATATCCGGATTATCTGGACCTGTGCGTTGCACTGACGGGGCGCGCGCCTTTTGTCGGTACGCATTGCGATAGCGGACGGCACGGGACCGTACATATTGCGGTGCAACCGCCCGATAATGCCGATGAATCCTTCTTCCCGCTGCTAGGCTATCATATTGGCCTGTTGAGCAGCACCGAAATCCCGGTGGTAAGCGGATTGCAGGACATGGCGCCGGATCGGGACGCGCTCAAGGCCTTCAGCGCGGCGTTTGCCACAACTTCCGCCGCGCCGATGTTTCATATCGTTGGTGTTACACCCGAAGCCCCCACACTGCAGGCCGCCCTTGGCCATAAACCGGCGCGGCGTGAATATGGGGTGCGGCCGGGCGATCTGGTCCGGTCGTGGCAGGAACTCGATAGTGCCGCGGAAACGGCCATACAGCTTGTATCCCTTGGTAATCCGCATCTCTCCCTTGAGGAGTGCGGGCATCTGGCTGCCCTGTGTAACGGCAGGGTCAGGCATGACGGGACCGAATTCATTCTGACCATGGGACGCGAGATCCATGACCGGGCCAGCGCGGCCGGTTATATCAAGGTACTGGAAGCATTCGGCGCGCAGATCATAACCGATACATGCTGGTGCATGATCGGGGAGCCGGTCATTCCCCGCAACGCCCGGACATTGATGACCAATTCCGGTAAATATGCCCATTACGCGCCGGGTCTGGTCGGCAGGCAGGTGCGTTTCGGCAGTCTGGCCGCCTGTGTTGATGCGGCCGAGACCGGAACAGCCCTGAAGAAACTGCCCGCATGGCTGATGCCGCCCGGATGATACATGGCGTAAAGATACTGATATGGTGATGTTTTCGTATTTTTGCTTTCGGGCTTCGTCAAAAGAAAGTTTTTGGTGAAGCTTTTTTCAAAAAGCTTCGGAAGCTGTCACCCCAGAATTTTCCGCCGACATCTGGCGTCTCCATGCGTTTATCCCATCAGGCGGGCAGGGCGTGCGCCCGGCTGGCCGGGTTGCGCGACGGCCCCTTTTTGTACGATGCTGCCTGCCTGAACGGATATGGGAAAACGAGATGCGCATTGATCTGACAGGTCGCAAGGCCATTGTAACAGGTTCGACAGGCGGTATCGGACTGGCCATTGCAAAGGGGCTTGCCGCCAGCGGGGCACAGGTCGTGGTGAATGGGCGGCGGCCCGAAGCGGTTGAACGGGCCGTGGCTGCGCTGTCCGGCCTTGGTTCTGGCGGTGCGGTCGGCTTTACGGAAGATCTGGGCACGGCTGCCGGGTGTGCGGCGCTGGTCAAGGCCCATCCGGATTGCGATATCCTGATCAACAATCTGGGGATATTCGAGCCCAAGGATTTTTTCGACACCCCCGATGAGGACTGGAGCCGGTTTTTCGAGGTCAACGTCATGTCCGGGGTACGGCTCTCGCGTGCCTACCTGCCGGGTATGAAGGCGCGGGGCTGGGGGCGTGTCGTGTTCATATCGTCGGAATCCGCGTTTAATATCCCGGTGGAGATGATCCATTACGGCTTCAGCAAGACAGCACAGGTTTCCGTCGCGCGCGGTCTGGCCGAACGGATGGCCGGAACCGGGGTTACGGTGAATTCCGTGCTGCCGGGGCCGACCCTGTCCGAAGGACTGGCGGCGATGCTCAGGCCCGAACAGGAAAAAACCGGCAAACCGCTGGAAGAAGTGGCAGCGGAATTCGTCATGGCGCATCGGCCCAGTTCGATCATCCGCCGTGCCGCCACGGTGGAGGAGGTGGCGAATATGGTGGTCTATCTTTCATCCCCACAGGCATCGGCCACGACCGGGGCATCCGTGCGCGTGGATGGGGGCGTGCTGAGCACGATCTGAACGGCGTAAAACGGGCCGGGACGGCAGAGGATAGAGCACAGGCCGTGCATCTGTTCCCCGGCTGCGTTAGGCCCTGCCAGACCGGTATGGCAGGAAGGGGAACGACAATGAAAACGGCACTGGTCATCCTTAACCGCCCGCAGGATGTGACCGGCCTTCTGGCTGCCGGGCTGTCGGTTCTTCGTGCTGTTGGGGGCATGGCGATGAGTGTTCTGGCCGCGCGTGAACCGCCCGAGGACACCATCGTGCCGACCGAGGAAATGCTGACCGACACGGATCGCGCCCGTATCCGCGCGCAGCAGCGTGAATGGGCCGACGGGCTGCATGACCGCTATCACGACTGGCTGGCAAAGTGCCGCGCGGATGGCACGCTGGGGGAGATGGAAACCAATTGGCTCGATCCCGAAATATCGGTTGAGCGGATGATCCGTGCCTATGCCAGTGAGACCGACCTGATCGTAATCGGTTTTCCCCAGTCGCATGACAGTGACCAGAAACGCCGCGCCGTGCGGGCCGCGATATTTGATTCCGCCCGGCCCGTGCTGTTCATCCCGCCTGGCTGGGATGGCCCCGTGGGTCGTAATGTCCTGCTGGCATGGAAGGATACGGCCTCCTGCCGCAGGACATTCCTTTCAGTAAGGCCCATCCTTGATGCGGCGCGGGATGTGGAAATCGTGGGTGACGGCGCGGAGTCCGCCGTGGATAAACTGCTGCCGGGGCTACAGGTCACGCCAGTCATGGCGGATGATGGCGGTGCCCCGGTGGAACTCGCCGCAGCCCTCCTGCGGCTGTGTCGTGACAACGGACGCGATATGCTGGTTATGGGGGGATACGCGCATGGCAGGCTTTATAACCACATTATTGGAAGCGTTACGCAGATCATGCTCGAAAGTCCCGAAATCCCGATTTTCCTGCAACACTGATCGGGTCATGTGGAACCGCATTAAACAAGAGAATGTTCATGGATTTCGATAGATTGCCCGCAACCCTGTGGATTGCGGCGGGCGGTGCGCTGGGCACGGTCGGGCGCTACTGGGTCGGTATCTGGATGGCGCGATGGAGCCAGAGCCTGCCATGGGGCACAATCGCGATCAATGTGACCGGGTCTTTCGCCATCGCATTTTTCGCCACGCTGACAACAGCGGCGGGGCGCTACCCGGTATCGGATGTGGGGCGCCTGTTCTTCATGGTTGGCATCTGTGGCGGGTATACTACGTTTTCATCATTCACGTTACAGACGCTTGACCTGCTGCGTGGTGGTGCGCCGGGTCGTGCCCTGCTGAATATCGGCATTTCCGTGGTTTTGGGTATGCTTGCGGTATCAGCGGGTTATCTGGTTGCCGAACGCCTTAACCAGACAACCGTATAGGAGTGCCGCGCATGCCCTGGACACCTGACGAGGCCGAAAAGCATACGCACAAAGCTACTACTTCGGTCCTGCGCAATCTGTGGGCGAAGGTCGCCAATGAATGTCTGGACCGTACAGGTGATGAAGGCCGCGCGATCCGCGAGGCAAACGCCGTCGTCGCCCGTCATGCACAGGCGGATGGCTGATTACGGAACGACATCTGCAAACGGAAGCCCGTTACTGTCCGGGCTTCCATCCGCATCTTACTGTCATACGAAAAATATCAGCGCGGTTGAAATCGCGAATGCCGTTGCCAGCAGGGCGGGGCCGATGATGTCCCATCTGTCAAGACGTCCGGCCTGTGAAGTGCCAGTATTACGCTGGCGGCGCGAATACATCCACATTGCAAGGCTCCTGTAGCCATATTCCCGGTTGGGTCGTGTGTGTGTCAGCAATGACTGTACGGATCGGGCTTCATATGAAGATCAGCGACAGCCATAATGCCAGTGTCAGCAGAAGAACCCCAATGCCCAGTATGGTCATGATATTGGGATTTGAGCGGTATCCAGTTCCCATAACCATGGCAACCTCCAGTTCGGCAGGAAGATCCTTCCGATACCACGCCATATGGGTGGGCGCAGGGTGGCCGGAAAGGGGGCTGCTACCGCGTGAGGGCCCAAAAAGAAGCACGCCCGATCACAAAACAGGCATCACCTACTGGTCCTGTTACCGCCCGGTTTCCGTGGCAGGTTGCTGAACGAAGCAGGGCAGGAAACCGGTTTGGGCAGGGCGTCAGGTCGCCGCCTGCATATCGCCGGAACGGGTCAGGCGTTGCCGTTCCGCCGGGGTGATGACATCAGCCAGCGTATGGCTGTCCAGCACGGCCATGAAGGAGCCCATCGCCTGTCCCAGCACGCCGCGCAGGCGGCACGCATCGGCCAGAATGCAGGGTGCGTCCTTGCCCGGTTCCATCTGCATGCAACTGACCAGCGCCATGTCGTCCTCGGTAAAGCGTACGACATCCCCGATCCTTATGGTGGCTGCCGGGCGGGCAAGACGCAGCCCGCCGCCACGCCCGCGCACGGTTTCGATGAAACCGCCAAGGCCAAGCCGGTGGATGATCTTCATCAGGTGATTTTCCGAAATACCGTAGGTTGTCGCGATTTCACGGATGGATGAAAGCCGTTCGGTATGGACGGCCAGATACATCAATGTTCTCAGCGCATAGTCGGTATGTAGGGTCAGTCGCATGCTTAAAGATATACAGACTTGACATCTTTTTTCCAGCGGACTTTAAAGATGTGCGAAATATACATCTTAGGAGTCAGAGATGGCCGCTCCCCTGGACGACAAGACCCGCGCGATCATCACGGCCTGCGTGCCGGCACTGGAAGGTCACGGACTGGCAATCACGACCGAAATGTACCGGCGCCTTCTGGCCAACCCGGCCATTCGTGACCTGTTCAACATCTCCCACCAGAAGGATGGGGAGCAGCCCCGCGCGCTTGCGCTGGCGGTTCTGGCCTATGCGCGGCATATCAATGATCCGGGCGTACTGGGCGCGATGGTCGAACGCATTGCTGAAAAGCATGTCGGCCTGAATATCCTGCCCGAACATTACCCGTATGTGGCCGAGGCCCTGCTGGGGGCGATCGGGCATGTTCTGGGCGATGCCGCCACGCCGGAAATTCTGGATGCGTGGGGCAAGGCCTACTGGTTCCTTGCCGATATCCTGATCGGGCGTGAAAAGGAGATTTATGAGGCGCATGAGGCAGCGCCCGGCGGCTGGATTGGCTGGCGGTCCTTCCGCGTAGCCCGTCGCGTGCGTGAAAGCGAGACTGTTACGTCCTTTGAACTTGTCCCCACCGATGGCCAGCCTGTCATGCGTCATCAGCCCGGTCAGTATCTCAGCTTCCGCCTTGACGTGCCGGGGCATGGATCGCAGCGGCGCAATTACAGCATTTCCTCCGCCCCTGATGACAGCGTCTATCGCATCAGCGTGCGCCGGATCGAAGGCGGTGTCGTATCGGACTGGCTGCATGCCAGCGTGGATGAAGGCACCGAACTTCTGGTTTCGGCCCCGGCGGGTGATTTCGTGCTGGAGCAGGCGCCTGCAATAACCCTGCTGAGTGCGGGTGTGGGTCTTACGCCGCTTATGTCGATGCTGGATACGCTGATGGGTGCAGGCAATGCGCCCGCCCTGCATTATATTCACGCCACCCGCACCCCGCAGACCGAGGCATTCGGCAGCCACGTGCGCGCTCTCGCGGCAGGCGGGCGTATCCGTCATGATGTGTTCTACAGCCGTGAAACCCCGGCGGACGACGTGGTGGATGCGGGTACGACGCAGCACGCCGGTCATCTTACCCCCGAGTGGCTGAAGGCGCAGGTCCAGCCCGGCAGTGTCTATTACATCTGTGGTCCCGATGCGTTCATGCGCAGCATGGTCGCCACGCTGAAGGAAGCCGGGGTACCCGAAAAGGCGATCCGGTTTGAATTCTTCGGTTCCGCAGCGGATGCCGAACTGGCGGCGTAAGGGACGCCGCCATCCGTTGCCGCCCCCTGTCGTCAGGCAGGGGGCGTTTTTTACCAGTGTCCCCTTGGTCCGCCCCGGTAGGGGCCGGGTCCGTTGTGGCCGCCACGGTAATAACCATCATGCCAGCCGCGATGGTGATAGCGTGGTCCGTAACAGCCTGCGACGGAGAGCGCCAGAACAAGCGTGGTCAGTATCCTTAGGGTTCTGTTCATCGCAACCTCCTGCGGGATGCAGGTAGGAACGCCACGGGACAGGAAAGGTTTTGCGGGCGGTGGCGGGGTTCAGGTCCGGTCCGGCACGGCGAAGCAGGCCATGGCATGGGCATGCAGCGTTGCGCAGGCCGTACTGGCATCGGCGGGCGCGAAACCGATCAGGCGCGCGCGGTACAGCGTGCCCCCCCTTGCCGGAACCGGCATGACCACGGCGGAAAGCTGAGCGCCATTGATGCCAATCATGCGCCGCGTGGTATCCAGTGCGCTGCGGGCCTCGTTACTGGTGGAAAACGCACCCACCTGAACCGCCCAGCTTCCGTGGGCCGCGGCGGTGTAGCTGACCGGCTGGACAAAGGCCGGTCGCGCGGGCAGGCCCGGTTCACCCACGGGCTGCGCGCCATCGGGTATGACAGCATCGCGCGATACCGTATCATCCGCGACCGAGGCGACCTGCCGGGTTCCCGCGCTATCGGCATGCGGGGTGTCCTGATCCATCAGGCACGGCGAAGCGGGGTCATAGGCGGCATCGGCATTGCGCAGGCATCCATCCGCCGTGCGTGACAGGGCAGCGGCCTGCGCTGGGATGACCTGCGCGCCACCACCACCGGCATAGGCGGCATTGGCATTGATGCCATCAGCACTGGCCAGCATGACCGGGGCCGCCATAGGGGCCGACGGGGCGACGCCACCACCCAGATTGGGCGTGATCGCCGCGACGTACTGCACGGTTTCATCGGGCAGTGGCGTGCCGTTCTGCCGCCATGAATCCACGCGCTCCGGCCCGGCGTTGTAGGCGGCCAGAAAATCCGGTGCGCCAAACCGGTCATACATCAGCCGGATATAGGCAGTCCCGGCCATGATGTTGTCATGGGGTTCGTACGGATCGCCGCCCAGCCCGTACTGGGCCTGCATGTCGGCATAGGTTTCGGGCATTAGCTGCATAAGACCCATCGCCCCGGCATCCGATGTGGTGAGCTGGCCACCCAGATACTCCTTACCGCCGGATTCCTGCTGCATGACGGCGCGTATCCATGAATCCGGCACGCTGAAGCGGGTTGCGGCTTCCTGTATATAGGGGCCCCACGGATCATCAGCCGTGCCCGGCGCGTGGTAGATGCGCTGTCCTGCCGTGGCGAGGGGACCGCGCACCGTCTGCGGTGTTGTGGTACACGCCGCCATGGCCAGCGTTAACGCGACAGACAGCCCGAACCGGCATCGTGCGATGGCATCCGTGCCCACGGCCATGATCTTCTACCTTTGCCCTGTAATATGTCCCCTCATATCAATCCCGGCCCCTGCGCCGCAATCAACTTTGTGCAGGGACGGGCAGGGAAGGCCGGTTTTCGATCAGGGCAGGAAACCCGCGCCCATCACATCGTCAATCAGGTTGTCAAGGAAAGTGCGGTGGCGTCCGCTTCCCCCGTCGGAAGGGGACTGCTCCCCGGCCTGCGCCTCTGCGGGCGGCGGCGGGTTCTGGCCTGACGCCAGACGCCACAGATAGTCGGAGCGCGTGCGTTCCTCTTCCATGGAAACGGCGGCCCTGCGCAGGTTCTCCAGCGCCGTTTTCGCGGCCGGGTTGCCATGTTTCACAAGGGGAAGCAGGGCTTCAGCCGCGTCGCTGACACGGGCCTGACTTTCCTCGATCTGGGCGCGGACGTTGAAATAGGCTTCCGCGATGGCTTTTGTGTCCATGACCTCTCTCCGCATACATCTGGAACATGAACGTAGCGCAACGCCGGTCCGGACGCCAATCAATGCAGGTGTGAAGGGGAAGCGGGGAAGGAAGGGGGCGGTATAGGCCGTGGCGTCCCCTACGCATCGTGAACCGGATACGGTCACGGTCCGTGCTATCGTGACAGTTGCGGGATCTGCCGGTTTTTCATTCCGCAAATCGAAATCGTCATCTGCCGGAAATGGGGGTTGTCGCGGCGCGGGGCGTGGGGATCAAGTGCGCACATGAACAACCTTGCTACTGCACAGGCGGCTGACGGGCCTGTCATTCATGCCTCCCCGCCACGGCCTTCGTATATTCCGCCGTTCGGGCTGCGGACGGTCATCGGCTGCCTTGGCATGCTGCTGGCTGTGCATGTGGCGGGTTTTAATGAACACGTAACCGAAATCGGCCTGTCCGATATCCGTGGGGCGATGCATATCGGCCACGACGAGGGCACGTGGGTCATCGCCATTTATGAAGCGTTCAATATTGCCGCCATGGCTTTCACGCCATGGTTTTACATGACGTTTTCCATCTACCGTTTTTCCATTTTCATGACGGCGATGCTCGCGCTGCTGTCCATCCCGGCGCCCTTCATGCCCGATGTGACGTCACTGTGCATCCTGCGTGCGTTCCAGGGACTGGCGGGCGGGTGCCTGCCGCCGGTGCTGATGACCGTCATGCTGAAATACCTGCCACCACAGATCCGGGTGTTCGGCATCGGCGGCTATGCCATGAGCGCGACCTTCGGCCCCAATCTCGGCCTGCCGCTGGAAGCGTTCTGGTTCGAGCATGTGGGCTGGCACTGGCTGTACTGGGAAATCATACCCACGGCCGCCGCCGCCATCGCCATGATGGCTTACGGCCTGCCGCGTGATCCCATGCATTTTGAACGGTTCGAGAAGTTCAACTGGTTCGGCATCCTTGTGGGCCTGCCTGCCATCTGCTCGCTGGTCATCGTGCTGTATCAGGGCGACCGGCTGGACTGGTTCCGTTCCCCAATCATCACGGATCTGGCGTTGTGGGGTGGTGCGGCCTTCGTCGTCTTTGTCATTAACGAGGCGTTTCACCCCAGCCCCTATTTCCGCATCCAGTACTGGCGGTCGCGCAACATTCAGGCGTCGCTGCTCTCGCTGGTGGGGATTCTCGCCATCTGCGCGATGATGGGGGACATTCCGGCGGTCTATCTTGAGGGCGTGCGTGGTTACCGACCCATACAGGCCGCGCCCGTGGCGCTGGTGGTGGCGCTGCCGCAGCTTATCATGCTGCCGCTGATCGCGGCCATCTGCAACCGGCGCACGGTGGACTGCCGCTATGTGCTGGCGGGGGGCATGCTGTGCCTGGCGGCGGCGGCGTGGCTGGGCACGTGGCTTACGGTGGACTGGGTGCGCGACAATTTCTACGTGCTGCAGGTGCTGCAGGTCTTTGGCCAGCCCATGACCGTCATCCCCACGCTCATGCTGGCGACCATGGCCATGGGGCCTGCGGACGGGCCGTTCATTTCCGGCATGGTGAACATGCTCAAGGGGCTGGCCAATGCGGTGGCCTATGCCCTGTTCGCCGCGCTGACCCGGCGGCGGGAACAGTATCATTCCACCATGCTGCTGGACCATAACGGCACGCACGGCCTTGCGCTGCAGGGCATGGGCAACCCCATCGGGCAGCAGCTATCCGCAACATCGCCCGACAGTGCGCATGTGGCGCGCAACACGCTGCAGGTTTTCCATACCTACGTGCATGAACAGGCGCTCGTACTGGCGCTGAACGACATCTATTACATCCTCATCTGGGTCTGTCTTGGCTACGCCGTCATGAATCTCATCCTGCCGCACCGGGTCTATCCGCCGCGTGCGCCGTCCCCCGATACTCCAGCCCGCTAAACCGGAATTACCGATCATGATTTACAAGAAACCGCTGCTTTACGCCGGTTGCGCCGCAGGTGTGCTCGCCCTTGTCGCCTGGGGTGGCACGCGGCTGGTCAATGGCGATGGTGTCAACCAGTACACGAACGATGCCTATGTCACGGCGGATTTCCCTACCGTGGCCCCCAAGGTTTCGGGACGTATCGACCGGGTGATCGCGCAGGACAACCAGCAGGTCCACACCGGCGAGGAACTGGCCCATATCGAGGATGACGACTACCGCGCGGCACTGGAGGTCGCACGCGGCAACCGGCAGGCGGCGCAGGGCGATGTCGCCAATCTGGAAGCGGAAATCGCACGGCAGGATTCCGTAATCGCGCAGGCCCGCGCCGCCGTGCTGGCCGATCAGGCGGCACTGGTGTTCGCGCGCCAGAACGCGACGCGGTACCGCAACCTGTCGTCAGGCGGGGCAGGCACCATCGAGCAGAAACAGGCATCCGATGCCCATGAGAAGGAGGCCGAAGCCGCCATATCACGCGATCAGGCTGGCGTGGACGCCGCCATCCGTCAGGTTGCCGTCCTTCAGGGCCAGCTTGAACGCGCCCGTGGCGTGCTGCTGCGCGCGCAGGGGGATGAAAAACAGGCCGAACTGAACCTGTCCTACTGCACCATTCCCGCCCCCATGGATGGCGTTGTGGGCGAACGCGGGGTGCGCGTGGGTAACTATGTCCATCCGGGCACGGGCATCCTTGCCGTCGTTCCAACGCATGAAGCCTACGTGCTGGCCAATTTTCAGGAAACCCAACTGACGAAGGTGCAGACCGGGCAGCGCGCGACCATATGGGTCGATACGTTTCCCGGCCATCCGCTAAAGGCGCATGTGGACTCCCTTGCGCCCGCGACCGGCGTGGCCTTCGCCCCCATCCAGCCCGATAACGCAACCGGCAACTTTACGAAGGTGGTCCAGCGCATCCCCGTCAAGCTGACCTTCGACCCCGGCCAGCCACTTGCGGAGCGGGTGCGTGTCGGCATGTCAGTCGAAGCGAATATCGATACATCTTCCACGCCGGAAGGCCCGCATGCCAGTGACGCGCGCTATGTCTGGCAGTAACGCGGTGAAGCGCCTCCTCCTTCCTGGGCTGTCGATGCTGGCGCTGGCGGCATGCACCGTTGGTCCGGACTATCACAAGCCGCAGGTCAGGGCGCCCGAGGCATGGCGCGCGACCCAGCCGCCAGCCGAAAGCCAGGTGACGGGCGCCACCGCCGATCCGCAGTGGTGGAAACTGTTCAACGATCCCGTCCTGACCCGGCTGGAAAACGAGGTCGCAGCTTCCAACCTCGACCTGCGTGCGGCGAGCCTGCGTCTCATGCAAAGTCAGGCGGAGCGGCGGATCGCCAGCGCCGCGCAGTTTCCGCATGCACAGGCCAATGCGTCCTACGGTCGTGAACGCGCCAGCACCAATGGCGTGCTGGGCCTGCTGGGCACGATGGAGCGTGAGGGAGCGGGTTCCATCGCATCGGGCACGCAGGGCTTTGGCCCCACCGCGCTGCCCGGCAGCATTGGCAATCCGTCCTTCAACCTGCCGCAATATGGCATGAACGCGTCATGGGAAGTGGATTTCTGGGGGCATGTCCGCCGTCAGGTGGAAGCCGCCACCGCCGCCATGCACGAAACCGAGGAAATGCGGCGGGACATGCTCGTCTCCCTCATGGCCGAGACGGCGCAGGATTACATCGACCTGCGTGCCGCGCAGACCCAGCTTGGCATCCTTGAACATAATATCGAGATCTCCACCAATAGCGTCAGGCTGACGACCCTGCGTTTCCAGCAGGGGGCTGCGACCCGGCTGGATGTGGCCGAGGCCACGGGACAGCTTCATACATTCACATCCCGTCTGGCCCCGCTGCGCGCGCAGGTGACGCACAGGCTCAATGCCCTGAGCTTCCTTGTGGCGCGTGAACCCGGCGCGCTGGATGCCGAACTGGGCAAGGCGGGGGATATTCCGGCCGTGCCCGCCGTGGTGCCTGTCGGCCTGCCATCGGAACTGGCTGAACGCCGCCCCGATATCCGCATGGCGGCGGATCACCTGCATGCCGCAACCGCCAGTATTGGCGTGGCAATCGCCGATTTCTTCCCGCGCGTGACCCTGTCGGGCAGTCTGGATGTGCAGGCGCTCCAGTTCAGCGGTCTGGGGTCGTGGGCATCGCGGCAGTACGGTTTTGGCCCCACGGCGACCCTGCCCCTTTTTGAAGGGGGACGCCTGACGGGGCAGTTGCACCTGCGTCGCGCGCAGCAGAAGGAAGCGGCGACGATGTTCCAGCGCACCGTGCTGAAGGCATGGCAGGAAATCGACGATGCGATGGCCGATTTCACGGCGGCCCAGCGGCAGCGTGATGAACTGGCCCTTGCCGTGCAGGAAAACGAGATCGCGGTCGAGACGGCGAAGGCACAGTATACGCAGGGCTCATCCGACTTCCTGAACGTGCTGACATTGCAGAACGCATTGCTGTCATCCCAGAGCGCACTGGTGGACGCCACGGCGCATGTGGCAGGATCGGTAACGCATCTCTACCGCGCGGTAGGGGGCGGATGGGAAGACATCTATCCGCAGAAACAGAAGACGAAAAAGCGGGCATGAGGGACAGGGCATGATAACGATCCGGCGCGCGGATACACTGGGCAGCGCCCGTTCGGATGGCCTGACGCTGCGGTGTCATTTCGCATTTGCGGATTACCGCGGTCCGGACTGCATGCACGAAGGACGCCTGCGCGCCATCAATACGGGTACGCTGCCACCCGGCGGGTCCTACCATCTGGGACCGGAAGCCAGCGTCGATATCCTGACCTGGTTGGGCAGCGGGCGTGTCACTGCCCATGCCGATGACTTCGCGCCCGAAGATGTACGTGCAGGCGGCCTGCATCTGGCCAGCACGGGCAGGGGATGCCGGACACTGGAATGGACGGCGGGCGCTGATGGCGCGTCCTTCATCCAGTTCTGGCTCATGGCCGATACGGAGGGCACGACCCCCGCGCAGGAAACCCGCGCCGCGCTGGCGCAGTTCGAGGATGGGGGTTTTACGATCCTTGCATCCGGCTTTCCCGAAGATGACCCGGAGGAAAGCGAAAGTGTATCGGACGGCGCCCCCGTTACCCTGAGTGCGCGCGCACGCCTGCTGCACGCCGCCATTGCAGCGGGGGAGGGCGCGGCCTACCAGACCAGCGCCGGACGCGACCTGTATCTTGTGGTGGTGTCAGGCACAGTAAGTATTGACGCCAGCATACTGCACGCGGGCGATGGCGCCGCTGTAACCGATGCCACGGACCTGACCGTAATTGCACACGAAGCAGCGGTCGTGCTGCTGACGGACGTTGCGGCGTAAATGGGCCTGCGCGTCCCTGTGACCTGACCTGCCACCAGGGCGGCTAGAATTTGGGCAGGGGAATATGGGGCGAGAACAGGCACCCGATAACAATTCCGCCCAGAAAAAGAATGACCATCAAGGTGGTCAGCATGCCGTTCCTTCGTTCCAGAGGCGTGGCGAAAGGGGGCTTGATGCTTCGGTCCGCCAGGGGAGGGGGTTCGCCATCCGTCCTGAAATTCCTGCTCATGGCCGTATTCCTGTTGCTGGATTGCGCTGCCTGAACGTTACCCCCGCGCCGTAAGTTTCGTAGTGGAACAATAAAGGCATCAATAAAGAAGTGAAAACGTCGGCACACGACGGAGAATTATTATTCACTGCGTTGTGAAGGGATCGTTTTTTACGTCCACGGCGTTCTGCCTGCGCAATGGTCAGGGCAACCTGATATCATGCGGTAACCGGAAGTATAAAGCGTAATATAAAAAACGGGATGCAAACGGATGGCAGCGCTGTTCACACCCCGCGCCAATGTCATCATGACTGCATCCCTGCTTGCCATCGCCTGCGCGGTCACAAGCGGGTGCCTGCTGTGGTTCGCGTGGCCGTATACCGATTATGCACGGCAGGTGGGGTGGACGATCGAACAGCCGGTTCCCTTCAGTCACCAGCATCATGTCGCGGGGCTGGGCATTGACTGCCGGTTCTGCCACAGCAGCGTCGAACGCAGCGCGCAGGCCAGCATGCCCCCGACCTTTACCTGCATGACATGCCATTCACAGATATGGACGGATGCAGCGGTACTGGCGGGCATTCGTGACAGCTTCCTCAGGAATACACCGATGACCTGGCAGCGCGTGACCGATGTTCCCGATTATGTCTATTTCAACCACGGCATCCACGTCACGAAGGGTGTGGGCTGTGAAAGCTGCCATGGCAATGTCGCCACCATGGCGCTGACATACAAGGCAAAGAGCCTGACAATGCAGTTCTGTCTGGACTGCCATCGCGATCCCGGCCCCAGCCTGCGTCCCGCTGAAAACATATTCGATACCGACTGGCATCGCGCCCCGCACACGCCCGGTCCCGCGGCGCTGCTGGCGCGTTATCACGTAGGCGGGCGTAATCTTACGGAATGTTCGATATGTCACCGCTAGGCCGGTTTTCCGGTGCGCAGGCGGCGCGGCGGCTCATGGCCCTGCCGGATAGCGAACTGGCACGCCGGTTTCCCCAGCTTGAAGCCGCCCTGTCGCATCCGCTGGACCGTCGGCGGACGCTGCGGCTGCTTGCACTGGCGCTGGCTGGCGGGGGAATGGCCGGGTGTGGTCCGGGCACGCCTGACCGGGGCTTCGTTTCCGCCGTAAGGGCTGCCGAAGGCGTGGTGCCGGGTATCCCCAACATCTACGCCACCGCCCATGTGCGCGATGGCTACGCCGAGGGCATCCTGGTGACGCACCAGATGGGCCGGCCCATCAAGGTTGAAGGCAATCCCGCCCATCCCGCCAGCCTTGGTGCGACCGATGTCATGGCGCAGGCCCTCATCCATGATTTTTACGATCCCGACCGCGCCACCGGCCCGCTGCATCGGGGCATGCCGGTATCGTGGCAGGATCTGGCGGATGCGATGCATGCAATGCGCGCTGCCGTCACGGCCCCGCGTTCCGATGGGGGCCTGCCGGGCCGCAGGCTGCGTATCCTGACGGGCACAGTCACGTCGCCTGCGCTGGGCCGGACCATCGATCAGCTACTGGCTGCCTGTCCGGGTGCGGTGTGGCACCGGTGGGATGCGATCGGGCGGGAGAATGTCAGCCGGGGGACCAGTCTCGCCTACGGGCAGCCGACCGCGGTTACTGCTGATCTGACGCAGGCGGATGTGCTGCTTGCGCTGGACAGCGACCTGCTGGACAGCGCGCCGGGGCATCTGGCCCATGCGCGCGCCTTTGCCGCGCGGCGCAATCCGGTGCGGGGTGTCATGAGCCGGGTATATGCGGTGGAATCCACGCCATCGCTGACCGGCGTGGCGGCGGACCACCGCTTTAGCGTGTCGCCTGCCGTGCTGAACGAGGTCATTGGCCGGTTATCCGCCCGTATCCTGCAAAACGAAGCGCCATCGGGTGGCCCGGATTGGCTGGGTGCCGTTGCCGCGGACCTGCGTGCCAGTCGGGGGCGGGCCGTCATCCATCTCGGTCCCGACCACGCGCCGGAGGTCCACGCCGTGGTACACGCCATGAACGAGGCCCTTGGCGGGCGCGGTCGGGTGTTCGATGTGATCGCAACGCCCGAATATCAGCCCGCTGCCCCACAGGGTACGCTGTCGGATCTGATCGCGGATATGGAAAGCGGGGGCGTGGACGCGCTGCTGATCGTGGATGTCAATCCGGTCTATCAGGCTCCGCGTTTCGCTGCCGCGCTTGGCCATGTGGCGCACAGCATCACCCTTGCGGACCGCCCGCATGAAACGGCGCTGGCCGCGCGCTGGCATGTCCCGCTGGCGCATGGGATGGAGGACTGGGGCGATGCGCGTGGGCATGACGGCACGGTCGCCATCGTGCAACCACAGGCCATGCCGCTTTATGGCGGGATGAACCTGCTCAGCGCCCTGCATGCCTGCATGGGCCAGCCGTTGCGCCCCGCATCCGATCTGCTGCGTGCGACGTGGCGCGAGCATCTGCCATCGGCACGGGACTGGCATGATGCCCTGGCGTCGGGCGTCATCGCGCGGACCCGATCCCCGTCCGTCAGTGCGGCGTTGCAGCCCGCGGCCATACGGGTGGCGTCTCCCGCCTCATTTCCTCGCACACCTGCGCAGCCCGTCCTGCTGCTGCGGCCCGACCCCCATCTGTGGGACGGGCGGGGGGCCAATAATCCATGGTTGCAGGAACTGCCGCGCCCATTGAGCAAGGTGGTGTGGGACAACCCGCTTCTGGTCCCGCCGGACCTTGCGCGCGCCCTGCACCTGCGCAACGGCGATGTGGTGGATCTGTCGCAGGGGGAACACCATGCGCGGCTGCCCGTATGGATACAGCCGGGACAGGCGGCGGGATGTGTGGTTGGCTTTCTGGGCTGGGGGCGCATTCATGCGGGGGAGACGGGCAATCACGTCGGCACCGACCTGTATCCGTTCCGTGACGCGACCGGCCCCGTGCGGGTTGACGTGACCAAGGTTCCCTCCGTTCCGGTGGCGTGTACGGAACATCACGCCACGATCATCAACACCGCACCATCGGACATCGCCCGTCATGGCACGCTGGAGCAGTACAGGGCCAACCCGGCATTCCTGAAGGATACGGAGGCGGGGCAGGAGGATACGCTGTACCGCAGGCCCCCGGATGCAGCCGTGGCATGGGGCATGGGCATCGACCTGAATGCCTGCATCGGCTGCAATGCCTGTGTCGTCGCCTGTCAGGTGGAAAACAACGTGCCGGTGGTTGGACGCGATGCGGTGCTGCATCAGCGGGAAATGCACTGGCTGAGGATTGACCGCATCTACGAAGGAACGGAGGCCGCGCCCGATACGTTCTTCCAGCCGATGCTGTGCATGCATTGCGAGCAGGCCCCGTGCGAGACCGTCTGTCCGGTGGGGGCGACGACACATGATTCCGAAGGCCTGAATGTCATGGTCTATAATCGGTGTATCGGGACCAAGTTCTGCTCCAACAACTGCCCCTACAAGGTCCGGCGGTTCAATTACTTTGCCTTTGCCCAGCGCGAAAACCGCCCCGCCCCCAGCCGCAATCCCGATGTATCGGTCCGCACGCGCGGGGTCATGGAAAAATGCACGTTCTGCGTGCAGCGTATAGCGCAGGCCCGGATCGTGGCGGACCGTGATGGCGTGCCCGAACAGGTGGTCACCGCCTGTCAGGCCGCCTGTCCCACGCAGGCCATAAGCTTTGGCGACATCAACGATCCCATGGCGGACGTAACGCAGCGCAAGGCCAGCCCGCTGGATTATGCCGCCCTGCCTGAACAGGGCACGCATCCGCGCGTGACATATGAAGGGCGCATCCGCAATCCGAACCCGGATATCGGGTCATGACCGGGCGCATCGTCCATCCCGGCGAGACGCCGTGGTCCATGACGGAACGGGTATGCGTCACCACCCTGCGCCCCGATGCGGGGCTGTGGACGCCGCTGTGGTGGTGGCTGTGCCTTGGCATGGCGCTGGCGCTGCTGGCGGGGGGCGTGGTGTCGGTCGCGTGGCTGTTTTACGCGGGGCTGGGGATATGGGGCATCGACTGGCCCGTGGCGTGGGGTTTCGATATCCTCAATTACGTGTGGTGGATTGCCATTGCATCGGGCGGTACGTTCATTTCCGCCCTGTTTTTCCTGCTGCGCGCGCCATGGCGGACATCGCTCAACCGGCTGGCCGAAAGCCTGACGCTGTGCGCGGCACTGTGTGCGGCCATATTCCCCATCCTGCATCTGGGACGGCCGCAGTTTTTCTACTGGCTGTTTCCCTATCCCAACACGATGGGGCTTTGGGCGCAGTTCCGCAGTCCGCTGGTATGGGATTTCTTCGCCATTCTGGCCTACGTGCTGTGTTCCGTCCTGTTCTGGTATTTCGGGCTGCTGCCTGACCTTGCCACCCTGCGCGAACGCGCGCAGCGCCGGTGGCAGCGCGTGTTCTATGGCGTGCTGGCGCTGGGGTTCCGTGGGTCGGCCCGGCAGTGGCGGCATTACCAGCCGGTCTACGGCGTCATGGCGGCCCTGATGGCCCCGCTGGTGGTGTCGGTGCACAGTATTGTTAGGCATGGACTTTGCCGGTGGGGCCGCAACCGGGTGGCATTCCACGCAGTTCCCGCCATTTTTTGTATTCGGCGCGGGACTGTCGGGGTTCGCCATCGTGCTGCTGGCTGTCATTCCCCTGCGTCCGGCCCTAGGGCTGCAACCCTATATCACCGACTGGCATATTGATGTGCTGGGCAGGCTGCTGCTGACCGCCAGCCTGTGCGTGGCATATGCCTATGTCATGGATGTCTTTTCGACATTCTACGGCCCCGATCAGGCCGACCGGACCATGTTCGCTTTCCGGCTGCATGGACTTTATGCGCCCGTCTACTGGGGCACCATCATGCTGAATATCGTGTTCCCGCAACTGCTGTGGTGGCGCGGGGTGCGGATGAAGCCGCCGGTGGTATGGGCAATCTGTCTGGGCGTGCTGGTCGGCATGTGGCTCGAACGTTTCCAGATCATCGTAAGCAGCCTTGCACGCACGCAGCTACAGTCCGCCTGGGGTCAGTATACGCCTACGCTGTGGGAATGGAGCCTTCTGGCGGGCACGATCGGGCTGTTCCTGACCGCTTTCCTGCTGCTTGTCCGCTTCATCCCCATGCTGGCCATGGCGGAGATGCGGGCAGTGCTGGAGGACAGGCCCTGATTATCGCCGCCTTCGCCACGGAGGCGACCCTGAACGACGCCGCCACCACATTGCGGCGGGAGGGGGCATGCGTGGTCGAAACCTATACCGGCACGCAGCCCGGGGATAACGGCGGCGGCTCCATCCTGCCTGTACTGATGCTGGGTGGGGGTGTTGCGGGGGGCATGGGTGGTTTTGGCATGCAGGTCTATGCCACGACCATAAGCTATCCGCTTGATGTTGGCGGCAGGCCCAACCTGTCATGGCCGTCCTATATCCCCGCCACCTTTGAACTGGCGGTACTGGGCGCGGTCCTGGCGGGAATTATCGGCTACTTCGTAACCGTGCGCCTTCCACGCCTGTATGACCCGGTGGATGAAAGTGCCGCCATGCGCGATGTGATGAAGGGGGCGCATGTCCTGGTCGTGCGTTCAGGCGACCGTGCCAGGGCGCGCCAGATGCTGTCGCGCTACGAGGTGCTGGGCATTGAGGAAATCGGGCCATGAACGCGGTGCGGCCCGTATGCATCATGGCCATTTCCCTGCCGCTTCTGGCCGGTGGGTGCGATGACATGTCGAAGCAGGACCGGGAAAACCCGTACGCCAGCCGTAACAGCGCACCGGCGGATATTGCGCAGGGAACCGTGCCCTATCACGACGCGCCGCATCCCGTGCCCCCGCTTACGGCGGGCCTGCTGCAACGCGGGCACAGCGAATATCATGCCTTCTGCGCCCCATGCCATGCCGAAACGGGCAATGGTGACGGCATGGTGGTGCAGCGCGGCTTTCCCGCCCCCCTGCCGCTGGTTACGCCGGATGGCCACGCCCTGCCGTCGCGCCACGTCTATGATGTCATTACCGTGGGGCAGGGGATCATGTACGGCTTTGCCCAGCGGATCGCGCCGGAGGACCGATGGGCCATCGTCGCCTATCTTCACGCCCTTGCGCGCAGCCAGCACGCCACCCGCGCCGATATGACGCCCGAACAGCAGGCGAGCGCGCAATGAAGTACGCGCTTCGTATCGCCGCCGGTGTCGCGGCTGTTGCGCTGGTGGCTGTGGTGGCAGCGGCGATCCGGGTGCTGCAGGCGGTTTTCCCGGCGTGGCTGGCGGTATGCGCCGCATGGATCGGATGGCCGCTGGGCAGTATGGCGCTTGTGCTGGTGCATGCGCTGACGGGGGGACGGTGGGGGGATATCCTGCGTCCCGCCCTGCGCGCCGGGATTGCCACATTGCCGCTGGGCATACCCGCGCTGGCGGGTGTGCTGTGGGGCGCGCGCCACCTGTATCCGTGGGTGCAGCCCGGCGGCGGGGCGCGGATCACCAACGGTTTTTACCTGAACGTGCCCTTCGCCATGGGGCGGGTGGTGGCCTACGTGCTGGTATGGGGATGGCTTGGGACTGTCTGCCTGCGCGGGCGTGATGTGGGGCGTACTGCGCCTGTCGGGCTGATCGCGCTGGCGTTTACCTCCGGCTTTGCCGCGATTGATCTGACCGAATCCCTTGATCCGCATTTCAGTTCCAGCGCGTACGGGCTGATCGCCGCCGCCGGTTCGGTGCTGCTGGCCTTCGCGGTGGGTGTGCTGATGGAAGGGATGTGGGCGCGGGGGCAGGACCTGCGCGACCTTGCACGCCTGCTGCTGGGGCTGACGGTGCTATGGGCGTATCTGGATTTCATGCAGTTCCTGATTGTGTGGCAGTCGAACCTGCCGGTGGAGGCCGCGTGGTACGCGCCCCGGCTGCGGGGCGCATGGGGGGGCGTGGCGCTGACTATCGTGGCGCTGCATTTCCTGCTGCCCTTTGCCGTGCTGGTGCTATCGCCACTTCAGGCCCGGCGGCCTGCCATCATGCTGGCGGCGGGGCTGCTGACAGGCATGGAAATACTGCGCAACCTCTGGCTGGTCCTGCCCACATGGACACAGCCCGTACCGCTGGCGGGGGTGGGACTATCGCTTATCTTTTTCGGTGGCGGCAGCGCGCTGCTGGTCCTGCGCCACAGGAACCGCGAAAGCGTTCTATCATGTTCCGTACAGCCGGGAGACGCCCATGTCTGAACATCTTGCATCAGCGCAACCGCACCATGAAACCCGCGACATTTCCCTGCGTGCGGCGGTCATGGGGGGCGTGGTCATCGGCATGGTGGTGGGCGGGCTGGTGATACTGGCGGACGTGCTGTTTCCGCAGAAATCACTCGACCGGTTGCTCCGGCCGCCCTTTCCCGTCATTGCGGAACCGGCCCTGCAATCCGACCCGCCGGCGGACATGGCGGCGTTCCACACGCGGGAAATGGCCATCATGAACAGTTTCGGCTGGACCGACCGGCCACGCGGCATCGGGCATATCCCCATCGATCAGGCCATGCAGGAGACCCTGCGCGATGGTATTCCCGACTGGCCCCAAGGTGATGCGCCATGAACACGGTGGGGGCAATGGCGGCACGATGGCGCAGCGTGATGCTGGCGGCCATGCTGGCATGCCCGGTCATTATTGCGTGGGATGGAACCGGTGTCGCGGCGGATGAGGCGATGCAGGCACTGGCCTTTACCCCCCGGCAGGGTGTCGCCCTGCCACTGGATGCCCGCTTTGCTGATACCACGGGACAGGTGCGGTCGCTGGGGGCGTTCCTTGGTGGCAGGCCCGCCATTGTATCAATGGGGTATTACGCCTGTCCCAACATGTGCGGACTGGAACGCGCGGACCTGCTGCATGCGCTGGCGCGTAGCGGGCTGCACAGCCCTGCCGACTATACCCTGCTGGTTGTCAGCATCGACCCGTCTGAAACGCCGGTGCAGGCGCGTCAGGCGCGTGATGACGATCTGGCCCATTTTCCCGCATCCACGGCGGGGGCAGGATGGCATTTCCTGACCGGGGACGCCGCCAGCATCGGGCGTCTGTCGCGCGCCGTAGGGTTCCATGCGCGCTTTGATCCCCGGCTGGGGCAGTATCTCCATCCCATGGGGCTGGTGTTCGTGACCCCTGCGGGCGTGGTGTCCGGTTATGTGCTGGGGGTGGGCTACCAGCCCGGCGATGTGCGCCAGGCGGTGGCCCATGCTGCGCGGGGCGAGCGCGTTGCGGCATCGCCGGTCCTGCTGCTGTGTTTCCATTACGACGAAACGACGGGGCGTTACACGCTGGCGGTGGAAAAGCTGTTACGGATCGGCGGTGGGCTGACCGTACTGATGCTGGGGGCGATGCTGTTCATGGCGCACAGGCGGGGCCTGCGATGAGCTGGCTGCCTGAAGCCTCGGGGCATGCCACGCGGGTTGATGTCCTGCTCGCGGGGCTGCTGCTTATCAGTCTGGCGGTGCTGGGGCTGGTGTTCGGGCTGATGGTTCTCAACATCATCCGCTTCCGGGTTGGCAGCGGGGTGCCGGTTTCGCATGAAGCCGTGGTCCATAAAAGCTGGGGGTTTGAAATCGGCTGGACCGTGGCGACGCTGGTGATTTTCTTCGCCCTGTTCATATGGGCGGCACGGCTGTACGTGGTGGGGTTCCAGCCACCATCGGGTGCGATCCAGATCTATGTGACCGGCAGGCAGTGGATGTGGAAGGTGCAGTATCCCGGCGGCCAGCGGGAGATCAACGCGCTGCATGTCCCGCTGGGACGGCCGGTGCAGCTACTGATGACATCGGAAGACGTCATCCATGATTTCTCGATCCCCGTGCTGCGGATCAAGCACGATGTCCTGCCTGGACGGTACCAGAGCCTGTGGTTCATTGCCACGCGTCCCGGTTCCTTCCGTTTTTACTGCACGCAGTTCTGTGGCATCGGGCATTCGCGCATGACGGGTACGCTGGTGGTGCTGGACAGCACCGAATACGCCGACTGGCTGGATCATACTCCAGCCAGTGGCAGTCTGGCCACGGCGGGGGAAATGCTGTTCATCCATAATGGATGCAGCGGCTGCCACGTATCGGGGCGTTACGCGCCCGATGCGCAGGACACCAGCCGCGCACCGTCCATGGTCGGGCTGTATGGCAGCCTGGTCCCCGGCCCCGACGGGCGGCCCGTGCGGGTGGATGGCGGCTTCCTGCATGACGCCATCCTTCATGTCGGGCCCGCGCGCACACCGCAGGCAAATTATACCACCACGATGCCGTCCTTCCGTGGCGTGCTGGGGGAAGATGATCTGGCGGCACTGGTGGCCTATATCCAGACACTGTCGCCATCCGTGCCTGCGGGCATGGGGGCTGCGGCCGTTACCGCGCGTGACGGGGGGTGAATGTCCATGGCACCGATGGCAGACAGCGCGAACGGTTACCTGTGGCAGGACGGCACCCTGCGGTCATGGCTGCTGACGACCGACCATAAACGGATCGCACTTCTTTACATGGCGTCCATCACCGCGTTTTTCATACTCGGCGGCGTAGGGGCGGCCCTGATCCGGTTACAACTGCTCGTGCCTGCCGGGGCCATCCTGTCCGATGAGACCTACAGCCGCATGTTCACCCTGCATGGCGTTGTCATGGTCTGGCTGTTTCTGGTGCCTTCCATTCCCGTCACGCTGGGCAATTTCCTCGTGCCGCTGATGCTGGGCGCGCGGGATCTGGCCTTTCCAAGGCTGAATCTGCTGAGCTGGTACCTGTTCGTCATGGCCGGGATGCTGGTGGTTTACGGGCTGTTCCGGGGCGGACTGGAAACGGGGTGGACGTTCTATACGCCGCTATCGACCGATTATACGCAGGGCCATGTGCTACCGGTGGTGGCGGGTGTGTTCCTCAGCGGTTTTTCCTCCATCGCGACGGGTGTAAATTTCATCATAAGCATCCATCAACTGCGTGCGCCGGGCATGACGTGGTACCGTCTGCCGCTGATGCTGTGGGCGCTGTATGCCACCAGTGTCATTTTCGTGCTGGCGACGCCGGTACTCAGCATTACGCTGGTGCTGCTGGCGTTCGAGCATTTTTTCCATGTGGGCGTGTTCGATCCCGCGCTGGGGGGTGACCCGCTGCTGTTCCAGCACCTGTTCTGGTTCTACTCCCATCCGGCGGTCTACATCATGATCCTGCCCGGTATGGGGGTGATAAGCGAGGTGGTCAGCACTTTCTGCCACAAGCCGGTTTTTGGTTACAGGTTCGTGGCCTGGTCTTCCATTTCCATTGCCTCGATCGGGTTTCTGGTCTGGGGGCACCATATGTTCGTGGCGGGCACATCGCTTTACGCCGCCGTGGTGTTTTCCATGCTGAGTTTCCTTGTATCGGTTCCCTCGGCCATCAAGGTTTTCAACTGGCTGGGGACGATGCATGGCGGGGCGATCAGGCTGGATGCCCCCATGCTGTACGCCATGGGCTTTATCGGCCTGTTTACGGTGGGGGGGCTGACCGGGCTGTTTCTGGCATCGCTGGCCAGTGACGTACACCTGACACAGACGTATTTCGTGGTGGCCCATTTCCACTACATCATGGTGGGGGGCATGGTTTCGGCCTATTTTGCCGGGCTGCATTACTGGTGGCCCAAGATAACGGGACGGATGTATCCCGAAATGTGGGGACGGACTGCGGCTGGGCTGCTGTTCTTCGGGTTCAACCTGACGTTCTTTCCGCAGTTCCTGCTTGGGTACGAGGGGATGCCACGGCGGTACGCAACCTATCCGGCGCAGTTTCAGGTGCTTAATGTACTGTCATCTGCGGGTGCCAGTATCCTTGCGCTGGCCTATATCCTGCCGCTGGTCTATTTCGCATGGTCATTGCTGCGTGGTGCGCGCGCGAGCGACAATCCGTGGCAGGCAACCGGACTGGAATGGCGCACATCCTCGCCCCCGCCCACGGAAAACTTTGCACATGTCCCCGTCGTAAATCATGACGCATATGATTACGCCGCGCTGGATCAGGCGAACCGGGCCGCCAGTCAGGAGCCGCCCCATGCCTGACGACCTTGCCCCCTATGACACGCCGCAACACCGTGACGAAACGGCGGTGGCGGGAATGTGGCTGTTCCTTGCCAGTGAAGTCCTGCTGTTTGGGGGGCTGTTTCTGGTCGTTCTGGTCTATTCGCACACCCGTAAGGCGGGATGGATCATGGGTGTGCGGCATACCAACCTTATCATAGGCAGCATCAACACGCTGCTGCTGCTGACCAGCAGCGCCATGTACACACTTGCGGTCGTAGCCGCGCGGGCGGGACGCGCGCGCCGCATCATTGCCCCTGCACTGGGTGCCGCCGGGCTGGGTGTCGCCTTTCTTGGGCTGAAAAGCTGGGAATGGCATCTCGAATTTAGCGAACACCTGTTTCCCGGTGCGGGTTTTTCCATTTCGGGGCCTGATGCGGGTGGCGCGCAGCTGTTCTACAGCTTCTATTTCCTGTCCACCGCGCTGCATGGGTTGCACATGCTGGTGGGGATTGGACTGATCCTGTGGGTCTGTTACCGCACGGCCCGGCGCAGGGGGCAGTCCGTGCCCGTCATACCGGTGGAGGTGGTTGGACTGTACTGGAGCTTTGTAGATCTGGTCTGGATACTGCTTTTTCCCGTCCTCTATCTGGTCGGGCGGGTGTGATGGTTCGCGTTATGGCCTGCTGGGGCGCGCTCATGGTGCTTTTCATGGGGGAACTGGCTATCGCCACGACCGGTTTCGGGCCGGGCATATGTGCAGTGGCGGTGCTGATGGGGCTGGTTATCGTCTTCGGCTTCATGCGTATTACGCTGGCGCCCCCACTGGCTGCGATCTTTGCACTGGGCAGCCTGTTCTGGCTGGCGATACTGCTGTCCCTTGGCAGTCTGGACAGTTTTACCAGAACAAATTTTTCCGTGGGCGATACACTTTCGTCGCGCACCCAGAATGCCGTGACCGCACGGGACAGGGCGCCGTGATGCAGGATCGTGCGGACGACACCCTGAAGTGCGACCGGAACACCGGCGCGGGCCGTTTCAAAGTCAGCCCAACGCATCGGCTTCCGGACGGGCAGATAAAATCTGTCCACCAGTATGAAGCAGCACCATTTTCGCATCCCGCCGGAAACGGGCAGGGACACAGGCCGCCCCGCAGCGGGGCAGGGCGGCTTCGACGTATCAAGCGATCAGACCGTAATCAGCGGATGACCCCACAGACGACACGGTCGCCCGCGCCACCAATCGGCTGCGTCCTGTAATCGTCGGGGTTGGCATGAATGACCAGCGCCGCGCCATCGGCATCCAGCAGGGCAGGGCGGCCATCCTTGCCATTAAGCGAAACCAGCGTGGAATAGAGCTCCACCGTCGCCGTCCCGTCCTGATTGACAAAAAGGTTGGGCAGGTCGCCCGCATCATTGGCGTTGGGGTTCAGCAGGCCATGCACGACCGGCGTGGTCGCATGCACATGCGCACCGGCGCTGGTGAATTTCGGCGGGCCGCAATCGCCTTTCTCATGGAAATGGATGCCGTGCCAGCCCGGGGTCAGCCCCTTGGCCATGATGCGCAGGATAACGCCCTTGGGTGCTTCCGCAATGTTGGCTGTCCCCCGGTCGGTTCCGTCCGTTCCGACCAGATGGGCCGTTGCCGTATCGGCGGCATGGGCCATTGCAGGTAGAACGGCCAGACCGATGGCAAGGGCGGCAGATAGTTTAAGGCGGGAGACAGGCATAAGGCATTTCCTTTTCCGGTTCAGGGTGCATCGGGAAAGCGGCGCACCATGCCTGCAAACGCCTGGAATGCTGGCACGATGCACCGCGTGATGCCCCCCGTATGATGGCAGCTTGCCGTAATTACGAGTGCGTCGCAATTACCGAAGAAGTGAGTGCCGCGTCCCTTGCATCACAGTGTAAGAAAAGCGTGCTGCCTGCGGTGAAACTCCTGTCCCGTACCGTCCGTTGCACGGGCATCCTTTATGGAGAAGCGCCATGCTCAGGATGCAGGTAAAAGATAACCCGGATATCCCCGTGCCGTCTGAAGCGCCACCATCCGTGCCGCCGACACCGATATCCGATCCCGGCCCGGACCCCGACGAGGACCCGGATGACGACCAGCTGGGCGATCCCGACAGTCCCGCCCCCGACTGGGATGAGGATGAACCGATAGATCCCGACAAGGACGGCCTGATAGACCCGCTGGAACCCGATGAGGAGGATGAAGGGCCGGTTTCAGACTGGTAAGGGCATCCGGGACAGCAGGTGACAGCATGGAATAACGGACACCCGCCGCCAGCGCGATGGGGGAGACATGCTGGCTGGGGTTTTCCTCTGGCAGCGACAGGAATGTGAAAATTGATCCCAGAACTGTCCTGTGGTTCCGCTTCGTTGTGAGCGTCTTGTCGCAGCGGCATGGTGCCGCGACAGTGTGACCAGCACCAACCGGATGGGTGCCGCAGCATGTGGATTATAGGGGGGATGGGGCGCGGGTACAAGCCAAAAACACTCCACGGATTTTCCACAGATCGAGGTGGATTACCGTAGACAGATATAGACGCTGGTAGACTGTCCCGTTTCGGGAATTATCACACACAACGCTGGCTTTTGGCGGAATATCCGGAGCCGAGTGGTGGGCGCAACAGGGATTGAACCTGTGACCCCTACCATGTCAAGATAGTGCTCTACCGCTGAGCTATGCGCCCAATCGGCTCCGGTGAGATGGCTTTTACTCACCATTTCAGGGGGATGCAACCCCCCTTTTGAAAAAAATCGCATTGACCCGAAAGCCGCCGCCTGTCCCTATGTCGGGATGTGTCATCATGCCTGCCTGTCCACGCGCATAACGCGGCCTGCCAGCCCGGCTGGGGCGCAGGATCTGCCGTGACGGCCCCTGTCGACCCGCCACTGCGCATCCTTGCGCCGCAGGGCAGGGCAGCCCCCGTCATCGTCGCGTCCCCACATTCGGGGCGTGATTACACGGCTGAATTCCTGCGCATGTCACGGCTGGATGCACATGCGCTGCGGCGCAGCGAGGACTGTTACGTGGAACAGTTGTGCGAAGGGTCGATGGGGCAGGGGGCAACCATGCTGCACGCCACGTTTCCGCGTGCCTATTGCGACGTCAACCGCGAAGCGTGGGAACTGGACCCCACCATGTTCCGCGATCCGCTGCCCCACTGGTGCAATACGACCAGCAGCAAGGTGCGCGCCGGATTTGGTACGATTGCCCGCATCGTCTCCCGCGACGGGCCGATCTATCCCCGTCCGTTACCGTTCAGCGAGGCGGAAACGCGCATCCGTACCTGCTGGCAGCCCTATCATGATACGCTGTCGCGTCTGGTGCAGGCATGCCGGGACCAGCATGGCTGCTGCATCCTGCTTGATGCCCATTCCATGCCGACGCCACAGGGGCGGGGCGAGATGCCGGATTTCGTGCTGGGCAATGCCTGGGGCACGTCCTGCACGGCGGAACTGACGGCGCTGGTGGAAGATGTGCTGAGCGGGCATGGTTACACGGTAGCCCGCAACGTGCCGTTTGCCGGTGGCTATGTGACCCGTCATTACGGTCGGCCACGTCGGGGCGTGCAGGCCCTGCAGCTTGAAATCAGCCGTGGCCTGTACATGGATCAGGATTCGCTGGAACCCCATGCGGGCTTCGTATCGCTACAGGCCGTGCTGACCGACCTGTTCGCCGCCATCGCGCAATACGGCGACCTGCTGGCCCGGCAGGTGGCGGCGGAATAGGAACGGGCCGGAACCGTGACCGGCCCGATCATGGCTTACGCCGTTTTCGGGGGGACGCTGCCCTGCGGGGTCTGGGCGTTGACGGCTTCTGGCAGCAGGTGGGCCAGAACCGGCAGGATGGTTGCGGCGGGCAGGCCGGTCTTGTCCACCATGGCCTGTACCTGCTGGTTGTTCAGCAGCGTGCGCAGTTCATCGGTGGAAATGGGCAGGTTGTGGCCATCGCCAACCCATGAACGGACCTTGTCGCCCAGTCCGGCCTGTTCCGCCTGTGCCAGCATGGTATTGAGGGTATCGGGCGTAAGCAACTGCGACAGATAGGAATGAACCTGCTGCGACAGGCCGGTGGCACCCGCCAGTTCGCTCAGCTTGCCCATCACGTCGTTGAAGATACCGCTCATGCTGCTTCCTTCCGGTCTGTTATGTCGTGGCTGTGATTATACGACACGACATACAGTTATAGGACTTATCTATAAAAAAGGATAAAAAAAAGCGGTGCATGCGCACCGCTGAGTTTAGGGAGGAAACGTCCAAGAAGCAGTTGCACAAGGCAGGTCTGCTTCCCACCCTTATGATTGACCTCACGGGGTTGTGTCAACAAAAAAAGCGGCGCGGTTATTTATGACGTGCCTGATACATATGCCATGACAGCAGGGTCTTGGCGTCCGTCATGCCGATACGGGGCAGGTCAGCCATGTTGACGATGTGCAGGCGGATATATTCATGCTCGCAGGCAAGGCCGGTCTGGCGTTCGGCAAGGCTGCGGGCCAGCGCCTCCTCTATATGCAGTTCGGTGTAATACAGGCCGATGGCTTCGTCACAGCCGCCGGGGGAAAGCCAGACGTCCGTCAGTCTGATCAGGTCTTTTTCCCGCACGCGCAGATCCGCGCCCACTTCTTCCGACAGTTCACGCAGCGCGGTACTGACAAATGCGCCACCATCCAGCATGCCCGCGGGCAGGGCCAGAAGGTCGGGCCGGGCGATGGGTACGCGTGCTTCGCGTGTCAGGATGGTGCGATCGGGATGGCCGGGGCATTTCAGCACGATCAGCACGGAGACGGAATCACCACGCAGCAGGGCGAGGCCGGGGACAGGCTCGCCATGATGCAGGGCATCGGCCTGCACCAGAATAAAGCCCATGCGGGTCGCGCTGAAGGCCACTGCATCGCGTACCAGCACATGGCGCAGGGTGAAGCGGGCGCGCATGCCGTCATACCAGTGGCGGAAATGCGGGGCTGTCAGCACGCGTGCCTGCAATGCCGCGTCGATGCCGGGGGCAAAGGAAATATCGGTTAACGGGTCCATGCGGTTCCTGCCTTGCCTGCCTGCCGGTTCGCCCTGTTGTTCATGCAGCATCCGGGGCAGCCATAAATAACGGGCGATCCTCTCCATCCCTTGTGCGGCCATGCGCCGGTTTAATCAACCGCGTGGCGGGGGCTGGTCACATGGGAAAGCTGCCCCCGCGATCATCGCGGCAGACGCATGGCAGGACTGAAAAGTCGCTGCAACGTCATGGGCATCGCCACACCCACGGGTCATTTCATGGCATGGATTGCCGCTTTTCCCGATGCGCGGCTGACACGCCGTCAATGCGTGAGCGCAGTCCAGAAACAGTCATCACGTTTTTCTCGAACGCAGACAGGACGGCAGCATTGCTGTTCATGGGCAGGGGGGCTGGTCCAAAGGATTAATGGGGCAATACGTGCCCGTCATGGCGGGGGAATTATCTGTGCAACATCTATACACCGCATCCCTGCGGCATGGGCGGCATCCAGACCGGACTGCGTGTCTTCAAAAACAAAACAGCGTGTCGGCGCTGTATTGAGGAGCTGCGCTGCCTTCAGAAATAGATCCGGCGCAGGCTTGGGGTGAGCAACATCCTCGATCGTGACGATCCTGTCGAAAAGATCGAACAGGTGTGTCGCCTTCAGGCAGGCCTCGACAATGGGCCGGGCGCCGCCGGATGCGACCGCCAGTTGGCGGGTTCCGTGGTTTGATCGCGCGATCTGGGCCACGGTCGCGATTTCCTTAAGGTCGGCAATGTTGGTGAAAAATTCCCGGCGCATGGCTTCGATGGCTCTGGCGCGGCTGGGGATGTGAACTTTGAAATCCCCTTCAAACGCGTCCATCAGAACATGGTCGGACATGCCCGCGCGGGCCATGAACCATTCCCGCGGCATCTGTTTCCCGGTTTCCTGAAACCCTTTGGTCCATGCCAGCGCATAAATGGGCGGTGTATTCAAAAGGGTGCCATCACAGTCAAAAATCAGCGTATCGATGTCCGAAAGATCAATCATGGCCGTAATCCTGCCCTTAGCGATTGCATGATTTATACGGCGGGATTCATGGGGCCGACATCACGTTCCGGGCATTTCGCGCTGCCTCCGAACCGGCTGTCCCGATTACCGAAGGCACCCCATGCGGGTTCCGGTCATTGAAAAGCCAACCAAGCTGTCAGAAGCTGGTCCATACGCTTCGGGGCACAGGAAACAGTCCCGACATATCTGACGTTAACGGGGTGGTGCGTATCCGTATTTTTCGGCTTGCCTCCTCTTTTTCGGATCAAAATCATGTCGGAGCCTGTTCTTGTTACCGGCGCGGGGCCTGTCGGGCTGACCATGGCCATTGCACTGGCCCGGTATGGCGTGCCTGTCCGGGTTATAGACCGGCTGCCGACACGGACCAGCCGGTCCCGCGCGCTGGCCATCTGGCCCCGAACCCTCGAACTGCTTGACGCGGCGGGCTGCGCGGACGCTTTCGTGGCTGCGGGGCTGCATGCGCACGCTGTCAGCCTGCATACTGGTAATACGACACTCGCCCGGATTCCGTTCGGGACGATTGCCTCATCCTTCAATTACCTGTTGATGATTCCGCAGTCTGAAACCGAGCGGTTGCTGGAAGAACATCTCGGCACTTTTGGCGTCACGGTCGAACGCGCAACGGAACTGACCGATTTCGTGGATCGGGGAGCGCGTGTTACCTGCACGCTTACGCATGCACAGGGCGGGATTGAAGTAATGGAGGCCGCGTGGCTCATCGGCTGCGACGGGGCGCATTCTTTCGTGCGCGGCAGGCTTGGCCTTGTATTTGAAGGCGATACCCTGCCTACGGGTTTTGTCATCGCGGATGCCCATGTAGCCGGGGTTGCCATCCCGCCTGACGAGCCAGCGATTTTCTGGCACTCCGACGGGGCTGTCATGTTCTTTCCGATTTCGCATGACCGTTCCCGTATCATAGCCGCTTCAGGTCCGGTTCCGTTGCACAGGCCCGATCTTGAGGAAATGCAGGCCATTGTTGACCGGCGGGGACCGGACGGGACCATCCTGTCCGATCCGGTGTGGCTGTCGGATTTCGGGGTTAATGAACGCATGGTGCGGGATTACCGCAGGGGCCGCGTGTTTGTGGCGGGCGACGCAGCCCATGTCCATAGTCCCGCCGGTGGTCAGGGCATGAATACGGGCATGCAGGATGCCTTCAATCTTGGCTGGAAGCTGGCGCTTGTCGAGCAGCGGCTGGCGCGGCGATCCCTGCTGGACAGCTACAGTATCGAACGCAGCGGCGTTGCACGGCAGATCCTGTCGGATTCCGGTCGCATGACCCGTGTTGTTCTGCTCAGAAGTCATCTGGCGCAGAAGATACGCAACTTTATTGTAAAACAGGGTTTCCGCATTCCGGCAATCCGTCGCGGCATGGCCAACAGGTTTGCCGGGATCACGACAGGGTATCCTGACAGCCCCCTCAACGCGGGGTCGTCGCGGGGACTGCATGGCCCCGAACCGGGACAGAGATGGGTTTTCGGACATGACGGTGCGGGGGGCGGTATTCCCCGCTTTGTGCTTGCATCCACGGACAATGCCGGAGCGCGGGCCACGATCGCGCGTCACTCATCCTTGCTGGCTCCCCGTGTGTGTCAGCCACCGGATGAAAACGGTATCTGGCTCATACGTCCCGATGGCTACATCGCGGCGGTCGCCAGAAGCACGAACTGGACGGTAATCGATATGGCCCTGACTGGCATAACCGCCGATTGAAGCAATCTCCCTATGAAGCCGGGCAGAAGCTGTCGCCTCATTTGCGATATTTTATGAGTAATGATTTTTTATACTGTTCTGACGATGCCCTTTGACGACTGTTCCATGCTGACCCCGGCGCGCGAAGTAATTTCATGGAACATGGTGTTGAACATCGCATATCATGTTTCCGTGCCGTGCTTTCTATTTTAGGCGCTATCGAAACAGAAAAGGATTGGGCCGTATTTTTGTGAAACAACGGCGCGTCAAAGGCATTTTGCAAAATCCCGTCTGGTTCATGCGAAAGGTATCCATCACGAAAATGATAGCCCTGCGCGGAATGCCAGCATGTATTATTCCGCCCGTCAGAAGGAGACACGGGCATGGTTTACAAGGCACTGGTGGCAGGGGCTAACGGCATTATCGGCAAGGCCCTGCTTGAAGTCATGGCCACGACACCCGACTGGGAAGGGCGGGGTCTCTCCCGTAGTCATGGGGATGTTCGCGCTGACCTGACCGATGCCGGACAGACGCGAAAGGCGCTGGAGGCCGCAGCGGACTGCACGCACCTGTTTTACGCAGCCTACGGCCCCGGTGGCGGACTGGCCGAGGAGGATGCCCGCAATTCGGTCATGCTGCGGAACCTGCTGGATGGGCTGAAGCATGCGGGTGCGTCGCTGAAGCGTGTTGTCCTCTATCAGGGCGCCAAGGTGTATGGCGTGCATCTCGGCCCGGTTGCAACGCCATTTTATGAAGACGAAAACCCGCGGCCGATCGGCCCAAACTTCTATTTCACCCAGCAGCGCGAATTGCAGGCACGCCATGAAGCCGGTGGCCCGGAATGGACAATCCTGCGCCCCGATGTGGTTGTGGGCGACGCTGCTGGCAACGCGATGAATATTGCTACTGTCATAGGGGCCTACGCTGCGATCTGCGCGGCGGATCAGGCGGCATTCCGGTTCCCGGGTTCATATCGGACATATGACGGGTGTCTGGCGCAGGTCACGGATGCCCATGCGCTGGCGCGGGCAAGCCTGTGGGCGGCAACGTCCGATGTGGCGGCTGGTCAGGCGTTCAACTATGTGCATCCGCCTTTCCGGTGGCGTCGCATATGGGAACGTCTGGCCCGGCATTTCGGCCTTGAGGTGGGCGAGCCTATCCCGTTCTCGCTGGCCGGACACATGCCCGCACTGACCCCGATATGGGATCGGATCGGCAGGGATCTGGTGCAGCCCGATTTCGCCCGGGCCGTTGGCTGGGGATTTGGGGATTTCGTGTTCGGAACGGAAGCCGATGTCGTATCTGACATGACGAAAATCCGGCTGGCCGGATATACGCAGGATGCCGATCCGCTGGCGGTTCTGATCAGTGCGATTGAACGCCAGCAGCAACAGGGCGTGATCCCGCGCATCGGGGCGGGCTAGCGGCCTCTTTCACCACTCGCCCCATATCTCTGGGGTAGGGGGCTACGCCATCGCGGCGATCCCCGGTCGCCCGCAGTGTTTCAGCTTTTGTCGTAGCGAACGGATGCCGTGCCCGGACTGCCCGAAACCTGCCTGTCCTGTGCCGCGCGGATGCGGGCCTGCCTGCGGTCCGGGTGGCCCCATGTGTTCATGATGATCACGCCCGTCATCACAACCGCACCACCCAGTAGCGTGCGCAGGCCGGGGATCTCACCGGTCAGGATAAAGGCCAGCACCATCGTCACGGGGGGCAGGGTATACAGCAGCGCCGAACCACGCGCCGCCCCCATATGGCCGATTACGAATGTCCACGCCCCGTACCCCAGCGCGGCAGGAAAAACCGCCAGTTCAACCACCGCCGCCGTGCAGGACCACGGGGCGTTCGGCAGGATGGAACATGCCCGGGGCAGCCAGGGCAGCAGCAGTATCGCCCCCGCGATCAGGATATAGCATATGCCCGGCAGGCCGCCGTAACGCTGGATCACCTGCCGCAGCATGATGATGTAGATGGCCGAACACAGGGCCGCCCCAAGCACGAAGGTTGCCCCCGAACCGAACGCGATGCCACCCGCCTGCCCACCTGCGATCAGGATTACGCCGGAAAAGCTGAGCAGCGATCCAATCCAGCCCCAGCCATTCAGCCGTTCGCCCAGGACCGGCATGGCGATCAGCGCGGTCATCAGTGGCGCGGATGCGATCAGCAGGCTTGCCGCACCGGAGGAAACCGTGACTTCCCCCATGTTGAACAGCACATTGTACAGCGAGATGCCAATCCCCGCGCAGGCCAGAACACGCGGCACGTCGCGCAGCGCCGGGGGCGGGATGCGGTTATATGCCAGCCATGCCCCGGCCAGAAGGGCGGCAAGGGCATAACGTATGGCCGCAAGCGGTACCGGCGGCATGTCCCGCAACGCGATCCGCACGACAGGATAGGCACTGGACCAGGACAGGATGGCCGTCGCGGCGGCAAGGGGCAGCACGCGGGTTGCAAGCTTGTTCATGTCGTCCGCATAGCAGGATTCGAAACGGGACGATAATGGATTTGGCGTGTGGGCCACCACGCCGTCACCCCGGCCCCGTCTGGCTGGCCTTATGCGGCAGGGGGCGCGGGCGGGGCTGAAATCTCGGCTACCTGCGCATTCACCACCTTTTGCGCGTCCGCCGGGGCGATGCAGACCACCAGTCCCTGATCGCCCGCGTTGATGTAGACCTGCGGCTGCGCCATGGCGTCGGCTGACAGGACGACGGGCATTTGCTGCGCCTGACCGAACGGACTGGTGCCGCCGGAGCGGAAACCGGTCAGATCCGCTGACTTTTCGGGGTTCATCATCCGCGCGTTACGACCGCCAAACAGGGCCGCCACCTTCTTGAAATTCACCTTGTGATCCGCAGGCACCACAAGGCAGACGGGCGTGGTGCGATCGACTTCCACCACCAGTGTCTTGAGCACGCAGGCCGGGTCCACACCGATGGAGGACGCAGCCTGCATGCCGATCAGCCCGCCGCCCGGTGCGTATTCATAATCATGCACCGTGAATGCTACGCCGGTGGTGGACAGGAATTCGGTAGCCGGGGTCTGTTTCATGATGCCTCACGCGCGCTGGACGGGTCGCGGGCCATGCCCGCCATTTCTGGCACCAAGGATAAACTGGCACCGCGTGGCATGCAACCGCACGCCCGTCAGCCCCGCCGCAGCGTGCGCACAACCCCGGGCAACGCCAGCGCAATCAGCATCACACCCATAAGCGGCAGTACCATCACCCCGCACCAGCGGTAAGACAGCGCGCCCGCAATACCCCCCAGTGCGAAGGACAGCACGATTGCCCCATGCAGCCGCAGCCGTTCGCGCACCCGCATGGCCGTTGCATCCGCCCATGGGGTGCGGCGGTGTTCAAGCCACTGGGCCAGTTCTATGCCCAGATCGGTCAGCATGCCGGTCATATGCGTGGTGCGGACCCGCGCGCCGGAAATATGGGTAACGGTGGCGTTCTGCAGGCCCATCAGAAAACTCAGCCCATAGGCCAGCATCCGTGTGGCCTGCCGCGCGGGTAGAAAATCGGCAGTCGCCCCCAGCGCCACCAGCATCATGCCCTCCAGCACGATGCCGCAGGCATAGACCGCATGCAGGTGATGCCTGCGTCCCGCATTGACCAGCAGCGTGGCTGAAATCCCACCCACGACGAATGCGGCGATCAGACCAAGGCAGGACAGGACGGACACCGCCCCGCCACCCAGAATATCTGCAGCCAGCGCCGACAGGTTGCCGGTCATGTTGGCGGAATAGTACCCCACCACAAGAAAGCCGGTCACGTTGATCGCCCCCGCCATCGCCGCCAGTGTGCAGCCCAGCCGCAGGTCGGTACTGATACTGCGTGATGTCCCTTCGTGAACCAGCATTGTCCCTGTCCGCCCGTGCGGGGTGTCGGCATCCGGCCCGCATGGCCATGCCCTCCCGCCGCCGGTTGCGACGTGGCGGCCCCGATACGGATTGTTATCACATCATGCCACGCGCCCGACCCGCGCACAACCGGGGCAGGGCGCGGGTATGGCGGTGTAACGGATGTGAAATGCCCCTTAACCTGAATGCCCACACGCCATGTTACCGTCGGGCGGCATGGTGCGGGGCAATAATATCGGAAGGGATGGAGGGCGGGATTTCCGGCGTTCCAGTCCCGCAACGACCCGGCCTTACCCCACAATGGCGCATGCCACTATTGTCAAAACCGGCAGGCTGGTGGAAAACTGATGATGACCAGCAGGCGGATATGGCCGCTGGACTGTTGACCTGGGGTGCGCGGTCTGTCTGGGGGGCGGATCGTGCGGCCTGCATATCAAACCGGGGGAATAACAATGTCTGAACAGTCATGTGCAGCGGCATGGCAGGGTCTTCCTGTCATATCGGTTGCGGGCCTGCGCGCGGATGATCCCGCCCGGCGGCAGGAAGTGGGTGCAACCTTGCACGAAGCATGCCGCGACATGGGCTTTTTCTACTGTGTCGACCATGGCGTGCCAGCGGACCTGATTGCCGCGGTATTTGAACAGTCGCGCCAGTTCTTCGCGTTGCCGGAAACCCGCAAGGAAGCACTGAACAAGAACCGCTCGACCTGCAATCGCGGTTATGAACCCCTGCGCGACCAGACGCTGGAACCCGGCACGCCGCCGGACCTGAAGGAAGGGTTCTATATCGGCCCGGAAAAATCACTTTCCGATCCCGCCGTGGCGGCCGGACGCTTCAATCAGGGACCGAACCAGTGGCCGCAGGACATGCCGCGGTTCCGCGCCGTAATGATGGAATACAGCGCGGCCATGACTGCGCTGGGCGAACAGCTCATGCGCGGGATCGCCCTGTCACTGGGGCTGGCGGAAGATTATTTCGCCACTTTCTGTCATGACCCGCTGACTACGTTGCGCCTGCTGCATTATCCGCCCCAGCCCGCCAAGGCCCCGCCGGGACAGAAGGGGGCAGGTGCCCATACCGATTTCGGCGGGCTGACGCTGCTCCTTCAGGATGACAGCGGTGGGCTGCAGGTACGCGCGCCGGACGGAAACTGGCTGGACGCCACGCCCATTCCCGGCAGCTTCGTCGTCAACCTGGGCGACATGATCTCGCGCTGGACCAATAACCGCTACCGCTCCACCCTGCATCGCGTCATCAACACATCGGGGCGGGAACGGTATTCGGTGCCCTTCTTCCATACCGGCAATCCCGACCAGGTGGTCGAATGCCTGCCCGGCTGTCTTGCCCCCGGTGAAAGCCCGCTCTGGCCGCCGGTAACGGTGGAAGACCATCTGCGGACCATGTATGACCGGACTTACGGTCGATGAAGGACATATCCGGCCCGTCCGCCGTCATCCTGATCCATGGCGCATGGCAGGGAAGCTGGGCCTGGCAGCGCTTCATGGATGTATGGGCGACGCGCACCGCCATTCCCGCCCATGCCGTCGATCTGCCCGGTAATGGTGTGGATGGCACGCCCGCGCGGGATGCCACGCTGGCGCGTTACGTGGCGCATGTGGCGGAACTGATGGACACGATCGGCACGCCCGTCCACCTTGTCGCCCATTCGGGGGGCGGGGTTGTCGCCTCCGCCGTGGCAGAACGCTTTCCCGCGCGCGTGCGCTCCATCGCCTATCTTGCGGGCATGATGCTGCCCGATGGCATGGGCTTCGGGCAGGTGGTGGAACAGATGGTGCCGCAATACCCGGCGGCGACCGGCATCAACCCCTACCTGCGCTGGCCCGAACCCGGCATGGTGTCCGTTGTCCCGCCTGAGGCGGCCGTGGCCATCTTTCTGCAGGACTGTCCGCCCGATGTCGCCATCGCCGCGTCACGCAGGCTGACACCGCAGGGGCTGGGCGGGCTGGACCTGCGCGCATCCCTTACGGCAGCGCGTTTTGGTACGGTTCCCCGCCTGTATGTCGAGGCAACTGGCGACCGTTCGGTCATCCTGCCCGTGCAGCGCCGGATGCAGGCCCTTGTGCCCGGCGCGCAGGTCATTACCATGGATACGGGACACGCCCCGCAGGTTGCGGACCCTGTGGGCACGGTAGACCATCTCCTTCCTTTTATTGAAAGACACGGCGCATGATCCTGCCGCGCAGGCACCTTCTGGCCACGGCCGGGGCTGCCCTTTCCACCGGCCTTGCGCCACGACGGGGCCTTGCCGCCCCATCCGGCCCACAGTCGACGGCGCAGATACTGGCCGATCTTGCCGCCCCCTATGCCAGTATGCCGCCCCTGCCGCCGGTAGCGGAGGAGGACGCCCTGCTGGCCATGGGCTATGTCGGACCGACCAGTGATGGCGGCTGGACCGAAATGCACCATGTCGCCCTGCAGGCGGTGCGCAGGGAATTCCCGCGCCTGCGCACGGTCTATGTGGAAAGCGTGCCCTATTCCGCCGATGCCACCCGCCTTTTGCGTGAATTCGTGGCCGAAGGCGCGCAGATGGTCATGACCGGCGCGGATTATGGCGACTTCCTGACCGATGTTGCCGCCCGCGCGCCCGATACCGCCTTCGTGCAGTGCGACGGGCGGGCCGTGAAACGCAACGTGTCATGGTATTATATCGCGCACTGGTATGTCAGCTACGTGATCGGGGTTGCGGCGGGGCTGCTCAGCAATACGGGCAAGCTGGGCTTTATCGGCGCGTTTCCGCTGCCTTCGGCCTATGCCGGGGCCAATGCGGCGCTGATGGGCGCGCGCACGGTCAACCCGGACGCCACGATGCAGGTCATCACCATCAACGCATGGTTCGACCCGCAGGCCGCCATTCAGGCCGCCAACGCACTGGCGGACAAGGGATGCGACTTCCTGTTCGGCATCATGGATGAAGCAGGCTACCTGCATGTGGCGCAGGAACGGGGCCTGTGGGCCGCGATGTGGAACAAGGACATCCGCCAGTTCGGGCCGGATGCGTATGTGGCCTCCGTCGTGCTGGACTTCGCGCAGTTCTACATAGCGCAGGTCCGTGCGCGCCTTGCGGGCACATGGCGGCCCGTGCCGCAACTGCTGATGATGGGGCAGGGCGTTGACCGCGACCCGTGGGGCAGGCGCGTGCCGCAGGATGTGCGTGATAAGGCCGATGCGGTGCGCAGCCGTATCATGAACGGCTGGTCCCCCTTCGTTGGTCCCCTGCGTGACCAGCACGGCACGCTACGCCTTGCGCAAGGGGAGGTCATGAACGACCTCGAACTCTATCACTGGAACTGGGCGGTGGACGGCGTAAGCGGTCTGCCATAGCGCCCGCTGCCGCATGCGGGACCGCCGGTTGTGGCGGCCCGCATGGTCCGGGCGTAAGTTTGCGACCGGGTGTACCCGTAGCAGGTCAGACCCATATCACGCCCTGAAATATCGCCCTGACCGGCTGGCCGGACGGATTGGGGTTCAGGTGGACGTACTGGCCCTCAAGCGCGTCGATCAGCACGCAGTCATCCACTTCCATCAGGTTGTCCTTGTGCTGGTGTTCGTAATCGACCAGCAGCGTGTTCCTGGCCTTGCGTTTGGCGTCTTCCTCATTTTCCGCGACGAAGAAGGCGAACTGGTGATCCTCGCGCAGCCTGCCGGGCAGATAGCCGCCCATGTTTACAAAAAACAGCCTGCTGGAACCCGCAGGCTTCTCGGGGGAGAGGGTCACGTCATGGCCGTCGGCCCAGTCCACGATGCCGTATGCGTCGATATGCAGGCCCTTGCGCGTGCCGTACCATTTTTCGGCCATGATGGGGTAGGCGTCTTCCGGCTTCCTTACGGCGGCGAACTGCACGTCATGCACTTCAATATTCGCGCCCGGCGCCGACCCGCCAAGGTAGAACACGAAGAGTTTCGTTTTTTCCCCGTCCATCCGATTGATGCCTTTCGTCGTGCCCCGGTCATCCGGTTGGCATGATTTCCCGTTTTTACGAAATTGTTTCGATATGATTACATGACGCCAGCGACGGCACAATGGCCGTACCGCCGCGTGGCGCCATCATATTGGCCCGATGGCCCGGTCAGTCCGGGGCTGCGTCAGTTCCATGCACCTGCCGTCCCGCGACCCATACGGTGCGGATATTGGGGCGGCCCATGTTGCACAGGATCTGCTGGGCCACATCCTCCGCCGCGCCATCCTCGCCATGGATGGGGGGCAGGATGTTGCTGCCCGGTGCCGTGCGGTCGATTTCGATGGCGTCGAATGCCATGCCGACCTCAAGCTGGCCTGCGTCAATCCCCAGTGCTTGCGCACCCCCGCGCGTGGCCAGCCACAGCCCTTCGGTAAAGCTGATGCGGGAACCGGGCCGCCCCCGTTGTGCCTGTGGGCGTGCGGGATCGTTACCCGTATCCAGCATGCGGGCCGCGGTGACCGCCATGGCGGCATTGACGGCTACGGAAGGCGAGTAACCGCCGGAAATATCCGTGCCCAGGCCCACATGCACGCCTGCCTGCCATGCCGTGCGAAGCGGCAGCACCCCGCCTGCGAAATAGGCATTGGATAGCGGGCAGTGCGCGATGGCCGCCCCGCGCGCCTGCACCAGCGCCATGTCATCCTCGGTCATGAAACACGAATGGGCCAGCACCGTGCCCCGGCGCAGCAGCCCGAAACGGTCCAGCGCAACGGTATCGTTTACTCCCGTGCGCTGGCGCACGTAATCATGTTCCCAGTCGCTTTCCGAACAGTGGGTCTGGATCAGGCAGTCTTCTTCCGCCGCCATGACGCCCAGACCATGCAGCAGCCCGTCCGTGCAGGCGGGAATGAAGCGTGGCGTGACCATGGGGCGCACCAGTCCGCTTTCATTGCCCGGCAGCGCACGCACGGCGTGGATGAAGCGCCGGGTGGCGGCAAGGGCCTGTTCCACGCTGGTATTGCGGTAGCCTTCGGGGCACAGTTCGGGATCGTCCATCGCCACCAGTCCCACATGGGCGCGCAGGCCATGGCGCAGGCAGATGCGTGCAAGCGGCAGGCTGCTTTCTTCATGAATGGTGGCGAAAAAGACCGCCGTGGTTGTGCCGTTGGCCAGCAGGGTGGTGACCATTTCCTCATAGACCGGGCCGGCGAAGTCCGGGTCGGCAAAGCGGGCTTCAAGGGGGAAGGTGCGCTGTTCCAGCCAGTCACGCAGCGGCAGATCCAGCGCGCGGCCCATCTGCGGCCATTGCGGGGCATGGACGTGCAGGTCGGCAAAACCGGGCATGAGCAGTTGCCCCGGCCCCAGCGTGCGCACCGGTATGCCGCTGCGCGCGGCGTGGGCCAGCAGGTCGGCGGCGGCGGGGGTATCATGTGCATGACGGGCGGCAATGCGGCCATCCGCGGCCACATGCACCACATCGCGGCCCATGCCGACCCGTGTTGCGCTGACCGGCGTAAGAACCGTGCCCTGTATGATGAATTCACCCATTTCCGCACCTCTGCTTTCCTGTATCGCGGGCCGCTCCCGTCCGGGGCCGCCCGCATATGTTTTACAGGTCGTAACAGTATGCCGCGATGGCGGCTGTGCATATGGCCCTGTCAGGGGTAGGGTACAGAAATCCACACCCATGCAAAAGATCATTGAATTTACAACAGAAATTCAATTCCTAAGGTTTTTTCCACAGGGTTATCTTTCCGACTATCCCCGGAATCTGTGGATAAGAATATGACCGATGCTCAGTCAGGTCGCTGTGACTGTATTTTGAAGACAATGACGGCGGAAAGAAGAATTTCAAAAATATAGGAGATTTATATTTCATTTATTAAAATAAAAAATGATTGATTCGATCGATATGCAGGAATGTAATTAAATATTAATAATATATTATGGTATATATTTTATTATTTAAATAAAATAGATAAATTTTTAGAATCTATACAGTGTTTTCCACTGGCAATCTTGCATTGCTGACAGCCCTGCGTCAAAATCATCTGAATGAGGAAGGCAACTCCTGTTTCAAGGGATGTCAATGGCATTCTTCTATGATAAAATGATACGTAACAGGAGTTTTCTATGATCGACATAAGCAAGACGGGGAAAAATTTAAGCATTGTGTTGCAGGGTGGGGTTTTTGAAAAGAACTCTACTGAGGTGACCAACATAGCTTCCGAATATAGGAAATTATTCCCTGAATCGGAAATATTACTATCCATATCAAGTTCGGACTTTTTGAATTTTCCGGGATCGTCGGAAAATGAGCTAATACCGTATAAGCAGAATCTTAGTAATCAGAAGTTCATTAACGTATGTAACATACTTAACTCGTTAGTGGATAAGTTTATTTTTTGTGACAATGCGCTTCCCCTGCCGCCGGTTAATGTAAAACACCCTAATTGCAATGCAAACTATCAAATAGAAGCCGCAAAACGTGGTCTGGCGGAAGCGACAAGAGAGTTTGTTCTAAGGGTTAGAAACGATTTCCTGTTTCAGGATGATTCGTTCATAAACCAGTATATTGAAATGAGCGGCAATGTAAGAGGCCGTTTTTCAGTATTCCAGGAACGGATTATGATATGTTCCTTGTTTACTATCAATCCGTATGCCGTGGAAAGACTGCCGTTTCATTATAGCGACTGGTTTCATTTTGGGAAATTGGCAGATGTGCGGCTGCTATGGGATGTTCCGCATATAAGTCTTAATTATATGACATATTATATGAACAATCCCTATCTTCCGGGTTCCACTGAACTGGAACGGCATTTTCTGGCCAAAACCGGCGTGGAGCAATATATTTCGTTTGGGTTCTTTTCCAAGCATTTTCCCGAACTGAAATTGGCATGCCATAATGATGTCCGGTCAAGGCGAGAGTCTATAGATATATTGCTGGATAACTTCTGCATATTGGATCATAAAAAGTCCCCCGTATATTTCCCAAAATATATGAATGATTTTCAATATCGACCGAACCAGAAAATCTGTATCAGCCATAAGAGCTGGGATATTTTATCAAAAAACAGGAATGTGGACCCGGAAGAAATATTATCCTATCATAAGGAATCCATATATAAACACGACATTACAAAATTTCCTTTTGTTCTCAATGCATCAGACCTGAAAACAAAAATTGGAAAGAAACTGGGGAAGGATATTGTCATTCCCCATACCGATACCGGCGGTGTTGCCGTATTTGGTCCGCATTTTAATATAGTCGGCGGCTCATACCGCGCATGCATATATATATCGTCGTTGGTATGCGAAGGTGCGTTGATGAAAGTCCGCGCCACGTTAGATCATGGTAAGGAAGTTCTTAACGAGCGTGAATTTGCATTTGAGAACTATAACAATGATTTTCTGGAAACGGAAAAATCATTAAAAATAGATTTCTGCTTCGACTGTCCTCATACGTTAGGTCAGGACTTCGAGATAGTAATAGAAGTAAATCGCGTCGAAGATATGTCGATATCGCATATCGAGATTTTCGATCTGAAGAAAAATCCCGATATAAAAGAGATGCCATTGGCGTTTCAGTATTATATGAATATATCTTCGAAAATCATGAAAAAGTCTCTTGTCGAAAAGCGCAGTAGAGACCCTTATGCTTTCTTTAGAGATTCAAAGAGTATTCTTGCGAAGTATCCAAAAAAAATATTCATGGAGAAATATAAAGAAATAAACACGGAGGAATAGGTTCTGCTGATCCTTGATGGAGCATGCAGCCATGGCGATGTGAATGACGGGAAGGAACGAGGCTGCTGTCCGATCGTAGCGTATTGCAGCGGCCTGCCACTCCCTGAGCTTTTGGGGTAAGTTGCCGGTAGCTGTAGCACTATTCCTGGCTACCGGCTTTCAAGCCTTTCCGTTGTGTAGAATGACGGAATAGTCTTTCGACTCCAGGGCGGGTTACGGAATCTGTGCGCGGCATAGCCCCGATTACGGATAGCGTAGTTCAGCCGATCGACAGGATCATCAGCCGGGAGCGGGCACTTGGCACTTTATGTGTCCATCCGGGCAAAAGCGTGAAGGATGACGTCCTGTCATGATCATCCGTGGTTATGCAGACCTTGGTGTCGTAGCCCCCGTGAGAGCGACTTCGGCACCCCATATCTAATGGTTTCGGCCAGCTTGTGACGAGTAGGGGAAACGGGCGTGCCATCAAGAAAGACAAATACCCAGTGCCCGATCCCGGCTTTGGATGTTTTAAAGGCCGTCTGCCATACCGCGCGTCCACCATCAAATTAACAATCATGCCGCAATCTATCAGGAACCAAACCTCGGTGGCGGCGTACGTCCTTTTTCGCCGTTCTTGATGGCATCAGAAAGTCCCGGATATCGTTGACAGAATATTCTATGGCAGGGTCCGGACCTTTGGGAGGAATTCCCTGCTCAAGAGCAGACTGCCATCACACCCCATCAAATCCCGGGACTAAGCGCCTAGCGATAACGGCAGGGCTGGTTGGTGACCGGGGCGCTGGCGGTCTGGATGACCATAAGGGTAACGGGTCCATCGCCGATATTGCCTGCATCATGGCCCTTGCGGCCACGATAGGGGCCGGTTTCCATCGGGCGGACGTTCTGGTCTTCTCCGAACAGGATATCGCCGGGACCCATCTCTACGCGCGTGCCGTCCATGGCGCGCACATACCAGCTTCCCTGCAGCGGGATGATCCATTGTGGCCTGGGGTCAGGGTGCCACGCGCCATCCCAGTGGGCGGGCTGGACCGTCATCATGATGGTGGCTACCTGCGGCATCATCGGGTCCTGCCATTGTGGTCCGGCAGGCGGGGACATGCTCTTGAGGAAGAAATTGCTGACCGGGCAGGTGGCGATGTGGCTTATGCCTTTGTCATCGGTCCATAAATGTCGATAGATGCGCTGCGGCGGCTGCCCGGTCTGGCTGGCGGGGGCAGGGGGCTGCGCCGCATTGGCGGGCAGGGTGGATATGGCCAGCAGGCAGGCGGCGATCAGGGTGGTGCCACGGATCAAGATGGTCCCTCCTTTATGGGTATGACGGGAACGGGCGAATTACTGCGTGGCGGGGGGCGGGCCGTAGGTCAGGCGATAGATCGCACCCGACAGGTCATCGCTTATCAGCACGCTGCCATCGGGCATGGGCTGCACGTCCACGGGCCTGCCCCATGCCTGCTGCCCCTGCCGGAAGCCACTGACCAGCACGGCGGGCGGCTGGGGCCGGTTATCGGGGCCGAAGCCCACGCTTACGACCTGATACCCCGCAAGCGTGCTGCGGTTCCATGATCCGTGTTCGGCAATCAGCAGGCTGTTGTGATAGGCGGCGGGAAACTGGCTGCCTTCATAAAACCGCAGGCCAAGTGCCGCCACGTGCGCACCCAGCAGCAGGGCGGGCGGGGTGAATTCGCCGCATGCATGCTGGCTGCCGAACTCCGGGTCGGGCACGTTGCCCTGATGGCAGTAGGGATAACCGAAGGACTGTCCCGGCCGGTCCAGCCGGTTCAGTTCGTCCGATGGCATGTCATCGCCCATGTTGTCGCGCCCGTTATCGGTAAACCACAGCGTGCCGGTGCCCGGCTGCCATGTGAAGCCGACCGTGTTGCGGATGCCGAAGGCCACGTCGCGGCGGTCCCCGCCATCGGGGGTCATGCTGATGATACGGCCGAAGTCATGTCCCACGTCGCATATGTTGCACGGCGCGCCGATGGGGACGTACAGCCGGTTATCCGGGCCGAAAGCAATGAATTTCCATGAATGGTCGCCCGCGCGGTAGGGCAGGTCGTCGGCTACGATCTGTGGTGCGGGCGGCGTGTCGAGATGGTTTTCGATATCGCGCAGCACCACGATGCGCCGCATGTCGGACACGTAAAGGTTCCCATCATGGAACGCCACCCCCACCGGCAGGTCCAGCCCGCGGGCGATGGTGCGCACCCTGACTGGCCCCGGACCGTCCAGCCCGCTCAGCGCGTAGACCCGTCCCGCCCCCATGCTGCCCACGAACAGCGTGCCCCGTGCGCCGCGCGTCATTTCCCGCGCGCCGGGCACCTGATCCGATACAAGGCTTATATGAAATCCCGCAGGCACCCGCAGCCGGTCCGCATGCACTGCCGCGCGCGCGGCGGAGGAGGACATGACGCCCAGCGCCAGCATGGCCAGACCGACATGGGTAACGGGAAAACGGAGCAAGGCGGGCACTTCCTTTCCAGCGTCGGGCGTCAGGATATGATCTGGCGGATTTTTTCAGCCAGCGCCGTGGCGGAATAGGGTTTGCGCTCCACCGGCACATCATGCAGTTCGCTGGGGATGAGGGTGCCGTCGGCATAGCCGGTGGCGAAAATGAACGGCACGCCGCGTTCACGCAGGGCACGCGCCACCGCGATCGAACTTTCACCACCCAGATTGATATCCAGTATCGCTACATCGGGCACACGCTCGCTTATCGCGTTCAGCGCCTCGTAAACCGAGGCCACGGTCCGCACCTGCCCGATCCGGGTGTCCTCGATCGCCTGTTCCGCCTCCATCGCGATCAGGAACTGATCCTCGACCAGCAGAATATCCGCATCCAGCACTTTCTTCTCCTTTCCGGTGGCGGGGGATTGGGGTTGGGGCGACGGGTCCGCGTCATCGGCGGCGTCCGGGGCAGGATTGACGTGGCGGGCAGGCAGGTTGAGCGTTACCCGCAACCCGTCGGGCCTGCAGTCGGCATGGGCGCTGCCGCCCAGTTCATGCGGGAACCCGCGTTCGATCAGCACGGAGCCAAAACCACGCCGCGTGGGGGGCAGGACCGCATTGCCTACGGTCTCGCGCCATGTGATACGCCATTCATCCACCTTCGCATCATATGTCCAGCTTATGTCCAGCCGCCCGCAGGCCTGCCCCAGCGCGCCGTATTTGACCGCGTTGGTGGCCAGTTCATGGATCACCAGCGCCAGCACGGACAGCGCCTGGCCCGTCAGCCATATGCGCGGGCCGGAGCATGTAATGAACGAACGTTCCCGGTACGGTGCAAGTTCCGCATCCAGTAGTGCGTAAAGCAGGCCGCCGCCTTCGCTGCGCACCGCCTGATCGTGCGCCAGCGCCAGTGCGCGGATGCGCCCGCGCAGGCGGTGGACATGTTCGGGAGCCGTATCTTCGGGTGCGATGGGCTGGCTGACCAGTGACTGCACGACGGACAGGATGTTCTTGACCCGGTGGTTCAGTTCCTCGTTCAGCATGCGCTGCCGCTGGTCCGCCGCCGCGCGTTCACGCAACTGTAGCTGGTGGTATGCGCCCATCACCTCGATCAGGGCGGAGCGCACCAGTGTCGCGGCTTCCACCTCATCCGCCGTCCATGGCAGGCATTCCTGCGTGACCTGCTGGGTCCATATCTCGAAACTGTTGCGCGGGCCGAAATAGCCGTCCTGCACGTCAACGGGATCGTGCGGGTCCGGTGGCGTATCGGGGGAGGCGCCCCATTTCAGGGTCCGCACCACCTCGCGGCGGAAAACCAGCAGGTAGTCCCCGACGCGCGAAGAAATCGGGACGATCATCACCCCCGCCGCATCGGCTACATAATGCACCGCGTCCGGTATGAAGGTGCTCAGGCGGTTCGTGTGCCATATCTGCGTCCCCGCCTGTTCGCGCGCCAGTTCCAGCAGGGCGTCCATGGCGTCCTGCGGGGGATGCGCGCCGTTATAGGTCCACCGTCCACCCACCCACAGCGCCGCGCCATCGCACTGCACGAAGGTCAGCATCTCCTTCAGGTGGGCCATGAGATAGGCCGGCATGTCAGAGACCGGGGCCGCCCCCTTGAGGAAGGTTTCGATCAGCGCATGGGTCTGGTGCGTCATGACCAGCCGCTTGGTGCGCAGCAGGTTGGTGATCTGTAGCGACAGGAATTCCCCGAACATGCGGGCCACGACGCGCTCGCTCATGTTCAGCGTGCGCGCGCTGTAATGGTGGCACACGATCATGCCCCACAGCCGCCCGTCCACCATCAGCGATACCGACAGTGATGCGACGACCCCCAGCCCGCGCAGGTAGTCGCGGTGGGTGGGCACCGCCGCGCGCAGGTGGGTATGCAGCAGGTCCGCCGGCGGCAGGCGGGCAGGCGAGATGACAGGCACCGGTTTGGCCGCAAGATCACTGACCGCGCGGATCAGGTTGGTGCTGTACAGCCTGCGGGCCGGGGCAGGGATGTCACTGGCGGGAAAATGCTGGCCGAGGAAGCTTTCAAGGTCGGGACCGTGATGTTCGGCTTCCACCTTGCCTGACCCGTCCTCGGCGAAGTGGTAGAGCATGACCCGGTCGAAGCGCAGCACCCCGGCCATCAGGCGGACAACAGTGCGGTAAAGACGCTCGAATTCCGTAATCTCGCGGATGCGGTCGATCATGGTGCGCAGCAGCGACAGATAGGCCCCGTCCAGCCCCATACGGGCGGGCGGTTCCCACTCCAGCATGATTTCGTCGCCCGCCGTATGGATCGCGACATCATAAAGGCCGCCAGATGGCAACTCCTGACCGAATACAAGGGCAGGGCGGCGATGGGCTTCGCCATGGGTGGCCAGCGCGTTGCGGATGCTATGGGTTGCCTCGCGCCCGATCACGTCGCGCAGGCCCATTCCGTAAGCCAGTTTCACGTTACCCAGATGTTCCGGCGCGTTGGCCGACCACCGCGTGATGCGCTCCAGCCGCGCATCGCATACCAGCAGCCATCCATGGGGCTGGATGCATTCCGCCCCGACGGACAGGCTGCATGTCCCGTCATGTCCCGCCATTACGCGCCCCATCCACCCCACCGGAAACCGATCCGCGCCACGGTATGCCCGTATGGGACGTGTCCGTGCAATATGCCCCCGCCTGTGCCATTGCGGCTCCTGCCTGTGGGATGATCGTACGCGGCGATCCGGGCTGTCCCGCCCCGCCGCTGGCGCCCGCCCCGATTGCGCCCCTGCGGTCCGTACGCCATGTCGCGCCCGTTACCATACAGTCATCGTGACGGCTGCGCCCGATCACATTTGTGTGGTGGTAAAGACATGGTGCAACCCTTCCTCATAACCATGCAGATGATGCGTCATGGCCACCCTTATCCATACATTTCCGGTATAGATAAAGTCATCCGTGGCACTGGCATGCCGTGCCCGCGCATCCTGCCCGGCAATGCGGCGGGGCGTGCGGGTATTGCCAGCGGGGGAGTGGTATCGGGGCGCATATCCTTCCATAGCGCGTGTCAATGCCCGGTAAACGGGGCCATAAGGCATGGCCCTCCTGCAGGAGACAGGTATTACCCGGGCGGTAATTTTGGCCATATACTTTCGATATATGCTTTGTTAATACGACCATGCGCATTAAGGCGCGTACTGGCTGGTCACGCGATATGGTTATCGAAATATTTCAGTATATGTCACATTTCCGTCTCCTCATCCCGCGCGTTGCCGATTAGCAGGAGCCCAGCAGCAAGATGCCCCGAGACGTGATAGACAACACGCCGATTACTGTCCTGCCCGCGCTGGAACAGAGCATTCTCGCCGTCGTGCTGATTGATGAGAAAAACGACATCACCTTCTTCAACAGCGCTGCGGAAAAACTGTGGCGCTGCGCGCGTGAAGACGTGATGGGGCGTAATGTGAGTGTCCTCGTGCCCCGCGCGCTGCGCAGCACGCATGATGACCTGATCCGCCAGAACCGCGATGGCGGGGTCAACCGCATCGTCGGCACCAGCCGCGATGTGGAAGTCGAACGTTTTGACGGCACCACCTTCTGGGCCAACCTGTCGCTGTCGCGCATCGCGGTGGGGGGCAAGGTCGGGTACATGGCGCTGATCCGCGACATATCGCGTGAAGTCGCCGACCGCGAAAAAATCCGCATGCTGTCGCTGGTGGTGCGCGAGACCGACCGTGGCGTCGCCATCCTCGATCCTTCCTTCCGCATCATCTACGTCAACCGCGCCTTCAGCGACCTGTTCGGTTTCACCTTTGAGCAGGTGGTGGGGCAGGGACTGTCCGCCCTGCTGACGGGCGACGCGGCCGATATCGGCATCCTGAACGCCCTGCATGAAAGTGCCCGCAACGCCCGGGGCTTCACGGTTGAAATCCGCGCCCGCCACGCCAGCGGGCGCGATATCTGGGTATCCGCCACCATGAACCCCGTATTCGACGCCGATGGCGGGATCGAGAACATCGTGGTGGTGCTGACCGATATTACCGAACAGTATTTCCTCGACAGCCTTCAGCGCGACACGCTGGAAGCGATTTCAAGCGACCTTGGCCTCAACGAGGTCATGGATTTCATCTGCCGCCGTATCGAACAGCATATCCCCGACGTGATGGTGGCCATCTACCTGATCGGTTCGGATGACCGGCTGAAATGCGTGGGCCGCGCCAGCCTGCCGTCCGAACTGGTCGAACTGTATGACGCGCAGCCCATCGGGCCGGACGCCCCGTGTTCCGGCGTGGCCGCCATTACCGGCACGGTGGCGCAGTCCCCCGCCATCGCAACCGACCCGCGCTGGCGGAACATGCGCGATGCGACGCTGCGCCACGGCATCCATACCGCCGTCGCCACCCCCATCATCCTGCGCAACAGCCGCGTGGCCGGGGTCTTCACCTGCTATTCCCGCACCGCCAGCCTGCCCGGTCCCGCCTGCCAGAAGGCGGTGAACGCCAGCCTGCACCTGTGCACCGTGGCCATAGAACGGCACGAGGCGAAGGAACATATCAGCCGCCTGTCGGATTTCGACATGCTGACCGGCCTGCCCAACAGCCGCTGGCTGCGGCAGAACATGGCCCGCCTGCTGCGCCGCCCCGGCCGCGGCAACCTGATGCTGGTTACGGTGGGCATGGACAATTTCAAGCACATCAACGACCTGTTCGGCCATACGGCGGGTGACGAACTGATCGCGCGGGTCAGCAACCAGTTGCGGGAGATCATAAGTCTGGATGATACGCTGGTGCGCAGCGGGGGCGACCAGTTTACCATCGTGACGGCGGGGGAACAGCAGCATGCCTCCACCCTGAGCGCCACGATCCTGCATCAGCTTGAAGCCCCGGCGCAGATTGGCGATGTCCGCATCGGCCTGTCCGCCAGCCTTGGCGTGGCCGTTTACCCCGAAAACGGGGAAGATGGCGGCACGCTGCTCAAGAATGCCGAAAGCGCCATGTTCCAGGCCAAGGCCAGCGGGGGCGGGCGGTGCTGTTTCTTCAGCCAGAGCATGAACCAGCAGGCCAGCGACCGGCTGATCCTTGCCGCCGCCCTGCGTGACGCCATCGCCAATAACGACCTGCGCCTGTTCTACCAGCCGCAGGTCCATGCCCGCAGCGGCAGGCTGTACGGGGTGCAGGCGCTGTCGCGCTGGACCGATCCGAAACTTGGCTTTGTCTCGCCCGAACGGTTCATTACCGTGGCGGAGGAAACCGGCCAGATCGAGGCTATCGGCAAATGGTCGCTGCGTGTGGCGTGCGAGCAGATGGCCGAGTGGATACGCGATGGCGTGGATGTGCCGATTGTATCGGTCAACCTGTCGGCGCTGCATTTCCGTGATGAAACGCTGCCTGATTTCGTGCGTGACCTGCTGCGCGAGACCGGGATTCCGCCCAACCGGCTGACAATCGAAATTACCGAAACCACCATGATCGATAGCTACGAGCGGACCATCCACATGGTTCAGACGCTGCGTGAAATGGGTGTTGGCATGTCGATGGACGATTTCGGCACCGGTTTTTCCAGCCTGTCCAACCTTGCGGGCCTGCCGGTGAACGAAATGAAGATCGACCGCAGCTTCATGGTGGGTCTGGAAAGCATCGAGAAGGTGCGCGCGGTGGTGATGGCATCGGTACGCATTGGCCAGAGCCTTGGCATGACCGTGGTGGCCGAAGGTGTCGAGCATGAGCAGCAGCGCCGCCTGCTGGCGGAAATGGACTGCGACGTGCTTCAGGGATACATGTTCTCCAAACCGTTGCCGGCGGACCAGTTCAGGGACTGGTTTGCAGCCTACCGGCCGGAAGAACTGGGCCTGTAACCACCATGCGCCCCGTCACGGCATGACGTGACAGGCGGGGAGAAAGCCGTACCGTGAGCATTGACGGCCACATCGTCCTGCCCGACCGGGTCATGCCCGGCCGTATTGCGTTCGACACGGTCATTACCGGCATGCAGGACCGCAGCGACGTGCCGGATCGCTATATCCTGCCCGGTTTTATTGACGGGCATGTGCATGGCGGCGGCGGGGCCGATACCATGGATGGGGTGGATGCGATCCGCCATCTGTCACGTTTTCATATGCGCCACGGGACCACCACGCTCCTGCCCACCACCATAACCGCGCCATGGGATGATGTGCTGGGCGCGCTGCGGGCGGTGGCGGATGTCATGCGCGATGGCATGGCGGATGGCCCCGACATTCCCGGTGCACATCTGGAAGGGCCGTTCATCAGCCCCCACCGGCTTGGCGCGCAGCCACCCTTCGCCCTGCTGCCCACACCCGCGCGGGTTGGCGCGGCACTGGATACCGCGGCGGTGCGGGTGGTGACGCTGGCCCCGGAAATCGATCATGCACAGGCCGCAATGCGCCAGTTCGCGCAGGCGGGCGTGCGGGTCAGTATCGGCCATACGATGGCGGATTACGACTGCACGGAACAGGCCATCGGCTGCATCTGCGCGGCGGGCGGGGTTGCCGGTGGCACGCACCTGTTCAACGCCATGCCGCCGGTCATGGCGCGTGCGCCCGGTCCCGTTACGGCGCTTATGTGTAGCGATGCGGGCTATGGCGAGATGGTGTTCGACACCCATCATGTCCATCCGGCCCTGTTCGGGCTTGCGCATCGTGTGATGGGTGGGCGGCTTGTATTCGTGACCGACGCCATGCGCGCCACCGGCACGGGCGATGGCCCGAGCGAACTGGGCGGGCAGGGGGTCATGGTGGCCGATGGCGTGGCCCGTCTGGCCGATGGCACGCTGGCTGGCAGCGTGCTGACGCTGGATGTGGCGCTGCGCAACGCCGTGCGGGCCGGGGCATCACTGCCGCAGGCGGCCGGACTGGTCAGCACGCATGCGGCGAACTGGCTGGGCCTGCCCGATCGCGGTGTGCTCGCACCGGGCCGCCGTGCCGATTTCGTCGTCATGGACCGGGATCTGAACGTGCAGGAAGTCTGGGTAGCCGGTCGCCGCTGTATATAAAGAAAGCTTCAGAAGACGCCGCAGATCATTTCAGGGAATGTCCCACGGGATGGCCCTATGACTCTGCCGCATTGCCACGCATGCACAGCAATCCCCCCGCAAGGGCAAGACACAGCCCGACCGCATAGGCAGGCAGGAACGGTTCGTGAAAGAACATCACCAGCCACAGCGTTGACAGCACGGGGGTCAGGAAAACCAGCGCGGAAATCCGCACCGCGTTGCCGCGTGCCAGCGCCACTATCCAGAATATGTAGGACAGGCCATTGATCGCCACCCCGTTCAGGACCAGCGTGGGCAGGGCCGCCGCCGGTGGCAGGCTGATCCCGCCCGCCGCAGCACCCACCGCCAGCGAGGTGAGGGTGGATGTCACGAACAGCCATACCGTGCCCGCCAGCGCATCGTCCATGTAGTATTTGGACAGGACCGACAGCACCGCGAAACACAGCGCGCCGCCGACCACCAGCCCCAGCGCGCCGGGATGGCCCAGCCCGATATGCAGCGGGTCGCCATGGCTTATGGTGATGATGATGGCCAGCACCCCGCAGGCCAGCCCCATTCCCTGCCGCGCGGTGGGGCGGACGTGAAAGAACACGGCGGACAGCACCACAATCAGCACCGGCCAGCTATACTGCGCGATCAGCACCGCAACCCCGTTGCTGATGCGGTAGCCGTGATAGATGCCAAGGTAGAACATGCAGTCCAGCACGCCCGCCATCATCGCCACCTGATTGGTCCGCCGCACGGGCGACAGGCGCGCGAAATTCCCCCGGCACATCACGGCAAATGCCGCGCCCACCGCCACGCAGGAAATGACGTTGGAGATGAACAGGAAATTGTAGAAATTGAGTGATACCAGCGCCAGCTTGGACACCGGGGCGATCAGGCTCCATGCCACGATGGCGGTCATGGCCAGCGCAAGGGGGGAGCGCATCATGCCACCCATCCCGCGCGCGGCGGGGATGATGGCGGCGTCCGGCGCTGGGCGGTCAGTGCGCGGTGGTGACGGCAGGGGTTTTTACGGACGATCATCATGGCATCGCCACTGTGGACCGCACGCGGCGGCTTATCAATACGATTACATAACGATCACGGCAATTGTGCTTTGCGGTTCATGTATGGCGGCAATCGTATTTTCCGTGGTACCGGACCTGTCCGGCCCCTGCGGTCGGGGCCGGGCACGCTTTTCTTCTGGCCGGCTGTCGTGGCGCGGCTTATTAGTCAGGCGGATACGCAACCCGCAGGAAGGAACAGACCCGCCCCGATGCTTCAGGCCCGCGCATCTTCGCCCCGTCCGGTGGTTTCATGTCCCGCACGGTCCTGACCGCGTGCCAGGAACGGGCGCTGGCGGAAATACTCGCCGCGCGCGGGGTCTCGGCCACCCATCTGCTGACCGGCTATGCCGGGACGGGCAAGACCACCCTCATGCAGCAGGTCGCCCGCGGGCTGCGCAAACGCGGGGCGGAAGTGGTGTTCACCGCCGCCACGCACAAGGCGACGGCGGTGCTGCGCGCGCGCGTTGGCAATCTGGCCCCGTGCCGCACCATCCATAATGTGCTGTCGCTGCAACCCGGCGCGCAGGACGGGCGCGAGGTGCTGCAACGCGCCGACCGGCCCGAACCAATCACGGCGGATGTCATCATCATTGATGAATGCAGCATGGTGGGTTCCGAACTCATGCGCTGGGTGCGCGAACTCGTGCCTGACCGCTTCGTGCTGTTTGTGGGCGACCCGGCGCAGCTTCCCCCGGTGGGGGAGGCCATAAGCCCGTCCTTCGCCATCCGTTCCGCCTCGCACCTCAATACCGTGGTGCGGCAGGCCGCCGATAACCCGCTGGTCGCCGCCGCCACCGCCATACGCGAAAGTCAGGGCGGCCCGCTGGACTGGTCATGGTGCCGCGCCAGCCATCATGACGGGGCGGGCCTGTTCGTGCCGCGCGCGCCGGACGAATGGATGCGGCGGGCCTTTACGTCCGATGAGTTCCGCGCGGACAGCGATGCGTTCCGTTACCTGTGCTGGACCAATGCGCGTGTGGACGCCATCAACCGCACCGTGCGGCGCTGGGTGCATGGGGGGGAGACGCCAACGCCCTTCGTCGCGGGGGAACGTGTGATCGCCCGCACCCCGGTCATGGATGTGGAAGGCCGCCGCGTGATGGTCGCCACCAATGAGGAAGCGGAAGTCGCCGCCATCCGCCCCACGGTGCTGCGCCACGCCTTTCCCGCCACGTCGAAGGTGGCGGGCTGGACAACGGAACTGCCGATCCATGAAGTGGTCCTGCGCACGCTTGCGGGGGATGAAACGCCGGTGCCGATCCTGCGCCCCGGCGCGGATATGGGCGCGATCGAGCGCAGGCTTAAAAACGAGGCGGCGCAGGACCGCGCGCGCTGGCAGCACCGTTTCGTGTTCCGCCGTGGCATAGGCAGGTTGCAGGCGGTCTATGCCATGACGGTGCATACCGCGCAGGGCAGCACGTTCGGGCGCGTATTCGTGGATGTGGGCGACATTGCCCGCCGCGCCAGCGCCAACCTGCTGGAAACGCAGCAACTGCTGTATGTGGCGGCGACACGCCCGTCAAAGGCCATGATCCTGACGGGCCTGCCCGGCCAGCTTGCGGGTGCGCAGGGGGACTGAGCACCACAATACGCCGTGCCGGAACCAGCGCAGGAAACGGACCGGCGGGGCATACGTTACAAAACAATATCTCCCCACATGATTTGTATCCATTCATGTTCAGTTATCGTATATTCAATATGCGTATTAATTAATTGTTAAATATTCTCAAATAGGCTGTTTTGTGTTATATCATATAATAACTGGAGCAGAAACCATTTGCGTTAGAGGCATCAATCGCCCGACAGGTCGGATCAATACCTGCCGCATTGGCAATCTGGAACCAGATGAAGTATAAATAGAGAACAGAATTAAAAAATATTACGATTTATGTGCCTTTTATAAATTTCTTATCCGACTGTAACGCCCCCATGGAGAAAACCGGCCCGTTGCCCCCACAGACCGCCCCGATCATTCCCCACGCCGCCACCGCAGGCCGCGCCGCTATGGAACGGACCCGGCTGCCTTCCCATATAAAAGGGGGAAGGGGACGCCGCGTGTCCATTCGTGCGGGATGCCGTCCGTCTTCCCTGTCCCGGTCGTTGCGGCGATGGGGGCGGATGATGAATGCCAGTGACGAAGGACGGTAATGCAGATGCGCGCGCCCCCAGCCCTGACCGCCGACATCCTGCTTCCCGCCCTTCAGCAGGCCATGGATGGCATCATAATCTTCGATCATGACGGTCGTGTCGTCTTCTGCAACCATGCTGCCGAGGGGCTGTGGGGCCTGACGCACACTGACATGATGGGCCGTGACGCCACGCTGCTGATCCCCGCCTGCGCGGGTCAGGCGGCGCGGACGGGCGGACTTGATGCGCTGGTCGGTGCCGCGCGGGAGATGGCCATTACCCGCGCCGATGGCGATTATGTCTGCGCGGAACTGTCCATATCGAAAGTGCGGGCCGGGAAGGGGGACGCGGCACAGGTCTTTTACATCGCGACCCTGAAAAACGTGACGGAGGAAACCCAGCGCCGCAAGATCCTGATCCTGCAGAATGACGTGGTGCAGGCGCTGACGGGCGATATTGGCATGGCCGAAATCGGCGGCCTGATCTGCCGCAAGGTGGAAGGTTTCGTGCCTGACAGCGTCGGAATCCTGATGGTGCGTGACGATACGCGGCCGGAGTGGCGGGTCATATGCACGTCCGCCCTGCCGCCCCGTATCCGCACGGCGCTGGAAAGCGGGGGGCCGTCCGCTGTCGATCTGGAAAAGCTGGCCGCAACCCCGTCTTATGCCGGACGGCTGGCATGGGACAGCTACCAGTCCCTGTGCCGTTCACTGGGGCTTCAGTCGTGCTACGCGGCACCTGTCATGGGCGCGGACGGGCAGGTTGGCGGCATTTTCGCGCTGTACCTGCGCGGGGCCAACCATCTTGGCGCATGGCCGCAGCGGCTGGTGGGGGCGTGTGCGCCCTTCTGCGCGCTGGCGATGGAACAGCAGGCGGCACGTACGCGCATTACCCGGCTGGCGCGCTTCGACATGCTGACCGGGCTGCTCAACCGCAGTGCGCTGCATCAGGCCCTGACGGACGCCATCGCGCGCTCCGGCAACCGCCGCTTTGCCGTATTCATGCTCGATATCGACCGTTTCCACGATATCAACGACGCGCTGGGCCATATCCATGGCGACGAATTCCTGATGGAAATCGCACGCCGGCTGCGTTCAGTGGCGCAGGATGACTATATCCTCAGCCGCTCCGGCGGGGATGAGTTCGTTATGGTCGTGCCCGACTGCCACGGCGAACGGATCGCCAATGTGGCGGGGGACCTGATCGCGGCCATCAGCCGTCCGTTCCATATCGCCCGCAATATGATCGGCGTGACGTGCTGCATCGGCGTCAGCACCTTTCCCGCCAACGGGCCGGACAGTGAATCCCTGCTCAGTCATGCCGATGCGGCCATGCGGCAGGCGCGGCACGACGGTTGCTGCGGCTTCCATGTCGCCAGCCCCACCAAAAGCCATGCCACGCCCGACCGGCTGCTGCTTGGGGCGGCGCTGCGCAATACGGTGGCCCATCATGGACTGGAACTGCACTACCAGCCGCAGGTCCATACGCGTACGCTGGACCTGACGGGGGTGGAGGCACTGGCGCGATGGCATCATCCGCGTCTTGGCAACATCTTTCCCTCCCGCTTCATCGCGGTGGCGGAGGAAACCGGCCAGATCGAGGCCATCGGCCAGTGGGC
>ERZ746981.129-NODE-129-length-61167-cov-15.809674_pt1 | contig 61167 bp, 33 predicted proteins | sample MGYA00374948_ERZ746981 | MGnify/ENA primary metagenome ERZ746981 (study PRJEB28757, sample SAMN06711160) | food metagenome | host: microorganism | place: China:Harbin | collected 2017-01-30 | study: EMG produced TPA metagenomics assembly of the Analysis of...
GTAAGTAAGTAAGTAAGTAAGTAAGTAAGTAAGTAAGTAAGTAAGTAAGTAAGTAAGTAAGTAAGTAAGTAAGTAAGAAATAAGTAAGTGGTAAGTAGTACGCAGTAAGAGGTAAATAGATTACTATGTAAATAGATATTCATACAGTACTACTGCACAAGTTGAAGCACGCATTAAGCAGATAAAGAAAGATAAGTATAGAGCAATCCAAATCAACTATACAAGTCGTCATCGTCATCCTCAGTGGATCCAAAGGCCGCACCGGAGGCATCGGCAGAAGTTTGAGCAGCTGAGCCGTCGGCAGGTCCTGCGGAGCCAGTGTTGCCAGAACCGTCGGAGTCGAAGTGGAAATGAGACATTTGGCCCCGGGCAGCCTGCATCTGCTGGGCATACGCCTCGTACCGCCTCAACTGGGCCGGGGTGACGGACCGCTTAGCCGTTTTCATGGCCTGCTCGAAGTGGTGCCTGGTGATGTAAGGCACCGGGTCCTGTTTCTGGTCCTGGTCCTGCTGAATGTCGACCATCTCGTCGTCCGTGGACTGGTTCTTGCCGTTCTCCTGCTTGACACCGGCATCGCGAGCCTTTTCAGCGGCGTTTTCAGCCTCCTCAGCCCGCCTCTGGGCCTCAATGGACTCCTTTATGGCGAATTTAGCGGCCCGCTGGACCACGTAGGCCAAATCGGCACCGGAGAAGCCGCTGGTGGCCTTGGCAATGGCTCCAAGATCGAGTCCCGGCTCCAAGGGAGTCTTCCGCAACTGGGCCTTCAGAATGGACAGCCTGGCATCCTCATCAGGGAGCGGAACGTAGATCAACTGGTCCAATCTGCCCGGACGGAGGATGGCCGGGTCGATCTGATCGGGCCGGTTCGTGGCACCGATGATAAACACGTTCTTTTTTGAGTTCATGCCGTCCATCTCGGTCAAAAGCTGGTTCACCACACGATCAGATGCCCCACCAGCATCGCCCATATCGCCACCCCTGGCCTTGGCGATCGAATCCAACTCATCCAAAAACACCACCGTGGGAGCCGCAGCACGAGCCTTATCAAAGATGTCACGGATGTTGGACTCAGACTCTCCGTACCACATACTCAAGAGCTCGGGACCTTTGACAGAGATGAAGTTGGCAGACACCTCTGTGGCAACGGCCTTGGCAAGCAAGGTTTTACCGGTTCCAGGAGGCCCGAAGAAAAGCACACCTTTCGACGGCGAAAGCCCGAACTTCGTGTACTGGTCCGGGTGCATCACCGGGTACTCGACGGTCTCCCGGAGCTCCTGCTTGATGCCATCAAGTCCTCCGATGTCCTCCCAGGTGACATTCACACTCTCAACAACGGTCTCACGCAAAGCGGACGGGTTCGAATTCGACAACGCGAACTTGAAGTCGTCCATCGTCACGGCCAACGAGTCCAAAACCTCCGTGTCGATGTTCTCCTCCTCGAAATCGATCTGGTCCATCTTCTCACGGATCTGCTGCATGGCTGCCTCCGAGCAGAGCGACGCCAAATCGGCTCCCACGTACCCGTGGGTCTGCTGGGCGATCGTCTCGAGATCCACGTCGCCCGCCAACTTCATGTTCTTCGTGTGGATCCGCAAGATGTCGAGTCGTCCCGTCGCATCCGGGATCCCGATGTCCACCTCGCGGTCGAAACGACCAAATCGACGGAGTGCCGGGTCGATCGAGTTCGGCCGGTTCGTTGCAGCGATCACCACGACGTTCGACCGCGCCTTCATGCCGTCCATCAACGTCAAAAGCTGCGACACAACCCTTCTCTCCACTTCGCCGTTCGTCTTGTCCCTCTTTGGTGCGATCGAGTCGATCTCATCGATGAAGATTATCGCAGGCGCATTCTTCTCCGCCTCCTCGAACGCCTTTCTCAAGTTCGACTCCGATTCTCCGGCCATCTTCGACATGATCTCCGGTCCATTGATCAAGAAAAAGAACGCCCCGGTCTCATTCGCCACCGCCCGGGCCAACAACGTCTTTCCCGTGCCCGGTGGGCCGTACATCAAGATCCCCTTCGGTGGCTTGATACCGATCACCTTGAACAACTGCGGGTGCCTCAAGGGCAACTCCACAAGCTCCCTGATCTGTGCCATCTGCTTCCGGCAACCCCCAATGTCGTCGTACCCGACCTCGTTCAAGTTGTTCTCTTCCTCCTCACGGCTGATCGGCTCGCCCTCCGAGTGGATGATCGTGTCCTGCGACACAATCGCAAACTCCTCCGGCTCCACCTCCACCACTTTGAACTCCACCTGCCTCATTCCGCCTCGAACCACAAAGTGGTCCCCTTTGTGCACCGGCCGGTACGCATCCACGAAGTACGGCTTTAAGTACAAATCGAAGAGCGACCCGGTGAGCCCCTCGATCGTGTCTGCAATCGGCAAAACAGAGATCCTCGTCGCAAACTTGATGTCCGCACACGCATGCACCGTGATCACGTCCCCAAGACGAACCCTCACGTTGTTCCGCGACACCCGGTTCATCCGGCACATACCCTCGTCTAGGTCATCGTCCGCCATCGCGATCAACACAGTCTGCTTCCTCTTTTTGCCCTTGATCAACACCGCATCTCCTCGAAACAACTGGAGCTTCTCCATCGTCTTCGACGACATCGAAATCACGGATGCATCGTCGTTCGGCGAGTCGTCCACCACCAACGAGTTAGGCTTCTTCTTCCTTCTAAGAATTGCCGTTGCTGTTGCATCCTCCGGCTCAACTACTGCCCCCGATGCATCCAATAGTGGCTTCTTGTCCTTTTTATCTTCAACCATAATGCTCAAGTCTGTATTTGTATATCTTAAATTTCTTGCCTTCCTTCTAGCTCAATCGCTTGTGCTTCTGTATTCCACTCAAGTCTGTACTAGAATAGCAAGCAATCGTTGCAATCTGTGGGAAAGGGGAAAAAAAAAAATACTTCTGCCCAATCAACTCACCTCAACAGGGAAGGAAATACCATATGCATATAAATCATAAATCACAAATCTCAATCTCAATCCAAATTTCTCTTCCCTTTCTTTCTTCCCTCTTCCCTCCACCACCAGAAAAAAATAAAATAAAATAAAAAAATCAGCACCCCACTATGCTGATAGGTTCCGATTCTGACTCCAAAGAATCTCCCAGAAACCCGTGGTAAAAACTCAATGCACGTCGATATTTTTGATGGCGGCAAAACATCGCCGCCCGCCGTGCACTGTTGGGCATCAAAGCTAAAAAAAAAATGTGAGGGCAAATACGTAATGCGGGCGAGTGCTTTGAGAAAAATAGAGGACACCCACCATCAAAAAAACAAAATAAATAGATAGGATTATTCTACTTTACATTAATTTCATCCACGCTCATGTCAAAGATAATTTTAAAAGTTTCGCATATCCTAATATCTCTCCTTTACTAACAAAAGCCAGTCCTTGAAATTCATCCAAAATCAATAAATCAATATAAAACTGTAAGATGATCCAAGGTTCTGCCTCCCGCCACCCACCACACTAACAAACTTCGTGTGGCTGATCACCACGTGACTAGTCATGTGATGCCCAATCTCTGCTTGCGTCGAACTTTACTCCGTCGCGTCGACGTATCTATTCTGATATGGTAAGCTGGAATTATTTAAACGCGTTCGTTATCAACAAACAGAACAACAACCTTTCTAATAATAGTGGAAAGAAACCATCCTTGTCAGATAAGGGTACCTCCTCGCGGACAGTTGTAAATAGTGGCTAAATCTTGTATTTGCTTTTTTTTCACTCTGCGCAGCCAAGATAATAGAGGGCCCGACGGAGAGTAAAAGTGCATTTGCATTGTTTTATTGGAAAACGTTTTTTTGCTGATTTTTTACTTCTTTTTACTTCTTTTTAGGGGTTCATAGAGCCCAAACAACATAATTTACGCTTAATCCCTGTTACCAAGCATCCAATACAGACCGTTATTCGTTTCTTGCAACATTAAATTTGCCGAAGTTTGTGCTTCTTTGGTAATATCAACGACGAAATGCACAGTTCCAGATGCTCTTGCTTCGAGTGATGAGCATCCCGAAAAAATTTTAAACAATAAAAATATGCTTTGCGAAAAAGTGCTTTTCTATTATTTGCTCAGGTAATGCCGATTGCTGGGTTGCAATTGCCGTGTGGACACACGTTGAAACCCGCTTTTGGTCTTGTGCTACAATTGCAATTGCAAAATTTTCCCCTGATAGCCAGACTTTTCCACACATTGATTTTGGTATAAAAGGGTATCGAAATCACCATTCGAGGGGGGTCTTGGCGTATTCTTTTGGTTTGCGTCTCTCTTCCTCTCCATTTCCCTCTATTTTTGTTATATTCTGTTATTTTCTGTTATTTCTTCCTTTTCCCTCTCCCTCGTAGTTTAAAAGGAGCTAGTAGCCGCATCTGATTAAGGGAGAGGTCAGATCGACCATATATAATAGTTGAACGGGCAGAAGTTACCACCAAGCATATTTCGTAAGCAATGGCAGCTGCAAAGAAATCTGACGTTGATGTTCAGCAGAACACGTCTTCGGAGGAGTCGGATTTCCAAAAGAATGAGACGGACTTTTCATCCATGGAAAACGAAGACTTGAAGGGTCCCGCCCAAATAGGAAAGCTTCATCGGTTGATCAAGCTGTTGGAGATTCGTGGTACGGAGCACCTTAGTTCTTCGCAGCTTTTCTTGTACAATGAGGACCTTAGACCTCTAGAGGAGAAGAGAAGACTATGGTCATGGTTTAACTTCGTCTGCTTCTGGCTTGCCGACTCTGTCAACCTGAACACTTTGCAAATTGCAAGTACTGCCATCGACTCAGGCTTGTCTTTTGGTGCAGCCTGGGGCACAGTTTGGCTTGGCTACTTTATCGTTGGTTGCTTCATCACTCTTGCTGGACGTATCGGTACTTTCTATCACATTTCTTTCCCTGTTTCATGCAGATCTTCCTTTGGCATCTGGGGCTCCCTATGGCCTGTCATCAATCGTGTTTTTATGGCATGTGTCTGGTTTGGTGTCCAAAGTTCCATTGGTGGCCAGTGCATGCAGCTCATGCTAAAGGCCATCTTTGGCAACGATTTGGATACAAGAATCCACGACACAATCCACTCAGATGCCATTGATTCTTTTGGTGTGCTGTCCTTCTTCATCTTCTGGATTTGCCAGCTCCCTTTTATCTACATGCATCCTCACACCGTTCGCCACTTGTTCACCGTCAAAGCTCTCATCTGTCCCTTTGCCGCCTTTGGCTTCTTGATCTGGACCATGGCAAAAGCTGGCGGTGCAGGCCCTGTCGTGCGCCAACCTTCAAAAGTTCACGGTTCAACACTTGCATGGACTTTTATCAAAGCCACCATGAACTCGCTTGCCAACTTCTCCACTTTGGTTATCAACGATCCCGATTTCACCCGTATGTCCAAAACCCCACGTTCTGCAACCTGGTCCCAGCTCTTGACTATTCCAATTTGCTTTTCCATCACCTGTCTTATCGGTATTCTTGTTTCTTCTGCATCCACAATTTTGTACGGTACAACATACTGGGACCCACTTGATGTCTTGGAGAGGTTTTTGGATTCTGAAAAAAGCGGTTCTAGAGCCGGTGTTTTCTTTGTGGCCCTAGGATTTGCGTTGGCCCAAGTTGGTACCAACATTTCGGCAAATTCCATCTCTGCAGGTACCGACATGACTGCTTTGCTACCAAAGTTCATGAACATCAGACGCGGTGGCTTTATTTGTGCATTCATTGGCTTTGCCATCTGCCCCTGGAACTTGCTTACTTCTTCTTCCATGTTCACCACCTATCTTTCAGCATACGCTGTTTTCCTTTCAGCTATAGCTGGTGTTGTTTTCTGTGACTACTACATTTGCAAGAAGGGTTGTGTCATTCTTCGTGATTTGTACGTTGCCGATAACTCGAGCAAGTACTACTTCTGGCATGGAATCAACCTCAGGGCCTATGCCGCCTACATTTGCGGTATTCTTCCAAATATTGTTGGTTTTGTTGGTGCAACCGGACACACTGTTCCAGTTGGAGCTTCATATGTTTATGATTTATCTTTCATTACGGGATATCTCTCCTCTGCCGCAGTTTATCTCGTGTTGAACCTAATCTGGCCTTCCCGTGCCAATTCAGGCAAGATTTTCGAAAAGAAATGGCTTGAGGAGTGGCAAGAAGTTGAAGACTTTGATGAATTCTTCAGATTGAAGTATCATGGTGTTGATCCAGAGAAAGTGGATGGCACGGATGTGCTTACCAGTGTCTGAGGCAGCTTTGCTACTACCTTATCTGGCCAATGTTGATAAGTAATACTTTCTATTTACATTAATCACTTTATAGATGATAAGGATGCTTGAACTCTCTGTTCGGCATCCTTTGTATTGTGCTAACTTTTCTAATATATGTCCTTCATTTAAAGTTTTGTGTGTTGTGTATGTTTGTTCCGTTTCATTTAGTCTCCTTGGATTTACTTGCATACTCTACCGAGCTCGACCAATCGGCTACTGAATTCTTTCCAGCAATCCTTTATTAACATTATATTAGCATTGTTCGCTACTTCATTACATACGAAAGCATAAAATTAAAACTCACCCACAGAAAGATCATCTCTTGGGTCAGATTTCAATGGCCTCAAGTCTCCACGCCGGGAAGCAAAGAATTCACCGAAATCTTCGACATCCTGCCACTTCTCCAACCACTTCTTCTCAAAGATCTTACCTGGAAGACCCTTGCATGGCCAGATCAAGGTGAAAAGAACAAGAGTGCAGGCAGCAGGTATGTATCCGGAGAAATAAGAGAAGTCGTACACATAAGTGGCACCGGCAGGAACTGTGTGAGTCTTGGTTGCACCCACAAATCCAACGATGTTAGGCAAGATACCGCATATGTAGGCAGCATATGCTCTGAGATTGATTCCGTGCCAGTAGTAGTAGTCACTAGAGTTGTCTGCCACGTACAAATCTCTTAGCTTCAAGAAGCCCTTCTTGAGGATGAAGTAATCAGCAAAGACCACACCTGCAATGGAGGACAAAAACACGGCATAAGCTGAGAGATAAGTGGTGAACATAGAGGAGGAAGTCATCAAGTTCCAAGGGCAGATAACAAAGCCAACAATAGCGCAGATGAAACCACCACGTCTGATGTTCATGAACTTAGGAAGCAAAGCCGTCATATCAGTACCGGCAGAAACGGAGTTTGCGGAAATGTTGGTACCGACCTGGGCCAAAGCAAAACCTAGAGAAATAAAGAAAACACCGGCTCTTGGACCACTGTGTCCCTTGTCCAGAAAGCGGGCTAGAACATCTAGCGGATCCCAGTATGTGGTGCCGTACAACAAGTTGGATGCAGAGGAGACAAGAATACCGATAAGACACGTGATGGAGAAGAAAATTGGAATGGAGAAGAATTGAGACCAGAATGCAGATCTTGGTCTGCGTGCCATACGGGTGAAATCGGGATCGTTCACGATCAAGGTTGCAAAGTTGGCAAGTGCATTCATGGTGGAATTAATGAAAGCCCAGGCGTAATCCGAGCCGTGAACCGTAGCAGGCTGCCTAACAACAGGGCCAGCACCGCCTGCCTTCACCATTGTCCAGATCAAGAACGCAAAGCCGGCTATTGGGCATGCAATGGCCTTGACGGTGAACAAGTGACGAACGGTGTGAGGATGCATGTAGATGAAAGGCAACTGGCAGAACCAGAAGATGAAGAATGAGAGAAGACCAAACGAATCGATTGCATCTGAGTGGATTGTGTCGTGGATTCTCGTATCCAAGTCGTTACCAAAGATGGCCTTTAGCATCAACTGGACACACTGGCCTCCAATAGTGCTCTGCACACCAAACCAGACACATGCCATAACAACACGATTGATAACAGGCCACAAAGAACCCCAGATACCAAAAGAGGATCTACACGAGACGGGGAATGAGATATGATAGAAGGCACCGACCCTGGCAGCTAGCACAATGAAGCAAGCAACCATGAAATATCCAAGCCAAACTGTTCCCCAAACTGACCAGCAGCTCATTCCAGCCTCAACACCGGTGGCAGCAATCTGCCAAGTATTAACATTGAAAGAATCGGCAAGCCAGAAGCAGATGAAGTTGAAAAAACTCCATGTTCTGCGCTCTTCTTCCACAGGTTTAAGATCATAGTTGTATAGGAAAAGCTGAGATGTGGAAAGACCTTGAGTACCACTAATCTCCAATTTTTTCAAAAACGTCTTGAATTTGCCCTTTGCCTCAGGCTCGGAAGCCGGCGACTCAGAAGAGTTGTTTTCTGCCAACACGGGCTCCTGGTAGACATCGACATTTCCTGTCTTTGACTCCTCCTTCTCTTCCTTAAACATTCCCATTATGTCAGGAGTATTGCTGCTTTGCGGATATCAAATGACACGAGACAAGAGATGAAGTAGTGTTAAGAAAAAAAACTGAAAACAGTGCCATTTTGGATTGCTGGTGATGGAAAATAAAATGTAAATCAAGAACACATGTTGTATATATATTATTCAACACAATGCATATAATCTCTTTATCTTTCTCAAAGCAAGCGATATGCAAAAGTGATCTGCTCGAAGATAACAAGAAAAAAAAATTTTAGTTCGCAAAATATTGATAAGAGAAATTATCCACGAGAGAAGTAAAAGAAGAAAACGTAAAAGAACAATAAAAAATAAACAGATAACAATACTGTAACATTTAAACCAAAAAAACACAATGCGCCAGTAATTAATCAGACCAAAGTCAGATAACCATTTGTAGAAAAAAAGAAGTGCAGAAGTTCGGCGAGGGTGCAGAATAGAAGAAGACAATTTCGAGAGTGCATACATGCAATATGACTGCAAAAGCATGAAGTTAGACAGCACTGCACTAAACGGCAAGATCTGGGTGTGTCAAGTCAGGGCGAAAAGAGGGGGGAGCACTGAAATTTGGACCACATTGTGGTATAAACACTAATTTTTTCGGGCGAATCAGACTGGAAAGGTTGTACAAGGGATACACATGCTGGTTAAAGGGATTAAGAGAGGTTAGCAAATTAAGTGGGCCAGGTCAAAGCAAGCTATAGGAGTCAAGTAATCCGCATGTATTGAACAATTACTGTAATAGGTTAGGCGCCGTCAAAAAAAAAAAAAATAAAGAAAAATAAAAAAAATACGCTAGATAAAAAAATGACTCGACTGTAAGGTATGAGCGAAACAATGGCTACGGAAGAGAAAAAAGAATGCCGTGGGTGCGGGAGTTGGCAGTATTCCAATTAGTGGTAATAGTCCATTCTTTCAGAAATCAATCGGCCAAGCAAGAGTGAAAAATATCTCGGTCAAACGCGGTGGCTCCAGTAATCGGCTTCTAATACTATTGAATATTTCTTTGCATTGGTCATCGCCAATTAAATAATTAACTCGTTATCTTTCTATTGATACGATAATGCAGAAATATCGTTAGATGAGCCCTGTATACTTACGTGGGGTCAAAAGCTATATCAACGGTAAACTTGCCTAGTCTCATTCATTACTTAATGTAAGGGGGGAGGGCCGAGAACCCGAGAAAGCCCCTCGTTTAGCCAAAACGTGGGCTTAACAGTTAGTTACACTTCCATCTACAGCGAAACTACACCTTTCCGCTACCCCATATACGAACAATGTTCACATAAATTCATAGACTACCTTATCTTTAACTCCATCTGTATTTTGAGCGACACGGCCCGAAGCCATGGCCTATCGTCTCTATTCTATAACAATTCGATAATGGCAGCAAATTTCAGAAAAGACCGAGCAAAAGCAGCAAGAATGGCGCTTTCTCAATGTAACTTAGTTCAACTTGGAAGCTAAGTCGGCAGCCAACTTCTTCAACTTGTCCATGTCGGCTTTTTGTGCTGGCCATCCTTCCTCTAAACCTTCCTGGACGGTTCTCTTTGGAATCAAATGGACGTGCACGTGATCAACGTACTGATGGGCAATTCGACCATTATTCTGGAGGACATTGTAGCCGGCACCCTCTGGAGAATCGATATCAAGATTGAGAGCCTTAACAAGCTTCTTGGTCACAGGCAACAAGTCTGCCAAATATTCATCCGGCACATTGTGCAATTTAGCAGCATGGCATTTTGGAATGATGAGGATATGGCCCTCTGCAGTTGGCTCAATGTCCAAGAACGAGTAACTGTACTTTGTCTCGTAGACTTTGAACGATGGTATTTCGCCTTTTAAGTTAACCGTTTGTTAGTAGACTTTGTTCCGTGATTGACCGTTAAGCTTCAATACTTACCCTTTAGAATTTTGCAAAAGATGCACGAGGCGTTAAGAGCAGTACTAGACATGTTTGATAGATTAGTTTTTTGCAAGTGTGTTATCTGGATAATGCGGAGAATGTGGACAAGTATGTATATATATATGATCTTCAAGTATTGTCTGAGAGACGACTAGTGCTGAACATGATGCCTCGCGGCATATCAATTTTCCGGCCTATATAAGGAAGGCCAAAAAAGAGAGAGAGTGAAAAAAAAAAAAAAAAAAATTTTAGAGAGGGCACTGAACAGGATGCAATTTGATGCATGCACTAAACGGCAACGAGCTACGAGCTACGGACGCTTGGCTGGCTTATTCAATTTATTTAGTGTACATCTTGGTGCAAGCATATCATGCCCTACACACCAACCATGCTTCCAATCTGATGAACCCCCGCATTGGTGATCATATTTAACCCCTGTGCACCAAATGGGAAATAGCTTATCGTGTAGTAAAGAACTGCAAAAATCTCAACAATACCTGTAACGAGAGTTAATACAGTGGACCGAAGTATTGAGGCACAGTATATTGTGGCCAGCACACTGCCGAAAAAAACGCATGTGAACGGAAGCCTCTCTTTGGAGATTAAGTGGCGACAATAATTGGAGGGACCTTGCAAGCAGCCAAAGCTAAGAACAAAAAGTAGTGATCCAAGTGTCCAAAGCATGGCGAATTTTCTTGGTTTTAGCGTGAGAACAGGGAAAAGTAGGAATCCCAATATAAAGCACACCGCAGAACCTAGCATGAAGAGCCCAAATGCCATATATCGCTCAAAACGAGACATATGAAACCATGAAGGCTCCTCCTGGGAAATATCATCACTTGTCATAGGTAGAACATGGTATGCCCTATCATATCCATCTTCAACAGCTTCCTTTGCCGACGAGAAAATCGATTTTGCCTTGTCAGCCAAGCTTCCTCCTGCTGTTGCCCCTCTATTGCCTGATCTCCAGTTTGAGAGAAAGTCCACATCACTTTGTGACATGCTAATATATAATTGTGAAGGTGAAAAGGTTGTTTGTATACTTTGACTATATGAGGTCTGGATGTTAAAGTAGAAGAAAATTGCAATACTACTGCAGAATGTAACGAAAATTGAAGGAAGGCAAACTACAAAACTGTCTAAAATTGTACTTTCTTTAAACATGAATACTTGGCATGATAGCTCGACCCCACGAATGTAAATTTACCGGTTTTAAACTTTTTTTTTTTTTTTTCTTTAATTTTAAATTTACTCCATTCCATCTATTCATGTTCAATAGTACCTTACTTCCCCCATCCCAGTTTCGATCTTCGTCTTTTCACCTCTACTTCATTCTTCACGTATTCTATACCCCCGTTTCACAGATTTCCCCAACATTTTACAACTTTATTCCCGTCTCCTTTCTCTTCCTCATCTCCGACGGTTCTTCCTATTTTCAGCCCCTAAATTAGATTACACCAATGCACACAAAATACACAGTTTTCATCCCCCCAAACCTCCAAATGACAAGTCTACCGGGCTCCCAGTGAAGTTAGGAGTATTTTCCGATGGCGTGGTTGTAAGGAATTCATTCAAGTAAGCATCGGAGTACCCAGTACCATCATCTTTGCCATCGATATGATTTGCAACCATTTTACCACTTCCTCCACCTCCTCCAGCCAGCCCGTTAACCTGCACAGGTGACGCCTGCTTATCTAAGCTTAGTGGTGTGTCTCCATTTGTTACGAATGGACTTGTAACATTAGAGTACGGAGTGTGAATTGGCGTGAAACCAAAAGTATCGGTATCCCTATCTCCCATATTCGTGTTAGAGTTATCAACATCTGTATTTTCCAAAGAACTCTCGCTGATGGCATTTATTCCAGAATCTGCAGGCTGCATTTGTGGCTGTGCCACAGACTGAGGGCTGCCGTTACCACCACTTCCAGACAAAGTTGCTATTCGAGATACGAGCATATGTCTTCTTTCCTCCTGCATCTTCATCACCAACTGTAGATTTTCGATGTAGACGACAGATTTCGAGAGAATCGTACTCTTATTGGCCCGCGACTCCTTCTTTGTCGTTTGCCTGCGTTTTTGTCCATCTAGCAGTAGCATGGGTGGAATCAACGTGCCGAGTTCTCGTATTTTCTCCTTTATCAAGTCTCTTCTTCTTCGTTCAACTGCATTATGCAACTCTCTTCTCCTGTTGATCTTTCCCTCTTTAGACAGGAGTTTCTTCGAGTTCATATGCGAGCTGAAAGAGGCCGGAGAACCGAAATTGTTAAGAGATGTCGATTCCAAAGGAGGAGATTTCAAATAAGAGTCGTTGAAACTTCCTTGGAATGACCCGTAAGGAGAATCTAAAAGACTATCATAAGCAGAAGATGCAAGTGAACTTCCCAGCTGCGAGGTATAGCTTTTTCCCAGCTGGTTGCTTGTTGAACCAGACCTCTGATTCATGCCTGGTGAAGGCAAACCTGAAGGTCTTGGTGAAAAGTATTGCGAACTTGGGCCACCCACGCTTTCCGGTGGGTGTGGACTGGAAACAGAGTTTTCATCATCCAGATTTAGGCTCAAACTGTTTGAATGGCCGTTTGCGTTGTTCCAGCGTAAGAAATCATCCACCTTGAGGTTTGGAACGCCGTTAAACCCACCAGAAGTACTCACATTATTGCTGTTACTGTCAGGATTGTTGTGAAATCCGCCTGGCAAGCCCAAGGACGAATCCTGCGTGTTGAAATTGTCAGAACTGTTGGTGTTGTAAGTGCCACGAAAGAAGTTATTGGCACTATTAGCTTGGTTGCTGCTTGTATCTGTGCTATTGGTTCCATTTCCTGGCTTGTTATTATTTTGTAGAAGGAAGTCCGTATTCATGCTGTTTGCATCAAAAGACGCACCATTCATGGAGGAAAACGACATCTCTGATTGGCCCATGTTGGCTGCATGCAAGTAATTGTCGTTACCACCATTATCATGGCTGTTGTTACCATTATTGCTGAAATGGCTAGGGTCACCTCTTTCGGCCCCTACCTGGCCTATTAGGTTTTCAAGAGCTTCGACTGAATCCATCCGAGTGTGAAAGTAATCCAACAAATGGATGTGGCCAAAAAAAGGTTATGATATTCTGTTGCTTGCTGTTTTATAGCTTTTGTCGTAAGATTTGACTATCAATTTTCTAATGACTAATAGCGCGATGAATGAATAGGGGAAAAATATCTATCACTTCGTTAAATCAAATAGTCCAGACCCTCTGTTCCTATATCTTTGCACTCAACTCAACTTTTGTAATGCCGTTGATATAAATGGCAAAGGGAAAAAATGGGTTAAGAGTAAGTACTGCGGCGATTAAAACAATTCGGCATATGGTTAGTGTGGTGAACTTGCGAAGATATATGTAATCGCTCGGAAAAAAAAAAAAAAAATAAAAAAAAAAAAGGTGAGCGTAATATCAAAAGAAAAAAATAGCTTTTACCAAACGTCAAAAAATTATTTATTATGCAATCCGATGTTCAGGAGAATATTCTGAGGTACGATAATCAGCCTTAAATTGCGGAGAAGTGAAGTTCAACATGCTTATTCCGAGTTACAACCGTCAATCTATAACAAGCAAATTTTTAGCAATCCTAAATCAGTACAAGTTGAGTTTGCTAAAAAAGATCGTTTAGTATCGTTTAGACTACTAATAAGCATCATGTTACTGTGGTTATCAGCCCCGTTCATGTGGTAAAAACTTAGACTTGCCCAAGATTAGCTTGGAGCAGATTTACTGCAAGATCTAGCGGGGGGGAAAAAAAAATTAGATGAAAGCAAGAAGAAATATGTTTGAGCGCTTAATTTATGATGCCCAATAATCGTCAACTATATAGATACAAAAATGACAAGTAAATCTGGCTTTTAGAAACATGTTGTAATAAAATTCGTATTATATGTACGTATACTGATTTGTGTATTTGGGCTCAGTTTCGCCAGCACACTGCTGCTCCCATATTTCTGTCCTAAGAACCTTTCTGGCAGGCAAGGCAGACTCTTCTACTTCATTGTTTTTAGAACTCATATTTAACTTCTTGATCTTTCTGCTTTCGATCAAATCAGACCGTTCCAGAATTCGGCTTTGAAATGTGGAGATAGCGTCTCCTCTGTCATGATTGAAAGATGAATAACCAGTAATTTCAGTAGACTTGGCTCTCAAAGAACTACTTCTGTGATTATGCCCGCCTTTCGGTTGGCTACCTGGATGAGAATACGAGTGAGAATGCTTTCTTGAATGATATGTGACGTCACACAGCACACCAATGCTTTTGGGCCCTTTTGGTTGTAATAGTTCCTTAATACTAATATTCGAATTACGCTTTTCTCTTGGACTTGGAGAAAACTGCTGACCAAAAGTATTCGGCTTCAAATGCTTTACGAATTCCTCTCGCTCCGGTTGGTACTCAATCCTCTTTTTGACAGAATTCTCATTATGCTTAATGATACGCATTTTTGGCTAACTTCTGAGAAAAAGAAAGTACGAAATACACTTTACAAAGCTGATCATGACTCGGAGATATGTCCTTTAAACCAAGTGTAAAAGCTCGTGTGCAACAAATGCAGATAATTTCTGCAACCTTAAATCCAATATTTGATTTAGTTCTCATGCGCGAGAATCCTTAAACCGGATAGGTCAAGATGATCGGAAATTGTGGAAAACACGCTTTGAAATTTTGTGTGCAATAATACATTACGGTGTAAATACTACGTTTCTATCTACTTTAATAAGCTTTGTGTAATATTTAGCATGCTTTTGTCATGCGCTTTGAGTAATCTTGCGAATATTTGTTTAAACATCCTAGTTCAACAGGTGTTTTTACCGTTATTTTTTTCGCCGATTTTTGGTATTTTTTTGTATCGTCTATTTTTTTTCCCGGTGAAGTATTTGTTTACGCGAAATATATTTCCGAAAAGCCAGCCCCCGCATTATCTATAAAACCAAAGTTAATCATATGTGGCATCAATTTGGCAGAGGGAACATAGTAATTAAGCAGAAAGATATGCTCGACGTATCGGATCGCTATTTGTCATAAAGCAATGAAAACCAACCGGCCAAAATTGAAAAAATCAGCCGTGTTTCCTTTAAAACCGCGTGAGGAGATTGACTTCACCGAATATTATGATAATCTCGATGTTGACCAACAACTTGAGGTGAAGATTATTAGAAATTCGAAGAATGGTACACAGCAGCATGGAAAGCATCAGGATAAGCAGGTTGGCGAGGAGGTGGCGCAGAAATCAGATGAACTATATGATAAAATGTATAATGATTCATCTCTTGTTTATTATAGGCAGGATAAGAGGCAGAGAGACAAAGCGATACTTGGCAGACTCAAGCACCCCAAATTCAAACGAGTGCAGTTTGAGACCGTTGGATCAGTCTCAAGTTTAGCAGATCCGGATTCAGGCGTTCTTATCATGAACAGAAAGTATCACAAGTATGGATATAACGATTCGAGTTCAAAAAGAGTGGGGCAGAGAGGGTTGACAGCCTATAAGAGGGCAAACGAGAGTGACTATGGGCTAATCACGGGGAGATTGAGAAAGGACGAGAAGTTGAAGGTGTTGTATGACATGGATAACCAGGATAGTCTCTATGTGGACTACGTGAATCGTCAGAGAGCAGAAAATGGACTCAAGGAAATAAGCAACGAGTTCTTTGAGTTGGTTATGACGTTCATCGAGATGCAGTTCTTCTTCATAGAGCAGCTGCTACCACCATCTGTTGCAAACGAGGATGCCCTGAGTAAGAAGCTTGCGGCTAAATGCTCGATGTATGGTTCAGATGACGGCATAGGAGTATCACCAGAAGAAGATCAATGCTGTGCGATTTGCAACAGGAATGACTGCGATGCTTCGAATGCGATTGTTTTCTGCGATGGATGCAACATTGCTGTTCATCAGGAATGCTACGGAATACCGTTTATACCTGAGGGACCGTGGCTTTGTAGAAGATGTCTTATCTCAAGAGATCACACACAGAGATGTCTTTTCTGCCCCAGCACGACTGGAGCATTTAAGCAGACGGACGATGGCCACTGGGCACACAACATCTGTACACTCTGGATCGGCGAGGTGTACTTTGCGAATCCAACATACATGGAGCCTATAGAAGGTATCCAGAACATTCCAAAGGGTAGATGGAAGCTCACCTGCTTCATATGCCGGAGGAAAGTTGGGGCGTGCATTCAGTGTTCGAAGCACAATTGTTTTGTCGCGTACCATGCAACTTGTGCAAAGCGAGCCGGACTGTATATGGAGATGAAGGAAGGTGTTAAGGGAGCGCTTGACCATCCATTATCGCTGATTTCTTACTGTGATCGCCACACGCCTGGCAGTTGGGCATGCTCTCATGATACAGCCCTTGGAATAGAGAAGACCAGGCTGTTTTACTCAAGATCAAACGTGTCTAAGCTGAACAAGCAGGCACGGTATGAAAATTACGTTCCCGTTAGCACCGAGAAGTTTCGGGAGCTTCAGGAGTCAAAAAGCAGGTTGTTTAAGTGGAAAACAAACCGGGGATCTCCCGTAGTTCCCCATGCCGTTGTCGAAAGGATGGAATCGTATCTTAAGAGAGAGAGGCTTTTACCTGACGGGTCGGAGGACCTGCTCGCGAACATTTGCAAGTACTGGACTTTGAAACGGGAGCAGAGCAAGATTCCATTGATCAGACGGCCGGATCCGATCAACTATGGGTCGATGACGCTTGATGACGTGCAGGATCGGCTTGGCGTGCTGGATATGATCAAGAAAGACGTGCAGAAGCTTGGCGAAATCTCCGAAAGAGTTTCGGAGCGCAGTGTGCAGACCTCGAGGCTAAATTCGGTGTTGGTGCAGGAGTCCGAGGCGTTTTACCTGCCGCGTTTGTTTGCGATTGAAACGGTTGGCAGCGCATTTCTACACTCCGACAAATATGGGGTGTTGGATACGATTTTGACGGATAATGAAGGTGTCATAGATGGCAAGCAGCTTAGATATAAAATTGAAAATGGTGGATATGATAGTGTTGAGGAGTTGATAGACGACATTGAGCAGTTGGCCGGATATGTGCTTTCAACATACTCACGGAATTCCGGCCCTTACAAGTTGTTTAAGTTGCATTGGGGCAAGATGAAGAGGCAGAAGTACCAGATGGCTCGGAATTTTGAGTGGCTGTGTGAGGAAGGAGAGCAAGGACTGAGAGAGGCTTATGGATGCTTTGAGAGAAATGGGTTGGCAGTGTGTGAAGTGCCAAAGCATGCATATGGAGGGGAAGGAGATGAGATGAAAGGAAGAGGTGAGAAGAAAGGAAGAGATGAGAAGCTGAAGAAAAAAGAGAGGGAAGATGACAGAAAGGACTTAAGACCTTTTGGAAATAGTATCAGCGACCGGTTGAGATGAAACACACACACACACACACACACACTTGTATATTAGTAAATGTAAACTACAAAGAAATATGTATTGACTAAAAGTTAACTTGTATTGGAAGACATACTCTACGGGCAGCAGGGCCCGCTTAACAAAAGAAATCAAAGAGTAATAAAAAGAAGCAGAGATGACAGACAGCATGGAAACTTACAATCTGTCGTAGTACTCCTCGTAACCTGGAACCTCATCCTTCAAACCTCTTCTCTTTCTGGTGTCCAAGACGATCTGACCAGCCTTGTTGGACTTGTCGGTTGGGTCACCAAGCATGGTGGACCAGTGATCGAAGATCATCTGTGGGAAAGCCTGACCACCGGTAGCCTGTCTCAACTCACCGGTGAAACCGAAGGACTCGTTAACAGGCAAGTAGGCCTTGACTGTGAAAAGTGGAGTACCAGGTCTCTGCTCCTCGGAGACGATCTGACCTCTCTTCTTGTTAAGAACAGAGTAGATACCACCGATGGCAGACTCAGGACACTGAACCTCGACCAAGAACACAGGCTCCTGGATTCTAGGCTCGGCCAACAACATGGCGGCGAAAGTAACTCTTCTCATGGTTGGCATTATCTGACCGGCACCTCTGTGGATGGCATCGGCGTGCAAAGTGACATCGAGCATGTTGTATCTGATACCTCTCATCTGCTCACCGAGAACTGGACCCTCCTTGGTGGCCCACTGGAAACCGGCATTGACGTGATCCTTGATCTCGTTCAAGTACTGAACGGCCTTGGTTTGGTCAACGACAACGTTTGGACCCTGGCCATCCGGACCGAAGCACCAGATCTTTCTTGCATCGGCAACATCCCAGCCGTAGTCATCGGCCATCTTTCTGGCTCTGACCTTGACATCAGATCTGACATCGATGTCACCCTTTTCAATGCCAACGGTGCACTCCTCGTCCAAAGGTGCGGCCTTCAAGTAGATTCTGTTATGCTTGTTAGGAGACTTGGACAAGGCCACCTTTGAGGACTCCTCGGAAACAGTCTCTCTGTACGAGACAACCGGAGGAGACACCTTCAAAGGAACACCTGCGTGATCGTACTCCAAGTCGTGCAAGACGACCTCCAAGTGCAACTCTCCGGTGGCTGCAACAATGTGCTCTCCGGACTCGGACATCTTGCACAAAACACAAGGGTCCGACTTCGACAATCTCTTCAAACCTTCGACAAGCTTTGGCAAGTCGTTTCCGTTCTTGACATCGACGGCAACCTCGACAACTGGCGACACAGAGAACTTCATCACCTTCAAGTTGTAGGCGGCGTCGGATGTGGTCAAGGTACCACTCTTCAACAAGTACTGGTCAATACCAACAAGACCAACAATGTTACCGGCAGGGCAGTCGTCGATGGCCTCGACGAAACGACCCATCATCAACACGGTTCTCTGAACTGCCTTGATGAACAAGTCCTCCTTCTTGCCAGGAACGTAGTTTGGACCCTGGATTCTCACCTTCATACCAGACTTAACGGTACCGGCGAAGACACGGCCAAAAGCGTAGAATCTACCCTTATCGGAGGTAGGAACCATCTTGGACACGTACAACATCAAGTCGGCAGTAGGATCACAGTTCTTGATGGCTGTGCAGTTGGCATCGTCCTTAGGACCCTCGTACAAAAGCTCAGCTCTGTACTTCTGGGCGGTAACTGGAGATGGCAAGTGCAAGACGATCATCTCCAACATGGCATCGGCAGCAGGCAAGAACTTCCTCATGGCAACCTTCATCAACTGCTTGCCCTCGAGGTCCTTCTCATCTCCCTTCAACTGGATGCCCAACTTCTCGATCATCACCTTGGCCTGGTCGGTCTTTCCGTTCATGATGGTTCCGATCAGCTTGTAGATAGGGTCCAAGACGAACATGGCGAACGATCTCGTCAATGCGTTACCCTTGTGGTCAACAGCCTTGTTGGTCCACTTCTTGGTCTTAGGGTTGAAGTAGTGGTCTCCCCACAATCTGTTCATCATCTTGATTCTGTCAACACCGAACTTCGAGGCGTACTTGTCGGCAAACTCCCTAATTGTGAATGCCCAACCGTGCAAACCCGAACCGAAGGCAACGGTGCCCTTGTATGGGTAAACCTGCACATCTCCCAAGGCCTCATCCTGGTAAGTGGAGATGATAACGTTAACGGACTCGATAGTTCTCGAGAAGGTCTGGTACAACTCCTCCTTGTCAACCTGCAACTCCAAGATAGCTCTGTCCACCTTGTTGATGATCAAAACTGGCTTGATTCTCTCTCCAAGAGCCTGTCTCAACACAGTCTCTGTTTGCACACACACACCTTCAACGGTATCAACGACAACCAATGCACCATCTGTGACTCTCAATGCGGCAGTAACCTCAGAAGAGAAGTCAACGTGACCTGGCGAGTCGATCAAGTTGATCAAGAACTTGTTGCCCTTGGTCTCGCCCTCGATCTCCTTGCAGTCATCCTCCGACATCTCGGTATAAAGCGAGATGGCCGTGGACTTGATCGTAATACCTCTCTCTTGCTCATCCTTACGGGTATCCGTGTATCTGGCCTCACCAGCTTTACCGGCTGAAATAATACCGGCTCTCTGGACCAAAGAATCGGTCAATGTGGATTTACCGTGATCGACGTGCGCAATGACGGACATGTTACGAACGTTCGTAACATCGTTCATCAAAGCTCTGATCTGTTCAACAGTGAAGTTAACTGTTTGTAGTTTTTGCTTGTTAGTATTTTGTTCTTTCTTCTTAATTTTCAAAACTTCCAGCTCTCCGGGAGGATACTGCCTCTACCATCCATCAATATCATCTCCTGCTCACCTCTGCTGTATGTATCCATCAAAAAACCGCCCTGCACATCCTCAAAATATTCTCTTCTGTAAAACTACCGCTTCCCCGTCATTTCAACTCCCGGATTTCACGCTAAATCACTCCAACTTACCCATTTTGAACTATATATGTACTTTCTTGAATGCTGAATGAGCTTAGCTGCCAGAAACTTCAACACTTCACTCCCTCTTTAGAACATAAAAGTGTGCTACCACTGAAAGGAAATTTTTACTACGGGGTCCCGCTATTGTGCATCTGTTTCTTTTTTTTTTACTGTGATTTTTTTTTTGCTTGAAAATTTTCTTCTTAATAATGAAAAAACACCGATAATAGGTAAAAAATTTTTTTTGTCCATCTAATTTAATGTTTTTTCTTTATTTTTTCCCCCCTTCTCCATTGGAAATTTTTGGCGCGGGAGGACACACACTTTTAATTGTTTACTGCGGGTAATACTGTCACAGCTACGTTCTTGTCGTGATTATCAGGGATTGCCAAATGGCTTGAAGTAGAGTTATCAGTGACTCAAAATGTGATACCATTCAGCTTTTCGAAAAGAAAATGTTCTCAACAACAAGAATACTTCAAAGACTTTAGCATACCAACCACAATCATGTAAAATGGTGACACTCTTTGGTGTATAATTAACTACCCCAGCATTTGAATTCTCCATAGCACCCAATACCATATTAGGTCTGAATCACCACTATCTAAAGTAATTTTCCCTCTCCACGTATTCAAATAACATCCAATACTTTATCAAATCTGCAAATACTACCATTTATGGATTGTCGTATGTTAAGATACCATAAATGCTTTTTAAACAGTGCCAACATAAAACAACCTTCATGCTTGTCCAAGTCTTGAACTAAACAATTTAAATACTATCATGGGTAATTATATTACTAAACATTACAATACACACTCAAAAAAGGTTAAGCCATTAACCAAACTAGCACTGCTTGTATGACAAACGAGTACATGAACAAGAACTGCGTTCTCAAACGTTTACTACCAGGCGAAATGGCACCACTGTCCATACCACTAGGAAGAACGACATATCTAAGCGATCTCATCAAAAAGAAGCCCAGGGAAAAGCTTAATGCAAGGAAAAACGCTGCAATCACAAAGTAAGAAGAGAAGAAGTGCTTGACAACCATGAGAAGTAGAGACGTGACAAACTTATAACCACTGTAACTGACAAGATCCCAAATTTTGGAAGGCTTTGAGTTGATGCTCAAGGCATAAAATGAGATTTTCAAGAGTAAGATATCTACTATGTAGAATGCAAGAGTCCTAGTGAGTGCATAACCAAGAAGCTGCGGGTGGAAATCTCCGTTTATTCCAGACATCACTGCCCAGAGTAATATGTAAGTCATGAGAGCCATTGATGGTATATAAAGATCAGGGGCATTCAAATCGTCGACTGGAGTTGAGTATATTTCTAAAGAATTTCCCTGTGCATCCGTCGTTGTGCGAAACTGGCGAATCCATGTCTTATTTCTGTAGGGGAAGACAATCAACAAAAGCTTTTTCAAAACGTACGAATTCGACACCTTGAAGTAATATTTGATGTTTTCATCGCTAACAAACTGCTTGATATTTTGCTGCATGTACTGCTGAGAGGCATTGAATGCAGATTGACTGAATCGAAGCCCCATCTGAGCAGCTGGATCATTCAGAAAAGTATTGAAACCCTGGCCTGATATATTATTATTTTGTTGTTGTTGTTGCTGTTGTTGTTGTTGTTGAGGAATTTGCATGTTGTTATTCCATTGCTGCTGCTGTTGCTGTTGTTGCTGCTGATTATATCCTGCCTGTGTAAAGCGTCCATTTTGATTTGCAAAAGGTTGTGCAGTGGACACAAATGGTTGTTGCTGTTTGGAATTGGCATCTTCTGCCTGTTGGGCATATGGATTATACATAATTGATCAATCTAAGATTCTAGTAAATACAAATTATTTTGCAAGTTTAAAGACTGGTTCAAGTATAAATAGTGATGTTTAATCAATTGAATTTATTTAAACTTTATTCCACTCAAACAAATGAGTTCAACGCTGATCTCGCCTCTGCTCGACTTTTCGAACACGCATTTTGAATTTTTTTGATCTGCCAGTATTTGGCATGATAAAAATGCTCGCCACTGCTTTTCGCGGAAGTACACTCTGGCACTAACGCCTAAGGTGCACTGATGAAATATATCTCATCCAAATGCCGGATCTGGGCCGAACGAGCTAGAGAGTCTTCAAGAAACCAGTACGAGTATTAATAACACGATTTCAAGTGGAATATCTCCTAAGAACGCAGACAAAAACAGAATGATTGCATCTTCTAAACAGACGCGTCGATCGACGTACTTACCTCAGCATATGTAGAGGGTTCAGATGTAACACTTCTTCCATTAAACGATCAGTAAATGCCCATCAAAGTGATCCGAATAAACCAGTAACTGTTAGGTTGAAGATTATGATGCTCATCATTTAGTGCTAGACTTTGGAGCTAGCCCAAAGTACGAAAGTATGTCTGTTCCCACTATCGAGCAAGGTCGCGTTTATTCAGGACCACATCTCGATTAGGTTTTTTTTTCTGCGTGAACATATTTTCCACTTTGACGCGTATCTTCAGATTATTGCTGACTGCCTCTGATCCAATTATTTAGCCGCTCATACGGAATCACTCTAAGTCCTAACTACACCAAAGCAGTTAAGTGTGTCCCAAAACATAGTGAAATACATTTTAATACATCCCTCACAGGTTTCTGATGTCCACAGTACATAGAAATTTCAGAGGGTCAGCATCAGCTCGATTCATCAAGAAACCCGGTCCTTATGGCTATACAAAGCAGAAGGTGACAAATGGATATTCACCCTTTGGCAATCACAATAAAGGCAGGTATCCAACGCGTTCCAACTTTGCCGAAACCAAGTTCGAGGCTGTGAAAGAAGTGGATAGATTCGACTCGGTTGTTGGGTTTGATAGATTTGAATCGGGACCAAAGAGAACTGGATGGCTTGTGAATTTTCATACTACATTTGTTCCCAACGACAAGATATTACAGGGTTATGCCGCAGTTGATTACTACTTTTTGGATGAGGAAGGTGGATACTTCAAGGTCACAATGCATTATGACCCATACTTTTTAGTCAAGTGCAGGGAAGGAACAGAAACGGAAGTGGAAGAATACTTGAGGAAGTTCTTGGAGTCGACGGTGAAAAACGTTGAGCAGATCACAAAGGAAGATCTCAGGCAACCGAACCATCTTTTGGGTATCCGCCGGAAACTTTTGAAGCTAAGCTTTCACAACATTAATGATCTTCTGGAGGCCAGAAGTATGCTTCAGCCAATAGTGAAAAAGAACCACGAGAATAAGGACAGCAACGACATATACAGATCTGTGAATTTGAATTACAACAACTTGCTCAAGGGGGATTCTGCATCAACAAACAGCTTCAGTTCTTCAGAGATATCAGCAAATGGAGGGGAGCCATCGCACCATGAGGATCCATCAGAGTTAATTGAAGAGTTACGCGAATACGATGTTCCATACCACGCCCGTGTTTCCATAGATAAAGACATTCGTGTGGGAAAGTGGTTTGACGTTGAGGTGGATCGAGGAAATGTCACTTTGACGGAAAGAAAGGATAAAATCGCGTTTGCAGATCCAGTGGTTTTAGCCTTTGATATCGAAACCACAAAGGCACCCTTGAAGTTCCCAGATAGTGCCGTTGATCAAGTCATGATGATTTCGTACATGATCGACGGTGAAGGTTATTTAATCACCAATCGTGAGATCATCAGTGAGGATATTCAGGATTTTGAATACACGCCAAGACCCGAGTACCCTGGTTCTTTCACAATCTTCAACGAGCCGAATGAAAAAGCGCTTCTAGAGAAGTTTTTCCAGCATATTAGAGATGTCCGCCCTACTGTGATTGCAACTTTCAACGGTGACTTCTTTGACTGGCCATTTGTCGAATCTAGAGCTTCTTATCACGGCTTGGATATGCACCATGAGATTGGATTTGCCCGGGATAAGGACGATGAATACAAGTCAACATACTGCTGTCACATGGATTGTTTCAGATGGGTCAAGAGAGACTCGTACTTGCCTCAAGGTGCACAAGGTTTGAAAGCTGTGACTACTGCGAAGCTTGGATACAACCCAACTGAGCTCGATCCCGAATTGATGACACCATATGCATATGAGAAGCCCCAGACTCTTTCCGAGTACTCTGTGTCGGATGCCGTTGCTACTTATTATCTTTACTACAAGTATGTGCATCCCTTCATCTTTTCTCTTTGCACGATTATTCCACTCAACCCGGATGAGGTGCTCAGGAAGGGAACCGGTACATTGTGCGAGATGTTGCTTATGGTGCACGCCTATCAGAATGGAATTGTGCTTCCAAATAAGCACACGGATCCTCTTGAACGGTTTTTCAATGGCCACTTGATTGAGTCAGAGACTTATGTTGGTGGTCACGTGGAATCTTTAGAGGCTGGTGTTTTCAGAGCAGATTTGGATTCCGACTTTAAAATAGATCCAACAGCAGTTGATATGCTATTGGGTGATTTAAGAAACGCATTGAAGTTTGCCATCACCGAAGAGGGACACCAAAAGCTTGAAGATGTGACAAATTTCGAAGAAATCTATCAGGAAGTCAAGAAGGAGTTGCTTGAGTTCAAGAAGCACACAAAGATTAGAGAGCCGCCGGTCATTTATCACGTGGATGTCTCGTCCATGTACCCTAATATCATGATTACCAACAGGTTGCAACCTGATTCTATGAAATCAGAGCAAGATTGTGCCGCATGCGACTTCAATAGGCCTGGAAAGAAGTGTGATCGACGCCTATCCTGGGCTTGGAGAGGTGAGTATTACCCGGCTGACATGAGTGACTACAACATGATAAAAAACGCGATGAAAAAGGAAACTTTCCCACCTTACAAGCCCGGTCTTCCTTCAAGGACTTACGATCAGCTTACGTACACCGAGCAGGCAACATATTTAAAAGATCGTATTTCCGAATACTCTAGGAAGGTGTACCACCGTATTAAGCAGTCAAAAATCATTGAAAGAGAAGCCATCATTTGCCAGCGTGAGAATCCGTTTTACGTGAGGACAGTGAGGTCTTTCAGAGACAGAAGATACGAGTTTAAAGGATTGAAAAAGCTATGGACCAAGAAGTTGAGCAAGGTGGATAGACGCGATAAGCATGCCCTTGAAGAGGCGAAGAAAATGCTGGTTCTTTATGATTCGATGCAGTTGGCACATAAGGTCATTTTGAATTCTTTCTACGGTTACGTCATGCGTAAGGGTTCCCGGTGGTATTCCATGGAAATGGCCGGTGTCACGTGTCTTACAGGTGCAACGATCATTCAGATGGCAAGGGCTCTTATTGGGCGATTGGGCAGGCCGTTAGAACTTGATACTGATGGTATCTGGTGTGCACTTCCAAAGAGTTTTCCCGATACGTTTACGTTCAAGTTGAAAAACGGCAAAACAACATCGACCACCTATCCATGCTCCATGTTGAACTATATAGTCCACCAGCGATTTACCAATGAGCAGTATCAAACGTTGGTCGATCCAGTTAAGATGAGGTACGAGGTGAAATCCGAAAATACTATTTTCTTCGAGGCGGATGGTCCGTATAAGGCGATGATATTGCCAACTTCTAAGGAGGAGGGCAAGGGTTTGAAGAAGAGATATGCGGTGTTCAACTTTGATGGTAGCCTTGCTGAATTGAAAGGTTTTGAGTTGAAGAGACGTGGTGAGTTGCAACTCATCAAGAACTTCCAATCAGATATTTTCAAGTTATTTTTGGACGGAACAACACTTGAAGAATGTTATGCCACGGTTGCTAACGTGGCCAACAGATGGCTTGATGTTTTGGATTCGCATGGAAAAATGCTTGAGGATGAGGATTTGATTGAGCTTATTTGTGAGAATAGGAGCATGTCCAAAACTTTGGCCGAGTACGGTCAGCAGAAATCAACATCAATCACCACTGCAAAAAGATTGGGTGAGTTCTTAGGAGCACAAATGGTGAAGGGCAAGGGTTTGGCATGTAAGTATGTTGTTGCAGATAGACCGATCGGGGCTCCAGTGACTGAGAGAGCAATACCAACTGCTATCTTTTCATCAGAGTTGCCTGTTAAGCAGAAATACCTCCGGAGGTGGTTGAAAGACCCGGGTTTGGAGGATTTCGATCCTAGATCGATCATCGACTGGAATTATTACAGAGAAAGACTTGGCTCAACAATCCAGAAGATTATAACCATTCCAGCAGCATTGCAGGGCCTTCCTAACCCGGTTCCACGTGTTAAACAACCAGACTGGGTTCAGAAGAGAATAGACAAAAAGAATGATAAGATGAAGCAGTCCTCCTTATCATCTTTCTTTTCCAAAGCTACTCCTGGCTCCGAACCAATTGGTTCGGAGCAGGTGAATGAAGTTGATGATATTGAGGACATTGGCAACGCATCTACTTCTTCAAATGGAACAAAGGTCGCTCATGTTATGTCTAAAAGAAGAAGACACAAGACAGATGCGGATTCCGAAGAGGCCAAGGAGCAGATAATCCTCAAGCAGCAGCCGCCAAACCCACTGATCGACTATGTGGGATTCTTGAAGCATGAAAAGATCAAATGGAACATCCAGGCGAGGGAGAGAAAAAGAAGGCAGAAGCTTTTTGGTAGAAGTTACAATTCTATGGACAGGGGTATTGTGAGCAACTTTATTGGCCACAGGGCAGAGTTGTATGCCACAAACGTGTGGCAGGTTATTCAATACATTCCGGATTTGGGTAATCCTGGAAACCTTAAGGTATTTGTGTTGGTCCGGGATAAAGTCCAGGAATTGACTTTACACATACCAAAGACCATTTATGTGAAGTTCAAGTCCGGAAACATGCCAGACGGTAGTATTGAAGATTGCACTGTGAAGAAATCAGAGGAATCCTTGCCAACAGGAGGCGACAATAAAAACATTTTCAAACTAAGCATGCCTGAAGATGCTTATTTGGAGGAGATGAAGAAGTCGGACTCAATTCTAAAGAGTACTGATATTGCTGGTATATATGAAACACAGATCAGGTCATCTGATAGGGCAATTATTGAACTCGGTTCTTGTGTTCGTTTCGATGACAACAAGGCAGAACTACTTGCCAAATCGTTTGAAAAGGGTTTCGATAAAGAAAACTTGAAGCAAGTTGCGGCCGAGAACTACCTTGAAAAATTCTCCATGAACATCTTATATTTGCTGCACATCATATCCAACGGATACGAGATTTTTACGCTTTTCAACACTTTCAACACTTCCGCTTACATGTATGTGCTCAAAGCTTCAGCAAATGCCCAACAGCTTCCACCGAAAATGGGTAGTCTTTACAGGGATTTACTCAAGGTTAAAAAAACCAAGGTTGACAAATATTATCAGATTATTGACTATCCACCCTCTATCTCTTTCGAGACACACTACTTTACCGATATTGGCCGTCTTCATCGTAAGCTTAATGCAAAAATTGCAAGCATCAACGAACATAGTGCTTCAAAGTATCTTCTAACTATTCAATCGCCATTCCCAGAAAAGCTTCAGAAGCTGTTGAAGGCATCACAATCAATGCCAACTGTGAAGATGAGCATTGGTGAGATTCAAACGAACGCATTGTCATGGCATGTACTCATCATGAAGAGAATCATAAACCACTATCTCTCACTATCTGGATGGATCAAGAAGCTCATTGACCTTTCGAAGTATAGTAATATTCCTCTTTGTAACCTAAAAGTGTCAAACATGGGATATTTGATTGATGTTGAGTATGCCAGAAGATTGCAAAAAGCAGGAATAATCTTGTGGTGGTCGCCTAGGCCATTACCAGACTATGGTGGTATGGAGAAAGATACAACTTTGTTTGAATCGGATGAATCACTTCAGTTCCCGCACTTTAACAGTCCTGAGATCTATGAAACTGTCTGCATGGAATTATCGTTGAGGAATTTGACCATCAACACGGTTTTAACTTCATCTTGGATTAACGAGGCTGAAGGTGTGTTTATTTCGGAGACTGGAGAACGAAACGATGCTGATGGTGAAGATGCAGGCTCATCCACTCTTGCTGATGATTCGTTTTCGGGTCCCGCTTTGGCAGTTTTGCGTGGATTGGTGAGACATTGGTGGGATGATGCCATAAAGGGTAATTCCGAGGCCGATTCCATGGTTCATGACTTCATTACGTGGTACAGTAGCTCCTCTTCAATGCTTTACGATTCATCATTGCACTATCATGTTCACAATCTTACCAAGAAGTCATTTGTGCAACTTCTTGGAGAATTCAAACGTATTGGTGCTGGTATTGTGTTTGCGGATAGAAACAAAATCATTCTTCGTACATCCAAGACCGTTGTCGAGAACTCCTATGCATATGGTCAGTACCTTATTTCAAGTGTTCGCTCAAAGCCACTTTTCAACCTTTTGGAGTTGAATGTAACCAGATACTGGGATATGCTAATCTGGATGGACAAGTACAACTATGCAGGAAGCTTCTGTAACGAGATCCAAGGTGAAGGAGAGCAAAAGTTCGATTATATTTCCAATTGGCAAATAAAGAATTACCTTCCAATGATAATGCAGGGAGAATTCGAGGACTGGGTTATTCTCTTTTTGGATGCTTTTATAAAGGATAGAGAAAGAGAGTACAACAGTGGTTCATCTCAATCCCAACTTTCGCCTAGAAGAACGCAAATTACCCAGATTTTGAAGCAGCATAAGTTCAATAACAGGAGAAACGGGGAGGAGGACATTGATATGAGTGAAATTACCAACGGCGTGTGTGAATACTTCCGATCTGCACTCATTAAAAGAGTCAAGACCTTGATTCGGAAGCAGAATGAGATGCTTCTTGATTCAGCAATGCAACAGGAGTTCGAATTTCCTAAACTAGCGGGCTCTCATCTTCCAATGGATAACCCAACACTAGAATTGGTGAAATTCTTGTGCCATATACTCAGCTTGTCAAAGAGAAGGGATATCGAGGTCAGAATACTACGGAGAGAGCTTCTTTCATTATTTGAGGTGAAGGAGTTCAGTGATGAAGCAATATTTAAGAATCCGTCAGCTTCTCTGATTATTCCGCAGTTTATTTGCAATTACTGTGACCATACGAAAGATATAGACGTCTGTCGTGATGATGAAGGAACAATATTTAGATGTGATTTGTGCCACAAAGCTTACAACAAGCTTATCATAGAGGAAAGGCTAATTTATGAGCTGCATCGTACCATTACAAAGTATTTAACGCAGGACTTAAGATGCAATAAGTGTGGAAGGATGAAAGACAAAGAGATATCACTTCATTGCCAATGCTCTGGAGATTGGGTTGCTACAATATCGAAAAAACAGGCACTATCTCGAGTGAAGACTTTTCAAAATGCTGCAGATGCTTATCAGTTCCAGCTATTGAGGGAGGTTACGGAAGAGTTTATATAATGAGACTATTTAATAGAATGTGATGGCCTTGCATTAATACAATAATAATTTGCTATACATATAGAGTGGAAACCGTAATTAAGCTGTATATCATTTCCTTGGGCCAAGCAAAAGTAGAAAAGTAATAGAAACTGCCATGAGACAAAAAAATGTGATGACTTTTACTGTATTCAATACCTTTCCTTAAGTCTAGAAGCCATTGTCCTAAGATTTCCGTAAACTTTTCCTGGAGGAGAGCCCAAAATCAAGCTCATAACAGCCTCTCGAGCCATCTTGATATGTGAAAAACCTCCCAGAATGTGAACCTTGGAGTCTGCTAGCACTATTCTGGTTCTTGTAGCATTTTCTATTGCAAACTTGGTTCTTCCATCTTTTCCTGCTATTCTTCCAATAGCTCTTGAAAGATGGTCTCCATGCAAACTTTTGACATCCTGAATCTCGAATGTTTCAATATATAGATCATCCAAACGGAGTAATGCAATGGCGTCATCCAAATCAAAGCCAAGTGCAAATGCATGTATAAAATCTGCTCCTTTCTGCAATGCACCTGGGTCTTGTGTGCTCTTGCATGTTCTTAATTCAACATTTCTAGTTCTCAAATTCATTCTCACCTGAAGCTTCAACTGTTTCACCAAAGCAGGGTATATCTTTATCCAGTTATTCTTCAATGGTGACATTCTATGAGGCGGTATTGCGACTTTTCTAGATTCAAGCTTCACCTTCATACTACTTGCAGCTTCGGATTGAAACTTTGGCTTTCCTGCAGCATCCAAAACAATTCCTGCTGCTGGTTTCTTCAAATTCTTCTTTTCTTCATTGGCCGTTGAATCTTCAGCTTCAAGTATAGGCTTTGCTGAGGTTGTATCAATCATTATCTCATCTTCTTCTTCCTCTGGATTTATTCTATCTGTATTTGTCACCGTTTCATTTGTTTTGCTTGTAAGGTCTGCTGCAGCTGGCACCACAGTCTTCTGAATAGCAGTTGGTGCTCCCATGTTTTGTTATATGCTAATGCTCTTAACTGATATGCCCTATTTATTTGAGCCAATAAGTCATGGATTAATGATAGTGAAAGGACTGTTCAGTTAGAGATACTGGTAAAATTTTTTTTCAGGAAAAAAAAAAAAAAAAATAGATCGGAAGCTATGTTTTCCAGGCTGTGTTCACTCTATGCGATACGAAAATGGTACACTCGGTAACGATACAGGAGCCAGCATTATTTTAACAGATATCACAACTTAATAGCATTAAGTGACATAACCTTAACAATTTGAGCCACCCGGTCGAGATTTTGAGGCCTCGAATTATTGAGTGAGATTTCGGAGAGTATGATGTTCTCTTTTCTGAGAATTGTGGGGAAGAGGGCTTTGGTTTATAGCTTTCCGAAAGCGCAAAGAGGATATACAATTAATGCACAAACATGCCTGAGGAGATGGATACATACAGAGAAAGTCAAAACATCAGATGGATTAAATAAGCAAAGGTTTGATAGTCTCAAGTTGCTAGCCCATAATGAGTTTCTAGAGAACAAATCACTGGCGAGTGAAAAGAAGGCTTCGGAAAAAGCTTTTGAGATAGTGAGTACAGTGAAAGCATACCAGGATTCTATATACGAATACAGGAAACTTCATCCAGAGAAAGAGCCGCTTATTATAGAATCAAACAAGTTGTTGGCCGAAATCCTTAGAAGCAAAAAGATCAACTTTGATGAAACGTTGCTTACGAAAATATTAAAGCTTGAGCCTAAATATCCGACGTTAAAGACAATAGTGGAGGCCTACTATTCCCAGGATAGTAAGTTGTACATCCCAGTTGAGTTGGCAACCATACCGTTTCGTCGGCTTTTGTGGGATGCCAGTTTCCAGGATGCATTGGACTATATTGAGCTTACTACCGGTTCGGAACGGTACTTCAATCACAGGAAATCCCTCATTAAACGCTATGTTGGGTATTTTGGAGGCTCTATAGCCGTTTTGATTGGATCAATTCATGCAGTTGTTCTTCTTTTCTTTCCAGAAATACTCCATTCAGGCACGGGAGGAACGCATTTTGGAATATATGGAATATATGCGATGATCATCACGTACTTTGTGAATTGCGGCTTTCTTGCCACGATGGCCTTTTCATCCAGAGGAATGGAAAACGGCTCATTGCTCTTTGAGCATGGATCAATGCCATGGAACTGGTATCAGAAAGTTGATGAGATGGAGATGTGTGCAAAAGTGTTGGAGGCAGATGCTGCCATTCACGGTGAAGAAGGCTTTGCAACTAGGCCAATCGTTTCAAGGATAAACTCTATGGGTTTTGTAGTGAACGAGCCGGAGCAGGAAGTCATGATGAGGCAGTATTGGTACTCTTCTGGGGAAGGCTTTACCTGGGTAGAGCCGGATTTGGATCCTGCAGAAATTCAGTGGTGGAATCACTTGAAAGAAATTGGCGTCAAGAAGTTTTGGGACAAGGATTATGTGAAGCTTGAAGGATCGCCTGATGTTGAAGAAAACAGCGATGACGAGGATCTTATTCTACCCGATAAATGAGAATCTGATGATGAGGACCTCATGCGATTGGATAAATGAAATTGAGGGGGGAAGTTATTCTAATAAGTAGGTTATGATGAGGATCTTCTTCTAGATTGCAACGACTCACTACGTGTACATACATGAAACTTAAATTCTTTAATAATGCTATTCGAAATATACAGAAGTATCTGATGATTCTATTTATTCATCCGTGTCAGCCTCCCTTTCTCAATATCGTATTCTACTGGTTCTGTGAAAGACACTGTCTCCCTCCATGTCCAGCTTTTTTTCGATTCAGGATCTGAGAAGAAGTCCTCTTCTGGTTGATAGGAGTCCTGAGAAGGATACTCCATATACTCGACACCAGTTTTCCGATCATCATAATTAGAGGCATTCTCCAAATCTTTCACCTCAGTGACATCTTCAGCCTCATCAAGCAGCTTTGTCTTGCGATATGCAAGGTAAGCTGTGACTCCCCAGTAAGCATAATGCACCAACAGTACAACCAATAGCAAATAGAATAGAACTTCACCAAGCAAGGTAAAAGTGGAGTCGGGAATTCCGGGGAAAAACGACTTTGTCTTCACTTCTGCTGGTGATTGGTTGATTGTCTTTCGAAACTCCGCTGGGGAATTCATGAGTGTCTTGTTTGCAAGAAGTTTTGTCCAGTCTCCTCTATAAATTCTGCCTGCGTAGTTTTCATCAGGAACCTCCACTTTGGGAACAGCAGGCAGGTTAACACCGATATTCATGATTATGCTAGTTCAATAATTGGGTACGATACTATTGTAACGTTTGAAATGATTAGAAAAAGAGTGTTTCGAATGGAACCTCAATTAATTTTCAATGTTTGGAACGCAAGGCCTCCTTTTATATAAATTATGCAAACGTGTTCTGTTGCGTGAAAATGCGCAATTGCAAATTAAACTTGTGAATGATGTTCAACGGAACAGTCGTTCTGTTATTTTTCCCAATAAATAGTGTATGTGTACAAAGACAAATATTCTGGTGACAGGTGGTGCTTCATATATCAGATTTGTTCTTTAGCAAAGAGTTATCAATAGTTCCATTGCTGTTGATTTTCTTCAGTCCGGCAAGTAGTTCGTATGATGTTCTTCTGGCCAACCAGAACATGAGAACATAATACAGAAACAGAACATCTTCATCTTTAAACGCGTTTATCATCTCGTAGAGTGATTTCCGAATATCCGCGTCTTTCCTCTCCAAATTATTCCAAGTGTCCACATATTTGTCCAAATGCGATAAATTCCTATTCAGAGAAAAGACGGAAACCCCAGGAATACCCTCTTGTGCGATTGACTGAATCTTAAACGGGACATTCTGCTGCATTATTGCAGAAAAAAGGCCCGGATCAAGCACTCCGGCCAAAGAGTTCGCAAATGTAGCTTGGTTCACAATGCATAGATTGCATAAATTTTTGTAAGTAGTATTCAACTCCTTGTTGTTGGAATATAGCCTTACAATTTCATTGTTAGTTTGATGAAATCCCTTTCTCTTACAAAGCAAATATAATTCGTCCAGCTTGTTGAATATCTTTTTCTTCTTATCAAAGTTGCCAAGTTTTCCCAAGAATTTCACCAGAGCTTGATTATCAGCCGAAACTATTAAGGAAGCATGCCGCACTTGTGTAAATCGCCTTGATACTTGTAAAGGCGCTGTACGCAGATAAGTAAACATGTTGTTTACTGGGAACAGAATACAGATCGGTTGAATATACCACAGCTTAGTTAGTGATCCGTGCTGGGTTTAGCTTAAAGCTTAGTGTCCGAAAAAAAAAAAAAATTACAGAATGTTTTCTCCTAAATCAGATTCCGCACCAAGTCGCATTGTAATGCATTAGGGGAGCACCAGCTAAGGAAGGCGAGACCGCGACACGATACATCCTAACACATAATTGCTTGGGTGGCGCATAAGCTGCTTTCTGTGGCTGCAATTTTTTCAAGTGTACGAATTCAGAGAAGTGGTAAGATGAGAAGAGAAATACGGACTCGGACATGCTCGGAGAGGAGTGAGCCAGGAGTATATTTTTAAAACCGTTAATAGTTTGGAACACCGTGTTTTAAAATTGGAAAAGAGTTAAGTCATGAGTTTTGCTACCAAACCAGATTGTGCGGTGTAATTGGAAGGCACAGAAAAGAAAGAACATCTAAAATGAGTGCTGCATTATCATATGGAGTTCGAACATGGAGATTCAGACGGTTCGTAGTGGGTAATCAGAATTAAGCTAAGTTTAGCCGCAAAGAAATGGAAGCAGGTTTTAGCTTTATTTTTTATCTTGATTTATTTATTTATTTTTTTTTTTTCAGTGCCTAGTAATACTAAATACAACGTGGCATAGTAGATCACCTTGCGTACTAGTATATATACATTATTCTTATACATATGACATAGTATAATTGTATAAATGGCACATAGCAAATTTATATGCATCACCGAATTTATATTGGGTCGATTGCCAAAGCATGGGCAAAATAATTGTAATTGCGTTTGCAAGTAAGTCATGTCATTAATACCTGAAAATTGAGGCAGGTACGTAGGTATCACCGCACATGCTGAATAATGCGAAAAAGTGCAATGAATCACCCGATGAGATACAGGAATGCCGGAGTGGAAACTAGTAGCCGCGAAAAAGAATCGGAAAATCCGCGATAATTCAACAGGCAGGTGGTACACAATGCAAATAGTGAAAAAAAAAGTCGGTATCGGGTGTCTGTGGGCAGAGAAGCATTATTTTAAGATTTCCAGTATAAATCTCGTAGCCATCCGCTTTTTTCGTGTCGGCCCAAGCGATTAGCCTGTGTTGATTATGCGTTGATGTTGAACACAGTTCTGTTGTTACAATAAACCAGGACGTGAAGTTTTCATTTGACAGTTCACATACTTACGACTCAAGGTTCGAGCACCAGCGATTCTACGATAGTCATAATAGAGTCAGATCGAATATTTTAGAAATGCCACATCTTATCGTTCTTAGACACGGAGAATCCGAGTGGAACAAGACAAACAAGTTCTGCGGATGGGTGGATGTTTCGTTGAGTGATAATGGTAAAAAGCAAGCCGAGAGATCTGCGGAATTGTTGTTGAAGCAGAAAGAAGTTGGAAAGCCTGACATCTGCTTCACATCCAGGCTCACAAGAGCAAATCAGACTGCAGAGATTATCTTGGACAGGATGCACAGATTGTTTATAGACACAGACAAGACTTGGAGGCTTAATGAGAGGCATTATGGAGCATTCCAAGGCAGAGATAAAACAGAAGTGTTGGCAGAGGTTGGCAAGGAAAAGTACATGTTTGTGAGGCGTGCCTACACTGGTTGTCCACCGTTATGCGATCCAGATGCAGAATGCAGGAGTTTGGATGACAGGTACAACTTGGATGCCGAGGATGAGAAGAAATTGGGCCTAAGTGGAGGCGAAATGCCTCGAGGCGAATCTTTGGAGATGGTAGTCGGTCGTTTAGTGCCCTACTACAAGGCAGCAATTGAACCGGAGCTTGCCAAGGGAAGAACCGTTCTGGTGGTGACGCATGGTTCTGTTGTGAGAGCTTTGTTGAAGGTGCTATACTCGATAAGTGATGATGATATCTCCGAGGTCAATATTCCAAACGGTATTCCTATAAAGATAGACTTGGATGCCGAGACGTTGAAGCCAAGAAAGGACAAGTGGGAGTATCTTGATCCAGAGAGGGCCAAGGTTGAGGCTGAGAAGGTCCGTTTACAGGGTTTCAAGAAATGAACTTTTGAGCATACTAGATAATGATACTTAAAGAAAGATAAATATAATGATTCGATCGCTAATAGGCATGATGTTGTATGAAAATGAGTTGCATGTACAATGTGGTTATATAATATGGTTGTATAATGTCGTTATACAATGTTGTCATACAATGTTGTAATACGAGTATGTTTCTATTTGTTATACAAGTATGTTTCTATTTGTTATACAATATTGTTCTATTTGGTTACACAAATGTGTTGCTATCTGCTGTACCAGTATGCTTTCATCTGGTTCTACAATCTGCTCCTTCTACAGCCAAAAGTCCCGGACTGTCGGTCAACTTATCCTTTATTAACCGTTGCGATATATATAGTGTACATTAATCATTAATTTTTGCGAATGCGGAAGTTCCCAGCACTTAGTGCGCGCACCACCTCTCATTGCACCAGCCCTTAACTGTGAACTGAGTGCCATCAGCCATTTTGCCGCATGGTGGAATCGATTTACGTGCAGAAGAACCAAAATCCGTTATGTTGAGCCATGGCATGTATTTACCCCCCGTGCGAACCAACCCTGCACCATTTACTGACGGATGTGTTTCGTGAACATACCGGCCACGTATACAGTTAGGCAGGTCCTCTCTTGGTGGTAAAATCACATTATTCCAGAGCTTGTGTCTAGACAGCAATGAGAGCTTTAGGCAGTTTCTGAACTTTGCAACGTCAACGCTGCTAACAGAGTCAAAACTGTCGTCCGAGTCATCATTGCAGATGATGTAACGATCCAGGAACTCGTCTATGCACGAGCATCCGCTCTCCTCGTACTCCCTATCATAGAGATCCAGCTCCTGATCCGAAATACGAAGATAATCCTGAACCCGGCACGAGTAGTCGAGTGCGTAAAACTTCAAAAACTCAGAATTGATGCGTGGCTCTCTGCCCTTGGCACCAAGTGTTGATTTTCCGGTCAGCCTACCTGAAATCCGGCTTCCTGAGATGGCAATGCCTTCCTCTCTTGGAATTGCACTGTAAACTGTGCGGTATGTCTGTAATTGCACATCAAGTGCTTTTCCATGCGATGAATCCGACTGGTATCCTTTTTCAGCTTCCACACCTCTCATGTTTGTCTCTTGACCATTTTCGGACCTTTCACTCTTCTGGATTTCGCTCTGCCAGAACCCGCTGGCAAGCCCAGAAAGAGCCTCGGAGCCCCACTTGTGCACAAGTTGTAGCAAAGACTTCTTGTGGCTTGGACGCTTTTTCTGTTGGTAGCATTTACTGCAACCATTTGTTGCTGGTATTCTCTTGGCAAGAAGAGACTCGTTATATGCTGCTACACTTAGCGGATCGCACCCCTTTGGAATGGCTTCCCTCATCGACAAGCAACTTGAACTCAAGTCTGTATGTAAAGATGACGACTCTGTATTGATGCTGACAAAAGATCCTGAGTCATCAAATATGTTTGATGTGTTGGCACTTGAATTTCCGCTAGATGGAGACGTGGACACGTCAAGCTCCGAACGTGAGGGAAAGCGAAGAGATTGTAATGCTGAAGATGTACTGTTGTTTCTCAACGATTGGCTGTATGATGAGTGTCTTTTCGTATAAAGCATTGATAATAAAGCTGGCGATGGTGATATATTTTGAGCACAAGTCTGGCACTTTTTAGAAATTGGTATCTCTATGGGTTTCGAAAAGCAGTATACTGCCTCACCTGAGGTCACCGGCTCAACCGGTACCGATCGTATTTGCATATTCATCTTATTTCAACCAAATATATACTACAAACACAAACCAGAAGTAAGTTATAGGCCACCAAATTAATCTCGATGTGCCAAGAACGGGATACCCTGAAATTTTGCAGATCGTGTGCCTTTTATTGCACACACCAAAGATCCCATGTTTGTGCTCAAGCTGCAAAGGTGAAAAAATTAATAATTGCATTGTGTGCGAAAGTATACGAGTGATGACCTCCAACGGTTTTGGTGCCTTTAGGTCAGTCACAAAACAATACCTGATTTGGAATTCGCGCTGGGCATGGGAATTTCCCGTCGGATTCTAATTCCGCTTTTATTCATTTTTTGGTACTTCTGTTACTTTTTTTGTTGAAAATAATACTATTCGCTTATTCAACATTGTTGGATTTTTTTTTGATTTGTTTTTTTTTTGCACACACATTATTTTTCTCTGCTTTTTTCTGCTATATTCATTATTCCCCAAAGAAATATTATTAGCGCCAATGTTTATTTTTATGGCTCAGACCCACTAAGAACACGGCACAAAAGAGCTTCCGCACAATATAGGGCACCCCTAACCACGGAACTTCCCGAATATTGCAATTCATTATCATTTTTCTCTTTCCTCCTTTTACCTCACCGATATATTTTCCGCTTTCTCAATTTTTTCGCTTTTTCCATTTTTTCGCTTTCAAATTCACCTTTCATACGTCCCCCTGATTATCCAATTCTGATTCACGCCTGAAAAGGACAGCAGCCTGATTTTTTTTTCAGTGAACCATGTTTCAGCAGATCGTTAATTAGGTTCCGTGATACGCAGATCATTCTCATTTTTCACCTAATTAAAGTATTTACACTACATCTTTTCTTCTACTTACATGCTTTTTAAGCTCTACTCCCTATAGCAGTGTTTACCCACTACAATGTTGATGCTGAAAGGCTGGCTTCACATTTCCTAAAGTCGTTATTGTACAAATATTTCCAACAAACATTCTATAAGATATTGGCTGCTTTAGCCGTTGAAGTTCACCCAAATTGGAAGGTTCCTTTCTGGGAAATTCGAGGAACTTGAATGCCGGCAAATTCCTATTTCACTTTTTTTTTGCCGATCTTGCTTGCTTTGCTTTATTCAGCATTCCGCCAACACTTACTGCATTTGATCCGTCCATGCCGAATATCTTTGTCTCGTCAATTTTTATTTGTTGGTACTCATGAATTGTATTTTACCTCCATGTTTCTGCAAATTGTCTAGAAACTTTTTTTTTCTCGTGTTTCTTTCAACGATACAATAATTTAAATTCCCCCACACCGGTCTAAAATTCCTAATGCCGTTCCTCATTCGCTCATGCCGAACAGTCGAGATTTTTCAAGCTGCTCAGTAGCGCTTTTTTTTGAAACCGGTTGATGCTGGTTGCTTATTTCTTATCGTAAAGCATTCTTATCTAAATTGGCATAGTTTTACTTGAATTCCGTTCAATTCCGTCCCTACAGTACTATAATATCAATGCTATCAATCTGTGTCTAGGACTTATTTCTAGAATGTGAGCCGCTCCTTGGACTTACTAATCACTAAATTCATTTCATCTATGCCTTGCTGTAATCTTTGAGACCTCAATTCAATGGCTTTCCGTTCTTCATCTGCCAAAATGTCATTCACCTCTGATTCATCCTTGAGTTTCTGCAATTCTTGTAGTTTTTCCGACACCCGATCTTTGATCTGTTGCTCCTGGTCTGCGAAAGCATTTACCACCTGTCCAAAATTCTTCTCCAATGCCGTAGATATCTCAGACTCTGATTTCACAAGCTGCAATAACACTCTTGCCTCAATATGCGTCTGTTTCGCGCTTTTCTCGGCAATCAGTCGGCTGCATTCCTTGAGTTTGTTCGAATCCATTTCCCCAGTTTCTTCTTTAATTTTCCTTTCCACCTCTATTCTAGCCTCTCTCCATATCTTATCAGTTATACTCTCGTCATTCTTCGTTCTCGCTTTTTTCAAAACGTGTTCATCGTAATCTTTTTCTATTAGCTGCTTCATTTCCTGCATTATTAGTTTCTCCACATCACTGCTCCTGTTTGCAATCTTCAATTCACTATTCTTTATATGTGGTATGGGCAGTCCCAATCTGCTGGAATGTGTTTCTTTATCAAATATCTCACCATCCTCCATAGGTTGCTCAGCATTTTCCTCGCTAACATCTTCAGTATCCTGTCCCTGCTCCTCAATTGAAGTGCCTGTAAAGCCTTCAAGCAAGTGCTCACTGTTATGAATAGGCTTAGGGAGCTGCATCAACTTTTTAGCCAACTCCTTCTTCAGTTGCTTTTCCTTCTTCTTCCTGTAATACTCTGCATTATGGCGCCGAGCTTTCTTAGAAACGGGTTTTTCTTCCTCTTCCACTCCACTCTCATCTGTCTCTATGTCTCTTTTCCGACCTCTGGCTTCAAATAATACCGATCGCTCGTGTTTTCTTCCCTCAATTTCTCTGGTAGCACTTAATAATCTCATCTCGACTGTACTCTCTCTGCCAGTCTCATCACCTTCGTATTCAGCCTCCTCACCAGGTGTTGAAAGCTGAAGTTTCGACCGTGTCTTCACTTCTTCAGCATCATCATTATTTTCGTATAGCTGTTCACTTTTGCTGTAGCTGGTTGTACTTTTTGCTTGTCTGCCTCCTTTGGCCCGCTTTCTTTCCTTTTTTCGCTGACTTTTTAACTCCTCCGTGACGATATTCTCATCTTCGACCCTCCTCCCAAATCTGTCCTTATCGTGAATGTTCCGACTGTCCTCTTCACTAGTGTCAAATCTTCCTGCCTTAGGCTGCCTTTCAAACGCAATATCCGCGTTGTAATCCATCTCGGTATCGAACTTTTTCTTGTGCGTGATCTTTGAGTTGATTCCGGCTTGCTTTAATTCCCTGCGTCGTTGCAACATTGCAATTCGATTACTTTCATCCAACATTCTTTCCCGAGCCTTACGCTTGGCCTTTTTGCCTTCTGTGTTTGCAAGCCTTGCTTTGGCTTCGCTGAGCATTTCCTTCTCATCAACATCCATCTCCTCTGAATCTGGTCTGGCCGGTTTGCTTTCTGCATTCAAATTAAGAGTGTCCACACCTTCAATTTGTCCCTGATCGTTTGTATTCACTGAATTCCCCACCAATTTCAAACTATCTTCGCCTATTCCATTTGCACTTGCCTCTGTTTCCAAAGACTCGCCAAGAAGCTGCTGATATCTCTCGATGCACTGGTTCACAGTTCTGTTCATCATTATCCCAATAGAATTCCACTGGTTCGGTCTAAGCTTTATCAACCGCAAAAGTTTCTCATCTTCACTCCTATCCCAGTCCAATTTCTTTATTCTTGGATCTAGCCACTCTTTCCATCTTTGCTTGCACTGCTTTGCCGATTTTTTGGGTAGCAAAGACGAGACTCTTGACCATTGGTTGAGTCCATACTTGGCAATAGCTGCTTTGAGGATTTCATCCTCCACGTTTGTCCACACTCCACCCCTAACATACACTGGTGCCATCTTGTTAAATAGTATATAGTATAATCTGGCCTGATTTTATGCCCTTTGGGATTCCATATTGGCGATGAGTGAAATTTTGATGCTTGTGTCAAATCTTCAACTTAAAGCGAGCTCGATCGGAGATGCTCCTCGCTGGTGTACAGATGTCTGGCTGATTCACCGCTTTCAGATTTCGGCTGATTTCGGTAAGATCGAAGTGATGTGGAACACAGGAAAGCTTCGGTGATAAAGGTTTTTCGCTTATGTATGAACAATAATATCACTTACTGCTTACATAAATTTTGGTAAAAGGCGAAAGAGGAAACCTTAAATTGGATGTGTTATTAATGATGAGGCTACTGCCAACCAATCGGACTCTTACTTGTGACTTACTCACGCCGAAAAAAAAAAAAAAAAAGTTGGCTTACAAAATCTAAAGATACTCGGGTCTAATTTTATTATACCTTCCCAAAGTAACCCAATTTTTATTCAAGGGTTGCCCCTGCTTTATCCCGTAGAATCCTTATAATTTTTGTCGGTACAACATCATTGCATCAAAACTGGTGATTGGAGTTTCTTCACTTTCATTCTAAAGCACATATTCGCGTCATATGTGTATTGCAGGACACATACACTTCTATTTCACCGTTATTATATACTTTCATACCCAATCGCTTTTAGTGACAACAATTTTACGATTGTTTGAGCCCAACCGACTGGAAGGGCACATTATATTTCTGACATAGCAAGGATTTCCATTTGCAATCAATCGTCCTTGTTTCTGTTCATTCGCGTTTAAAGTTGAACTCTTGAAATGCCATACATGTTTAGACCCAAGCATCAGAAACTGATTCTTCAGTGCTACCCTCCCAAAAAACTTTCAGTTAGTGGGGAGTCGATGCCCAACAAATCAAAGCTTTCATATCTTGTTTATTATGCATCTACGAGGAGAACAAAGCTCGAAAAGGTGTCCAGTTTCCTTTATAAGAAGACACAGTCGGATGTGTCCAGGGGAAGACTCACCAATCTTAAAGTCACCTTGTACATTTTGATGGAGCTCGTTGACAAATGCTCGGATGATCTTGGTATGTTTGCCATGAGTGTGGCCCAGATCCTTGAGATGGTTCTTCTTTTGGAAGATTTGAGTACGTGTCAGCTTGCGCTCAAGTTGTACATGAAGTTTTGCGAAAAATTGGCCCCCATCGAGTGGCAGACGTTTTCCTCCAACCATGTTCTTCTGAAGAAATTTATTCATGTTTCGTGTATTTTGTTGAACTTTGGATGGACCGGCCAGGAAAAGCCTCCTAAAGCTGGCCGTACAAGGCAGGATGATTCCACATATAATTCTGCGTTTCATGATGACTGGCTCCGCATCTCATTGCTGACTGCTGGATGCATTGCCGAATACGTAAACACGCCGTTCTCAATCCTGAAAAGTGCAAATCTAGTCGAGAAGTCGATACACTTGATTCTCCAGACTTTTGACGAGAGGGCTTCTTTGCTTGAGGCGTTGTCGAGATCTCTCACAAATAGCAGTGTGATGAGTTCTTTGGAAGGTGACAAGAAGCAGAACAGTGAAGGTGATGAAGAGGGCAGTGAAGGACACAAAGAATTCTCTCTAGGAAACGACGATGGCAAGGATGAAGATGCAAATCTTGAGACGTTGGCCTTGAACTCGTTGAAAACGTTCTTTAGCACCAGTAGCAAGCACCAGGTGGACACGTGCACGAAATCAGTCATCAGCTATGCACTCAAGTACGGAGCAGACGTGCAGTGGGTGAACAAGTTGATGATCCTGTGTGCCAAGAAGACGCACATCGAGCTCCGGTATCGCATAATTTCAACGTTGATGGTTCAGCTCAACTCATCAAATGGCAGTCGTGGATTCCGGATGTTCCTCTGCGACTTAATCTCGAATATCCTCTCTTCCCAGGACGTGAACCTGGTGGGTTTGCCTGTCCGCGATGTTTTGAACAGCATGCTCACGAACCAGAGGAGTCTCGTGTGTGAGAAAAGTTCGATCGAGCCGGAGCAGAGTGCAAAAACGGGCTCTGGTGAACAGGATGCGACGAAAATGGCACAAACCCCATCGCAGAACTCCCGGATGTCGTATGCGACAAGAAAGGAGTTGCAGGAGGCATTTTTGGACGTGATCTCGAGTCTTGGAAGGCACATCTACTACAACACGCAGATCAACGACATGGTGGTAGAAATCATGTCGTATTACTACAACTTTGTGAAGTCAGTGTCGGACTCGGAAGTTGCCGTCACTGAGGACGAGTTTGTGTCGATCACCAAACTCATGATTTGCGATGTGGAAAGTATCCACGACACGTGTGGAGGAGACAGCTACCTGATGTACAAGCGGGTGCCCTACAGATTGAACATTATGAACCACCTCCTCTACACTTTGAGTCTCTTGCAAAGCATTGACGGCTCCATACTCAAGCGGGAGACCTCCGAGCAAGTTCAGCAGGCCTGGATGCACGTTCTAGAGAAATCGTGCCAGTCTGAGGTCGATGGTGACCACCCCAGCAGCCCCAATATCGACCTTTGCATCACCAACAACTTGGAAAATCCAATATGCCTCTTCCTCGACTTGGTCCCGCGAATGGCTCAAACCAGCATGTCCAACAGCCAGTTCATGCTCCAGGTTTGGGAGACCACTGAGGCGATGCTCGAGCATCTCAAGATCAACTTCTTCATCAACTTCCTCAAATTTAGCGGCTCCTGGTTGGGCAAAGACCCCGGCACTTTCGAGTACAACTACGCGCTTATGATTCTCTACAAAGGCGGTCCTGTGGTTGGTTGTGAAGCCCTCCCACGGTACGTGCAACCCTTCTTGGATGCTTTGCAACGGTCTGCAAAGCTTCAAGGCTTCTTCAGCTACTTGCCTGCTGAAGCTTCCGACTGTGACGACCCACCAAGTGCAGTCGACAAGACTAAACTCATTACGATATACAGAGAAACACCTTCGATTCTCAGATGGCTTGCCTTCACAGGCATCACATCCACATCCTACGACGATTCGGAGACCCCCATTGTTTCGCAGGCTCCCCCAATCAGAGGTCCTCTTGCTAAAGCCCTAACAGGTGCATCTTTAAGGTTGGCAAGCACGTACAGTGCCACGTCGTTAATTCCGGCCTTAACTCCGCCCGGCACCCGGTCTCGGGACGGCTCCATTTTAGACATCTCCACCATCAGTCCGTCCATTGCACAGTCTTTCAGCTCTGTGCGTACCCGCACCAGCCTCCGGGATTTGCTATCTATCACAAGTGGCATGAGTGCTCCTGGGATCACCTTCAATGATTCGGATGTCTCTTCCTTAAACAGTGCTTCTGCCTCTGTTACTACAGCAGAGGCTGACGGGAGTAATTCGGCCGCGGTAGGAAAAACAACAACCACAAAAACAGCAAAGGCAAAAACTACATCGCCACCTCCTCCACAGCCTTTGAGCAATTCAACGCCAAACGGTGCCTTTGCCAGCAGTAACGATGCCAATGGAAAAATGCAGAAACCATTCTCATCCAAGCATCAGCACCTACCGAGAAAGAAAAGCGGGTTGGCCTACTGCATTTCGAACTTGAACTTGTCCGACTCCGATGATGACTCCAGCATCAAGGCCAACGATGACTCTCAAAAGAGCACCTCAAAGAGCATAATCGTGGAAGAGGCCTGAGGCTTCTTGGCAATAACACTTACGTAATACATACGATACGCACGCACTCGCTGTAGTGGTACTTGAAAATGATATATTAGATTTACAAATTACAGTCGTCAAAATGGATGGCCTGAAACAGTAGCAGCAGTAGTCCATGGCGGTGATGTTCATAATGGCACGGGAAAGTACACCAGTACACCTGAAATCGCTCTTGGCGCCAGCGGAATTGGCCCGTGTGGCCAGGTTTCAGGCTGGAGGGTCAAGGCGTGAGCATCCTTGCACCAAAGAAATATACGCAAGGCGCGCACATCCTTGCACCGCTAATATGAAGCAGGAGAACAGAGTGCACCTAACCCCCAGTAATCCGGCCGTCCCCCCATTGGCTACTCCTGATCCGAGTCGTCCTCCTCGTTTAAAGCATCAAACGCATTGAACCTGGAAACGTGGGCAATAGCAACTGTATCTTTTGTAGATGCGGTTCCTGTCTTTCCGGAAGAGATTTTGGCAGTATTCGTCTTGAAAGAACGCACCTGTTCGCTTTTCTCGAACTCCTCGGCCTTCTCCTCGGCAGCAGCAGCCTCGGCAGATGATTGGGCATGCTTCTTTGGCACCAGAGATGTCCATCCGTCATTATCAACAACTTCTTTTGGCTGTCTCTTTCTCCTTGGTTTGTTCGTACGAGGATAGTAGAAGCCGAAACCTCTTCTCTTCGATCTCTTCTCATCAAGTTCCTCCAGTGTCTGCTTCAACTGGGCAACCATCTCGGCAAAAGGTGCAAGATCCACACCTTCGGGAAGAGAGCCTTTATCCTCATAAGTTTGGAGCTCCTCCTCTGTGTAAACGTATCTTTGGGTCATCTTCAATAATTGCACACTACCTACTTGGGATGTTCTGAAATGTGGCTGGTCTGGATAATGCTGAAGGCCCCTTTTTTGCTGTAGTCGAGATAATGATGGCACACGCTATTTTTTTCAAAGTACGGGTTTATGTTCCGACTGGTAGAATATTTGGTATGGTGAAAAAATAAATAGTAGACAATAATGCGGAAACAAGAACATAAAAATTTGATAGCTCCATAGTTCGGGATTAGCTTTTGCTCACACTATAAAAAAAATAAAAAAAAATAAAAAAAATAAAAAATTCCCGATGCATTAAATTTTCAGATCTTAACCCCCGCTGGGCATCTTCATTTATGCCATGCTCCAACTATTGGCAATAAGCAAAGTTTGGCAAACGAGATAACGATGCCGAGAGTAAACTCACTTAGAAAGGTCAGCAAATTGATCAAACAGAAGAAAACAACCCTACATCCCAACAGTCGAAGGGCCAAACGGTTAGCAAGAGCCACCTTAAGGCAGGAAAAAATTACCAGGCAGAAGATAAAGCATAAGTTAAAGAAAAGCAATGATTTAATGGCATTATCGTTCATTAATGAGTGCATAAACACAGAGCAGCTATCAAGCAGAGACACGTTTACCGTTGACGAGATAAAAGGAATGTTACAAACCTTCATCTGTAGAGATGATGACGAGTTGGAACAGCTCAAGAAGGAAAGAAGACACAACAGACCACCTACAAAGCGACAGGAGCTGCTTGAGTTGAAAAAAGATGCAGAAGTCAAGCATTTCGAAACTGGCTGGAAGCTCCCTGACCTCACAGACCCGAAAAATGTGAAAATTTTCAGGGGTTGGAAGGGAGACACCGGTGGATTGAACTCGATAAGACTAGTTGAAATCAAATCAAAAGATTCGGAAACACCGACAGGAAGTGATGTGAAAATGGGTACCGAGTGACGGGTATTCTCGAATTTATAACTTAATCAATTGTACAATAGAATGTTTGGTTGGCCCTCGAGCTTTCTAGATGAATTCAGTCAGTTATTCTGTTTTTTCTTCTCTGTAGATGAAACTTCTGCAGCTGAAACTTCAGTGGCCAAAGTCTCCGATGTTTTTTCATGTTTCATGTAAATTACAACAGCAGCAATTGAGGCTCCTAATATACCAACAGCCGACAGAAGTGTCAAGTTCCGCCTCTTTGTCTGCTTAACAAATACAAGACGGCCTTCATCACCATTTAATAACTTCCATCCGTGGCTTAGTATACCGCTTATTTGTGATGTGACACCAATACCACCCTGAAAAGTTGACAATTGGCTATACATATTGCCAAAAGGCTTCTCGTTCAAGAATGTCAAGTTGTCCAATACGATTTGGTCACCATTCCTACTTAGCACAAGGTATCTTGATCCGGGTCGTCCAATCTCACTTGGATCCGCAGTTTGAACACATGACCTTTGAATCAACGTCCTTGGAACAGCAACCGGATTGAAGAAGGTTCTCATCCCGAAACTGTCCGGATCATAGGATAGCCTCTCTTTGGACCATTCGTAATTCATCCTGGCTTTGAACAATCCAGTTTGCCTGTTCTCGTTGTCTTCTTTGGCATGGCTCAAAAAGCTTTCAAGATCGTGATTCTGTAGATCTTTTTCCAATTCATTAAACTGTGCAGTAGGTGGATTGGTTGGTATTGATTTTAAATTTGTCATCCGCGGTAGCACATCATCGAACGTGGGGCTTGTAGTTTTAATCTTATTTATTGAGTGGAGGAAGTTCTTAAATGACTCCGTGTCCTCTGTTTTCTTTGCTTTCCTAGATGGCTTTGATTTTTGTTTTGGCGTTGCCTTATGTTTGTTTTTCTTCTTTTCTGGATAGATTGAAATCTCTTCCTCATCTCGGGATAGATCAATCTTGAACACATCCCAGACGATGTACTTCAAGTAATCTGGATTCCTCTCCAGCAGGGTGACAAAAAGCCCGGGTTTTAATCTGCGTTGCTTCTTTGCTTTACTTTTTTTGGCCCGATATATCTCCAGTGTGCTGAAACGCTTATAATTAATTGGTTTGTTGAAATCGGTCCTTTTGACGTTCGGATAGGTTTTCTTTAGGTATTTCTTAAAATGGCTCAACTCCAGAGTAAACTTCTTAGTAAAATAGAGGTAGCCTGAAGGTTCTTCCATATGCTTTTGCTTTGTGGGAGGGAATTTTCTATCAGAAAGTGCATCATTTGCCATATAATCTCCAAATGTCTCTGGTCTAGAATTTGGAGCCGAATGATATCCCATTCCACACCTCACAAACCGAAATTTTGTCGTGGATACCAGTAGCTGCCTTGTAGAGAATGAAATCAGTTTTATCATATATGATATGTGAGAAGGACTTGAAATATGGTGCGTAATGTAGATGTGGTTTGACTAAGTCGTGAAATGGTACAGATGAGTAGAGTTTGGAATGAAAGTTCAATTGAGCAGAAATACAGTTTGGTTTGTTTCATATAATTGAAGCAATTCAATTTAAGAAGGTGTGGTTCTGAAGTGGAGTGTGTTCATGATACTGAAATGTGGAAGTGAGTGAGCTTGTTAAATATTTGGTGCGATAATATCTCAAACTACATCCTTGCACTGGCTTGATTGGCTGATGTAATGAAAAAATATGCATTTACGAGGTTACGGTATATTCTCAAGAATCTCTCCTATAAGGCAATAGCTATATAGTTACCTGGCAAGTCAGAAGATGAAGATTGAAAAAAAGAGTATTCAGTGTGGTGACAGCAGGATGGAGCCATGGAAAGAAATAGAGACGATAATTAAACAAAATTGAAATAAACCAAGAAAGGAGAGGTATATCAATAGGTGTCTATGAAAGAAGTGTAAGCATGGTAACAAAGAGATATGCGAGAGCATAGAAGAACCAGCATATGCATTATAATAAGCACAGGCTTTAGCTTTAGAATAAGTCTTAGCTTTAGCATAAGCTTTAGGATAGCACTATCATTAGCTTTAGCATAAGCATAGACTTTAGCATAAGCATAGACTTTAGCATAAGCATAGACTTTAGTATCAGCACTAGCATAATCTAACTTCAGCTGCTTAAGCCACCTCTAGTGACGTCCCAGGCCAAAAAGACCCTTCTTCTTCTTCTTGCCCTTCTTGCCCGGCGTGGCAGCCGCGCTCTTGACCACGTAGGCGGGAGTCGGGGCCGGGGTGGCCTCCGGGACCGGGGCCAGGCCCTCTTTCGAGCCCTGGGTACTTGCCACGCGGGATTCCCGCGATGCAGGCGATGCCGGGCTGTCTGCTGCCGGGTTGGCCGAGGATGGCGGCCGGAAAGCCGGGGCAGGGAGTGTTTGGTCCTGCGGTGGAGGTGTGGACGAACTGTGTGCAGAGGCAGCATTCGGCACAACGGGCAGCTGCTGGGAGGACTTGTCTCTCGGCTGCAGATTCATCATGCTGGAAGAACTCTGCAGAGGAACCATGGAGGTGTGGGCACCGGGCATCCCCCTGGAATCGGCATCTAGGCCGTCGGACGTCGAGAGCAGCCTGTTCGTGAGGTAAGCGTTCGACATACGGCTCGACTTGCGAGACGTCTTCTTGAATACTCTCTGCTGGGAGCCTCCCTGTGCTGCTGCTGCCATCGATAAGTCTGAAGGCTGCATGGAAAAGCTGTGTGTAAGCCTGTTGTTCTGGCCCAGCATTGGGGGTTCGTAGCCACCTGAGCGTTGTCTTCTGTATGGCTGTGGGTAGTAAGGTTGGGGTTGTTGGGGTTGCATTGGTTGCATTTGCATTTGTTGTGGTTGCATTTGCATTTGCTGCATCTGCATTGGCTGCATCTGCATTGGCTGAACCTCGCCGAAATTCGGCTGAGATCCATACTTCTGCGGTGCCGCAGGCCGTGGGGGTCCATATGTAGGGTTGTACTGCTGCATCTGGGCCGGTGGATACTGGTTATACTGCTGTGGCTGCGCAAGCTGTGGCTGTGTAGGTTGTGGCTGTGCAGACTGCCCTCCAGCCCCAAACGACGAGTTCCGCCGGAACCGGGGGCTCTCCCCAGGCTCGTACCGCCCGTACAGCTTCGCTGCACCCATCTGGTGGGCCTCGATTTCCTGCGGTGGTTGGTCTCTCGAGAAACTTTGCCCGCTGGCTGATCTCCGGTTTTGAGGCTGTGCATAGGATTGGAAGCCGTGGGGTTCATTTGCAGGCCGGAAGAAGTTCTGGGCGGGTTGGTTTTGGTAGTTTTGATAATTCTGATTTGGATTATTCTGGTAGTTTTGATTTTGATAATTTGGATTCTGATTTTGATTCTCACTCTTGCCCGAATGTCCCCCATCCCCGTTGAGATAACTCTGGGCCATCTGTGTGAGTGCCAAGAGCTCCCCATCAGGCATCTGCGGTGTCCCCTGGGACTCCCGGTACCGATTCCGCTGGGAACTCTCCCGGCTTCGCCCCTCACCAGACGAGATCCCCCTTGAGGGCACCCCACTCACGTGATTGTTGAAATTGAGTGGCGCCTCGCGGTCAGACTCGGCTTTGCTGGAGCCTTTGGACACGTTAGCAGCAGATCCGTCTGAATCATCATTTGTCTCTTTTCCATCATTTGTCTCTTTTCCATCATTTATCTCTTTTCCATCATCCATTTCCTTTCCATCATCCATCCCCTTTCTGTCATCCATTCCCCTTCTACCATCCATCTCCCTTCTATCCTCCATAACCGCACTCACCTGCTTCGCAAGCAAACTCTTGATCTCGTCGGTTTTCTGCCTCATGTCCTCCTGCTGCTGCCTCATCGCAAGCATCGACTGAGAGCTCTTGCGGAGCCAGAACACCGACGCGTCGTTGTCGACGGTAGAGTCGTTGTTGCGGCCCGCCTGGCACATCATGGCATAGAGAAACTCGAGGTACGGAGTCTTGACCTGGTAGTCATCGGCAATGAGGATCGGCTGGAGGAGAAGCAAGTCCAAGTACAGCTCGTGGTGGTTGTAGAAGTTGTAGTACAGCTGTGGGGCCTCATAGCAGTCCTGGCCCACTGGTTCCACCGGGTGGAGCTCCTTCATCCTCTCTAGAAGACTGTCCTCGCTGTCGTAGCTCTTGAAAAGCTTGCATCCGATGGCCTTGATCACCGTGATGATTTCCAAAATGAGGCCACTGATCAAAGGCTTCGCAAGGATTTCCTCCTGGAGCTGCTCGGAAAACGGCTTCTCGAACAATATCTCCAAGGGCTCGAGCGAGATCTTCGGGAGGGCAAACTTCCACTGGTAGGAAAGAAACTCCAGCGGGCTGCGAAGCTTGTAAACATCCAGCCCACACGACTCAAACAACCCTGAAGCCTCGTTCACCATCTCGATTTCCGCCTCCTCGTACTCGCGCTCGTGCCCACTCTTACCCACGTACACGAGCTCGCTCTCCTTGCGGCCCTTCTTCACCCTGAAGCTGTTCTTCGCCACAATCCGGATGTCGTAGTCCGACATCACCGACAGAACTGCCACCTGCTTCGCACTCGCCTTGTCCATCTGCAAGGACATCCTCACGAACTGCTCCAAGCTCACGAAGTCCGTCGACTCGATGATGATCATCGGTGGCTTGCCTGTCCTCTGCATCTGTGCCGATATCATCCCGGACAGCTTCGAAAACAGCCCGGACAACTCCTGCAACGACTTCGCAGACACAACTATGTAGTCCCAGTACGCGAGCCGGACGTTATTCCCGCCCTGTCCGCTCGACCGCCGGTTCATTTCTGCCATGTACCTGTCCAAATTTGCGTACACCTTCGCCAAACTGTACCTAGTGTTGCCGAACTGCTCCGACTTCCACTGGAATGTTGTATCTTCTGAATCCGTCAGAATACCGCTCGAAGTCTCCCCTGCCGACTGCTCCGACGTGCTGCTCATCACATACGTCAAATCGCAGTTCTTCGTCGAGAAAAGCCGCCAGTTGTAGAACGCAATGTTCGGGTGGCTTCCTATCGTTAACACTTTGCGGACCATCGCTATATATATATTTCAGACCAAAATAAAATGTTGACTATAGCAATACTAAAAAAAAATGCTCTCCGATATATCACCGAAATGCTTTACTATGCGCTGATTCTCCTTCCTTGCTTCTTCCTGTATAAAGCTGCTCCGATGTCTCTGAATCTGTTCGAAGCTGCCCTAGTTCACAAAACCCGTGAAAAAAAAATCCACAGGTAAAAAAAAAATCAAAGCTTATCCTCACAAAGCCATACACACAACTCAAGATGTATCAGCAACCTGCCGCGTGTACAATGAAAATGGTTCTTGCAAACAAACAAACTCCCGCTTGCAAAATGTCGACGATACTTGAAAAGCAATGAACAAACCTCAAAGCACAATAAAAACCTTTGAAATGTTTGGTGCTCTCCAGCTGCGTTCCGTCACGGCACAAGTGCACCAGTTATGAATAAGTTGAGGAATTAGAAAAAAAAAATAAAAATGAAGCTAGACTGAAAAAAAAAATGAAATAAAATAGAAATAAAAATAAAAAAAAATGTAAAATGTAAAAAAAATCAGTATTATTGTCCTACATTCAAGGATCGGAACAAGCTGGAAATTCGCACTAAACGAATAGCCCGCCCCAAAATACCAGAATTACCCCATTGAACGAAAAGCCTCTACGCATGAAACGACTTACGTTGCCCATAACGTCTAAGCCAAACAGTCATCGAATGCCAATTTTCGAGGCTGAAGTAAAGCCATATGGTAATGCTAGCCTTTGTGAACCTTCCGGATGAAAAAAATTTTAGGTAGTGCATAAATCCAGGAGTGACAAATATGCACAACTTGCTGGAGTGGAGGAAGCATTAGTATCTGAGAATTTACAAGCCAGTTACAAAAATAGATTTTTGATGGAAGTAGAAAATTGCCGTGGTCTTTGTTTAAATCCGACATCAATGCAAAAAAAATTCACCGAGTTTCTGGAGTCCAAGTGTTAGCTTATGGTAGCTTTTTTTTTCCTGGCTTAGCATAAGCCTGTCTGCGTATGATTCTCTTTTTCATAGCAGTTTCTCATATTCGTTCTAGGGTGGACTGGACTGTTGGAGAAACGGATTTTCCTTGGTATTGTATGCAAAACTACGAATTGCGTATCATTTGTTTCCTTTTTTCGCTCGTTTCTATCCGAACTGCTGCTTATGTCCAATGCAATGAATAAGTAAACTAAGCAAAATAAAAAGGCATGGCTTCCTTATACCTAAATATCCCACCTCTTCTTCCGAGGTGACTTTTTATCCGGTCTAGGATTGTCGGCATTGTCCGCTGGCACAATACTGATTGACCAATTGCCAGAAGTTCCATAATTGGGTCTTTAATGTTAAGATGTGCCACTTGCCTTTTTTTTTCATACCTCCAACCCATTATGTGTAGCTAAAACTACAAGTTTCTTCTATTTTTATTGTTCTTACAGCCTGTATGTACCTAATATAATATTCCACTCTCGGTCATTACGCGGTTACGCGGTTTGTTCGGTATGCCAAGAAAGTCTCCCCGGTACTATTTACGGTTATCCCAACCCTGAAATTCTTCTGATTTTAGTTCCAGAGATTCTTCTCGGCACCCCTTTTTTTTTTCCCCTGCTTCTTGAGAATTTTTACCGTGCTCGCCCAACTTAGCATCTCTTACCTACTTTTGAATTACTACCTTCAACATCCGCAAGTTCTTCGGCGTCACGATCCTACAAATGGGACTCGTTTTGAAAGCTGGAGTAGATGTAAAAATCTGTGTGACTTGTGGTAGATTGACTTCTCGGGTGAGGGTGTATCTCCGCTTACGAATGAGTAATCAATGAAGTATCCGGTCATGTTCCCTCGCACATTTTATTTATCTAGTTCTATTTCAATCTTTTGTTGTTCATCTAGCCGAACAACGCCGAGTATGCATTGACAGAGTCTTTATTTTGGCCAGAAGCCTTCTTTTTGTTGTCCTTTCTGGCCTCCAGATTCAATTTCCTTGTTGACGTATTTTCCTTGGGCACTAGTTCGCCACACCGCACTATACGGCATTCTTTCATCGGCTTATCAGCCCTGTCGACTTCCCTTTGCTGTAGCCAGTCGTTTAGTGCGTCAACAGAAGGCTTTTCTAGCTCTCCTATGGCAAGATAATCCTTTAGTTCGTTATTTCTGTATTTTCGAAGGTTTGTAAGTGTTATGAAGAATTCAAAAGGTGAATCCTTGCCTGCTATCACACACAAATATCCTCCGTGCTTAAGCCTGACCTTCTCCCTTATAGTTTCTGCCTTTTCAGCGTATTCCTGTTTGTCTAACAAATCATCCAGCCCCGAAATTGTTTTCGATGAGCGTCTGTCGATTTTACCAAGTTGAACAATATATTCTGGCGCAATTATCCTCGTCACTAATGAATTCTTGTACGAGCAATGCCTCTCGTCACCCCCGTATCGTCCAGTACATAAATCTATGAAGTTGCTTGTTGTCTTTGGAAGACTTCTGCAAAATAGCTTAAAGACTACTGTAATTGGCTCAGAGCCATTTTCCCCCAATGTGAAGAAGCATCTTTTTAATTGACCCATTAGTCGAGATGTCAAATTTGCAACTCTCAATGCAAAGGCTACTTATCTGATTATTAATTTGTAATAGATGTCTACCTTACTAGTTAATTGAGGCACGATGCCGATTACTAAGACCATCCTTGAAAATCTTTTTCTTCTCTGCATGAGCGTTATCGCCGGCAATCTTCTTATTGTCCTAATTTTTTTTTTTTTTTTTTTTGTCCTATTCGTCCAAAATATGCTCATCACAGCCAATATGTACCTCACTATAATATCTGCCCGTTCTATTTTGACATGTGTTTATATACCCACAGTATGCACCCTGTTCTTTATTTGCTTCATCTCTCACATTTTTCCACGGCCTCATAGGTAACTTTAATTCCAGTTTTCTATTTCTACTTTCTACCGCACAGACCATTGCACGGATTGTATCGCATATATTTCCTCACAATATGACTGAACACAAATATCATTTCGATGTCAAGATGGCATGCAGCGGATGCTCAAATGCCGTTAACAGAGTGCTAAAAAAGCTTGATGATGTGAAAAATATTGACATTTCCTTGAAAGATCAAAGTGTTGATGTCGTTACGGATGAAAAGTTGACCTTCGATCAGGTCAAAGCCGTTATTGCCAAGACGGGAAAGGAAATCACCGGCGGTAAAGTTGTTGCTTAAGTATTTATGTGAATAGTGTATATTTAATTGATTTGATATTTTCCCCATTACAATTACTTGTTTCCATATTTAAAGAAGTATTTCAAACGTCAGTACAAAGACCAAATGTATTCACTTCGTGTTCGTCCTTTTTCCTCCCACCCCTTACTTTCTGATACTCATATCCATGTCATCTCCGACATCCCACCTTCGTAATTAAAGCCATCCAATTTGTACCGATATATTCCCCCCAGGCAGCCATCTGCCACCGCCACACTGAGATCCTCGTTAAACCCGCCGTCTGTCAAATTGAAATCTAACCCGGCAACCTTTCCAAAAAAGCTCAAATGCTGATATCTCGGTGAACCACCTTCCGATTTGAATCCGGATGCCAAATCCACAACGTAAGCGTTATCGATTGACTCGGCAAATGCTAAATATCTGCATGTACTGTCTCCCGAACCGGAAAACTTTAGATTTCGCACAGCTCCATGATAGTAGCCACTTATGGTATGTAGTGGCTTTGATGTGTTACGATCATCATAAATACGCACAGTACTGTCCTGGTTTCCCGTTGCAAGCAAGTTATCCGAACCCCAGTCACATGCAAATGAGTAGTCCTTGTGGTTCAGAAGCCTGAGCCCTGAATTTTCGCTTGGCTCTCGTTTATCTATCACTAAGGCCTCTGTCGAGTCACCCGCCAATAAAAGCATATTTGGATTTCTCGGATTCTGTGCTACGCAGTTCATTGGATAGCTGAAGCTCATATCTCTGGTCTTTTCCCAGGATTGTAGGTCAAACAAGCACACCTTCTTATCATTTGATGCAATTGCCAATTCTGTACCCTCGGTCTGGCCCGCAGAGACACAGATATAGTTTATGATGCAATTTCGACCCTGTGATATCTGAAATTTGGAAGTTTGGTCTGTTCCCGGGACGTATGTTATGATTGAACCGTCAAACGAGCCAGCCGCTAGATAACTGTTCTGCTTTGAAGTCAAAGTCGATATTTTGAACGAGTTCCAGGGGTCATCCTTGTTAACCCACACCGGAGTCACCTGGCCAGTGGTAACATCTAGTTTCGACAGAAATGCAGAGTCGTCTGTCGGATTGCTTGATGCGTAGAATATCGAGCGCTCGTTAAAGCTGGTCATGACATTCCGAAGCTGGAAATGTACAAGTTTCAAATCCGGCTTTGTGTAAAATCCTCTGTATGCTAAGATAGTGTTGTTGGATTTGCCAGGATTTAAGTAGCAGTCCACATCAGCCATAGCACTGGCAACCGAATTGTAAACGTGAGTATAGCTGCCAAAGGTGTGCATTCTACTTCTGATAACTCTTGCTCTCTGCTGTCTATTTTCCCATATCAGCCCCTGGCTGTCCATAAATTCGGTTTTCCGCCGGTTAAATCCACCGGTAAGTCGAGTATCTATTCTGCCTCCACGTCGTATGCTGGTCTTCTCGAGAATCCTTCTTCTTCTCTGATAGTTGGTTATCACAGACATCATATCGTGAATGGCAGAGGACTGTCTATGTGTCCAATCATCGTGTGTTTTGGATGAAGTATTATGAGCATCGGTTTGGGTATCGATATTTTCGGTTTCTTGCAAAGTCATCAGATTGGGTTTCTGTGAGTCTGCTGGGAAATCATCTTCGACCTTATGTGCAAGTTCATTTTCTTCCATCATTCTGTTATCTGCGGCCTCATCGTCTGTTGACTCTTCCGTGAAAGGATACTCACACTCACAAACTAGCGTGTATCTCTGGTTGTCATAGTCTGCACTAACAGGCAAGTCCCGATTTACGGTCCGAGATGACCTAGATGGCTTTTCATTTTCATACATCGCATACAAAAAGTCGAAAAAGCTGCTGTCCAAAGCAAATTCTGGTATGCTAATGCGATCATATACTTGCTGTCCTTCACTCCTCCATATCTCGATTCCAGAGTCAGCCCGAGAAGTTTCATGTGCATGAAATTGTACCAACCGATTGGAGTTGTTGTAATAGTGCTGAATGTTCCTTTGGTCAGCCTCATAATCTTCATCCGTATCAGAATCATGTGTGTACATCCCTTGATTTGTTCTTGCAGTGGCGAAAGACGGATTACGATCCGTTGATCTGTTGTTCCTATTATTAGATAACAGTCTTTCATTTATCACATTGTTGATATCACCAGAGTCTGCAGCTGAAGAAATGCAAACGCTTGAATGTCGGCTTATTCTGTTTTCAGCCATTTCTATATCATCTGACCGTGCTCTGTTGTCTCTGTTTGCACTTCTATCGATGTCTGATAAATGGCTACTGGTGGTGTTTTGTATTTGTGCTTGGATCTGTGAATACTTTCCCAAACCTTGTCTCTTCTTTACCGACTTTATCCGTGTTTTTTATTCGTCGACTCCTTTATTATAACTTCTCCCGAATAAAACTGGTAACTTTTCTTTTCCTGATAAAAATAGGTTCTTTCTGGTTATTTCAACTGAATAGCTTCGTTACTAGTGGTGATAAAATTAAATAAACTCTGCTCGTACACCTCAGACACACATCCGTCGCAGATTTGCTGGTTCCATTATCACCTTACTATTATGGAATCCCGATCGCCGTAGCGATAATAAGGAGATGAGATGCTTGCCGGTTTCTGCCTGTCTGAGGGGAAAAAATTGTCAAAGAAAAACTATCGCCGGCCCTAGGTCAGCACTATTGTCTGGGGAAAAAAAATAATAATAATTAATAGTTACCAAATAAATTAGACTACTGTTACATCTCTACACTATATATCTTGACCCCTCTCCCCTGTCAACCGAGACACACATTTATAAAATCAGGGGCAAAGGAGGGAGGGGGACAGGTTCTCAAATAAACCAGCAGTGTAACAAATTCCGGTTGAACATAATGTGGTTAAAGTGCAACAAATTCCGGTTAAACATAAAGTGGGTAAAGTGCATCTTGAAACGTTACCACAAATTGACTGAATTTTTCATCCAAATATCTATCTTTTTTGGTTCTGCTGAAGTGCCAACATTTTTACTTCCAAAGGAGAACGGCACAGAAATAAGTCTGATTTCTGTGATGACAAGCTTAAAATATTACATAGCAGGATTTTCTTCTACCCTTGTGTAATCAATGGTTACCATTTCTCAAGATGAATTATTTATTACGAAATCGATAAATTCGATAAAATCAATGAAATTAGGCGCCGACCCTACACACGTTCAGTGCAGGTCAACATTCCAGGCGGAGTTTTTATTTTTACCCCACGATTTATTTGAGTTTTTTTTCAGCTGTCCCAAGATGCAATAGCCGATCGACCCAGTCAGTAATTGTTCAAGCGAGAAATTTCGGGGATATTGCAGTTTGTCCTCCTTCTGAAGTTTCTCAGGAGCCGATGCCGATTTGTGCTTGGTGGATTTATTCATCGTTTTCTCCGGATGCGATCTCATCCAGATTACGCACACACAGGGGAGACAGCATATTTTAAAGAAGGATGATGTCTGACCCTCTCCGATAAATTTTGTATCCATTATCCCAGTATTTGCTCCTCCTTTGCACTCTTCTGAATTCTACTTTTTTTTATTTAGCCAGAGCTTAGCCTAGCCCCAAAAACCGCAGGTATTGATATTAAAGAGGTGGATGAAAATGAGTGAGGTGCATGATCGAAAGCTGACAATCGCAAAAAGGGCAATAAACTTTTGGCAGTGTGAACCGCAGCTTTCACTTTTGTGTGGTGGCATTGCTGGAGCATTGTCGAGGACCGCCGTTTCGCCAATAGAGAGGGTGAAAGTTCTCTATCAAGTTCAAGGCACCACAAATTCTTACTCAAGCGGCACCCTTCGGACGGTTTACCAAATATGGAAGGAGGAAGGCTATAAGGGGCTTTTCCGTGGAAACGGCATCAACTGCATCAGGATAGTCCCATATTCTGCCGTTCAATATAGTGTTTATCAGGAGATGAAAGCGTGGTTGGCTCGAAGAAGACAGAAAAGGTACAATTTGTCACATCCCGAAGACCCAGTTGAGGATTCCAAGCTGCACACAAATACGGTAGACAAGCTTTTTGCCGGAACTGTTGCAGGCTTTGCCTCTGTGGTGGCCACATATCCCATGGATCTCGTTAAAACGCGTCTTTCCATACAGACGGCACGATCATTGAAAAATCTCAATGCTGAGTCTCCAAACCAGAAAGGTATACGTCCTCTTGGCATGTTTGGATCCATACGGGAGATATATCTCCATGAGGGTGGAGTCAGGGCACTTTACCGTGGAGTTGCACCCACAACTCTTGGCGTTGCTCCTTATGCCGGCCTCAACTTTGCAATATATGAAAACATGAGGAATGCAGTGCCTCTTGAGCATCGAAAGAATCCGTTCATCATACTCAGTCTTGGTGGTTTGAGTGGTGGAATTGCGCAGACCTTGGTTTATCCGTTTGATATACTACGGCGAAGATTCCAGGTTGCTACTCTCCAGGGAGGAAAAATGGGCTTTCAGTATTCATCCGTTTGGGATGCACTAAAGACCATTGTGGCCAAAGAGGGCTGGCGTGGACTCTACAAGGGTTGGCAGGCCAACATGTGGAAAATCATGCCTAGCATGGCCGTGCAGTGGACCAGCTACGACCTCATAAAGAAGTTTATAGAGGAAAGATGAGCACATCGGTACTTACTTGTTAGATTAAATATGTGTCTTACTTATATATAGGTTTAGAATAGAATAATATGGTATAATATAAAGACGTCGCTCGTCACTCATCACGCTGCTTATGCCTCATTTCACCTCATTCGTGCTTTTTCTTCGCTGTTGCTACCCCCTCACTCTAATTTTTTCATCATCTTCGCCACCTCTAATACAGCAGAGCTAGCCTTAACCATGCATCTAGTTCGAGGTGTACTGTTTTGCCGCAGCTTTGCACGATGTTAGCATCTGCAAGTAGTAATCGCATGCGTGATAATCGCCATTTGCATCCTCTAAGCATCTGGCCAAGTTTTTGGCATCGGCAGCACACGGACTGGACTCAGTCTCGTTTTGGAATGGGGAGTTTGCCTCGGTTCCCGTTGCAGCAAGAGTCTCGTTGGACTGCTGTGCAGGCTGTGCAGGCTGCTCCTGGGATCTTCCTCCAAACAGACCCGTTATTCCGGCACCAATAGTGTGGCCAACGGCAGAACCAACTGCAACACCGGCAGCAGTACTTGCCATTTGTCCAAATAGGCCTGGGCTCTGCGGAGCGGATGACTGAACAACGGGCTTTGCTGCATAGTTTGGCCCGTGGTATGGGTGTGAAGCGGATGATGAGGAAGTAGAAGATCCAAATCTCGATGCTGATGGCATGGCCATAGTCGATGCCGATCTAGTTGAAGTTCTGGAAGCTGCTCTCCCACTTCCAAACGATGATCTACTTGATCTGGAAAATGCTGGTCTTCTAGATGATCTTCTTGCCATTTTTTTTTCTTTTGTTGCTGATTCTAGCTTTAAAAAAATTAATTATTTGAGTGTCTAATAGGTGCTTTTTGATGTCTTTTTTGCCACAGAGGAATCCGATTTATGGGAGGAAAAACGTGGCTATTTATATGCGATCGCGGAATTAAGGTCGGGTCTAAAAAAAAAAAAGCTTATTTTCGCATCTGCCGTGGAATCGCATCGAAGGAAAATAAGTGATCAAAAATGAATTAAGAAAAAAAGCTTTATTGAGCTTCGCGTTGGACGGCAAGAAGGACATGAGATGATGTATTTGGTTAGAAGCCAATTAATTATGTGGTTCACTATTGTTCTGATGCTCAGATATATGCAATCAGATTATTTCTCTTCATTGTTCCTCACTTTTTGAGAGTTTGTCATTTAGGTAGCATCTGCTTGAGTTGTTGTTACGAGTCGCTGTAAGTGTGTGTACGGATGTACTTCCTTTCCAATCACTTCATATTCTCAATGAGTAAAAGCAGATTATCAACACTTGTTAACACAGGCTCCAAACTTGGTGATTTAACATATACAAATACTCTATGTCAAAACAATGTAGCTCTCGAACAATGGAGTTCAAGTAAGTGAAGATGGTATTGTTATATCATCTGATCAATA
>ERZ746981.130-NODE-130-length-60754-cov-693.472057_pt1 | contig 60754 bp, 54 predicted proteins | sample MGYA00374948_ERZ746981 | MGnify/ENA primary metagenome ERZ746981 (study PRJEB28757, sample SAMN06711160) | food metagenome | host: microorganism | place: China:Harbin | collected 2017-01-30 | study: EMG produced TPA metagenomics assembly of the Analysis of...
TCGATCTGGCGCTGGGCCTGCTATGGTATGATATTTCCCTGACCTGCGCGCATGAGCCGGAATTCCTCTACCAGTTTTCCGGGCGGATCGAGACCGGGCAGCCGGGGCGGACGGACCCGGTCATGGGGGGCGTGCCGTCTGTCGGATCAGGGCCGCGGCCCGCAGCGTAATGGCCCGTGATATGCGTCGCGCCCATGGGGGGCAGCCGCCAGCCATGGCCAGGGTCGTGCCGTCCGGGCGGGGCGTGTGATGTCGCGGGCGTCAGACGGGCTTGAGGATCTGGCTCAGGATGGTGGTGCTGGCCGGTTCACGGTGGAAATCGAGACAGCTTTCGATCCCTTCCAGATGACGGGCCATGAGCGCGGAGGCTTTCGCGTGCTTTTCCGCCAGCAATAGGTCCAGCAGGTCATTATGGTCGGATGACAGGCAGCATGTCGTGTTGTGGCGCTCATACAATGTGATGATGAGTGACATGCGCAGGATCAGTTCCTCGATAATGTTCTTGATGACCGTATTGCCCAGCTCCTCGATCAGGGTCAGATGAAACTGCCCGGATGTGTGGATCATGGCCGCCGCATCGTGGTCGGCATGGGCCTTTGCTTCCTGCGCCATGATCTTGCGCAGGCGCTCCGCCCCTTCGGCTGACAGGCTGCGATGGAGGTTGGCAAGCAGGCTGACCTCGATCAGCCGGCGGCTGGCCAGTACGTCACGGGCTTCCTGGGGGGAGGGGCGGCTGACGAACGCGCCCCGCCCCGGTTCCAGCGTTACGATATGGTAACGCGAAAGCGAGAGCAGCACCCGACGGATCTTGGCGCGGTTGGAGCGGAAGATCTGGGCCAGTTCCTCTTCCGGCAGCTTGCTGCCCGGTGCAAGCCTGCGTTCAAGGACAGCCTTGCACAAAGCATCAGCAATGCGCGTTTCTTCCTTGGCTGTTGATCCCATGGCCCGCTCTCCCCCCCTTGAACAGAAACGCATTCTGTTGCGGCAGTCTGGCGTTTGCGTCAAGAGCCTGAACATTGTAAACAATCATGGTTGACGTAAATGGTTTTCAAACCATACTGATCATGGACAGGTTCCCGTCCGGACCTGTTTTCAGTTCATGATTGGATGCCTGCCCGTGCCGCGCCTGCTGTTGATCAACCCCAATACCGATATGGACATGACGCAACGCATGGCGGCCCATGCCCGGGCGCTTTTTGCCGGGACCGTTACGGTTCAGGCCGTAACCGCACGTTTTGGCGCACGCTACATAACGGACCGGGTTTCGCTTACGATTGCAGGCCATGCAGTACTGGATGCACTGGCATGCATGCGGGAGCCATTTGACGGGGTACTGGTGGCCTGTTTTGGCGATCCAGGACGGCAGGCGCTGGCCAGCATCTGTCCGGTGCCGGTCATGGGCATGGCGCAGGCTTCCATCATGCGGGCAGCCTGCCTGCCGGGCCGGTTCTCCATTGTAACGGGCGGGGCGAAATGGGAACCCATGCTGGCGGAACTGGTACAGGCCATGGGGCTGCGGGACCGTTTGGCATCCATCCGTATTCTGCCCGAAACGGGGAACGTGCTGGCCCTTGATGGGGATGGTACATGCCGTCAGCTGGTCCAGGCCTGCAATCGGGCCGTGCATGAGGACGGCGCAAGCCGAATCGTACTGGGCGGGGCAGGGCTTGCGGGTTTTGCCCCGCGTATTGCGTCGCAGGTTGTGGCCCCGGTCCTGTGTTCGTTGCGGGAAAGCCTGCTGGAAGCACAACGGCAGCTTGCGCGGCCTGCACTGTCCACCACCCCCTGTCGGGGCGGGATGGAAACGGTGGGCCTGTCACCTGAACTGCAGCATTATCTGGTATCCGGGCCCGATATCTGTGTGACCCATAATTGAAATCCAATTTTGTAAACAATATGCGTTGACTCGGATTTTGGGTGCATATTATTCTCTATCCGTAACGAGACATATTGCTCTCAAGTATCATTTCCCGCCGTAATCCCGCCTGCCGTACGGGATAGACAATAAGGACACCCGCGATGTGCCTTGACGGAAAAAGTCCGACCGGATCATATTGTTTCATACATGACATGCGCACATGCGCACATGCCCGCTGCCCGCCCCGCAATCCGGTTTCCGGCTTCTTCTGCTGCTGACAGGCGCGCTGGCGCTGGGTGCGCCGCGTGGGGTGGCCCTTGCGCGCACGGTGGCGGGGCATGACGCCCATTCGCGCGCCACCACTCCCCGGCCGCAGGATACGGCCACCACGCCACCACGCGGCATACGCGCCACGGGCGCGGCCGAACAGATCCATGTAGGGGCCGCGATCGTTCATTCCGCCGATGGCGTGACCGGGCGTGCCCCCGGCGGCGGCCTGATCCAGAAGCAGACAGCCCCCAAGGCCCGCAGCACCGTCACCCCTGACTATATCATGAAACAGTCCCCGGCACAGAACGCCTATAATGCGGTCAAGCTGCTACCGGGTATCGTGGTGGCGAATACAGATCCCGCCGGGCATGAAAAATCCGCCCTGAGCATGCGTGGCCTGACACAGGACCAGATCGCGAATGTGTGGGAAGGCATGCCGCTTAGCAGTATTGGCGGCTATAACCTTGATGTGGCATGGGTAACCGATAGCGAAAATATTGGCAGCGTATCCGTGCAGCCCGGTTCGTCCAACCTTGATACGCCCGCCATTAACGGTTCGGGGGGGATGTTCGAGTTCAAGACCCGCGATCCATCCAAGAAATTCGGCGGCCTGGGTGATGTCGGTGTGGGTAACCGTGACTACACGCGCCAGTTCCTGCGCGTGGATACGGGAGAGTGGGGCAAGACGGGCATCCGTTCCTACATCTCGTTTTCCAACCAACATGACACGTTCTACCATGGCCCGGGCCAGGAAGATTTCAAGCATATCGACTTCAAGATCCTCAAGGAATGGGGTGATGGCAACCGGGTTTCGCTGGTTGGTGGCTTTACGCGCGGTATCATCGGCAATGAGCCATACTGGGACATGACCATGGCAAGCTGGCGCCAGAAGGGGCTCAAGAACGAACTGGCAGGTTCGTACAACCTGAATGACGCTGATGGCGGCACTGATTACTGGAAGCTTAACTGGCTGCATTCCAAGACCTTCAACATCGCAGCCCCCTCGCATTTCAACTTCGGGCGGCTGGGGCTGGATGTGACGCCCTATGTCGCGGCCAACCAGAAGGTTTACGGTTCGGGTTTTGAACTGAACGATCAGGTCTATGATGGATATGGCAGCAGCCCGCAATCCATTGTCATTCCGGGCCAGCAGGCCGGACAGTCCTATGGCGTGACCGAACAGTACAGCAGCCTGAATGAAATGCGTGGCGGCGTGAACGCCAAGTTGAGTTACAAGGTCGGGCATCACCATATTTACCTGGGCTACTGGTTCGATTACGACAATTCAACCAACCTGGTTGGTTATACGGGCGTAAGCAGTGGCGGGGACCCCGCGACATCATGGGGGCGGGCGCGTGACTCGCTGCGCCTGAGCAATGGCAAGGTCTTCTATTCCCAGAATTACAGCGACATTTCCACCGTCAATGGCATCTATGCGGGGGATACGGTCACACTTCTTGACGGGCGGCTGGTGCTGGACGGCGGTATGCGCGTGACCATGATCCACCGTGATGGCACGGACAACATTCCCGGCCTGCAGCGCAAGGTCAGCGCCAATGAATTCATGCCGCTGCCCACGCTGGGTGGTCATTTCCAGCTGAACAGATACGTGCAGATCTTCGGCGGTGTCTCGACCGGAGCCAAGGCGCCACCCGACAGCGCCATGATCACGACCATCAACCCCAATACCGGGCAGATCGCCAATCAGGGTGCCACCCAAATTCATGATGAATACAACATTACCGAAGAAGTGGGCGTGCGCTATACCGGGAAATATATCATCGGGTCATTTACCTACTTCCATTACAACCTGTCGCATCACCAGGTGTCCACCTCCCTGTTCCTTGGGAACGAGGCGATCGGACAGGTGATCGATGCAGGCAACCAGACCACCAACGGTTTCGATGCGGAAATCGGGACGCGGCCCATCCATCATTTCCGTCCCTATGCCTCCATGCAGTATCTTCACTCCACGATCGACAACAACATTGATGGCCTGCCGACCAAGGGCAAGATGGCGGTCAATACCCCGACCTGGGCGGCATCACTTGGCATAGATTGGGATAACGGCATATTTTTCTGGAATTATGGCCTGAACTACTTTTCAAAGCAGTATTCAACCTTCATGAATCAGGAAGCGCTGCCTTCCCTTTACACCATGAATGCAACCGTGGGCGCCCGCCTGCCGCGCAACAGCCTGGTGGGCCGTGGCCTGAGTTTTCTCAAAAGCCCGGAAATCATGCTGTGGGTCAACAACATGATCGATAGCCACGCCTATTCCGCCATCAATAGTGTCAGCCTGACCAATACGACAATCGGCAGGATTCAGGGCACCGCGCCAACCTATAACACGCTGGGCCGGTTCTCGGCGGTTGTCACGTTCCGGGCCGGGTTCTGAGCGGGCATCATGTAATGGGGCGTGCGGGCTGGTACAACCTTCACATGGCGGGTGCGCCACAGCATACTGACCGGCGGAGGTTACGCGTATGAATGTGCAGGTCCGACCGGAACCGGTTTCCCTTTCTTCCACCACACGAACAGGGGGGAATGATGACAGGCTGCGTAACCGTGACCTGCTGCCCGCAGCCATGCAGGACTGGACCTGGTATGACTATCTGTCCTTCTGGATGTCGGACGTGCATAGTGTTGGTGGCTATGTCACGGCGGGCAACCTGTTCATGCTTGGCCTGCCGGCGGGACTGGTTTTTGCGGCCCTGCTGGCTGGTGTGCTGATCGTCAATGCCCTGTGCAACCTTGTGGCGGTGCCCAGCCAGCGCACGGGCACGCCGTTCCCGGTTGTATGCCGCATGTCCTTTGGCGTGCTGGGCGCCAATATTCCCGCGCTGATCCGCGGCGTGATAGCCGTGTGCTGGTACGGCATACAGACGTGGCTGGCATCGAACGCGCTGGTGGTGCTGGCGCTGCGGCTTGCACCAGGCATGACGCCATGGGCGCAGGCTGAACGCCATGGCATGCTGGGCCTGTCCGCTGTGGGGTGGGGGGCGTTTGGCCTGTTATGGCTGGTGCAGGCCGCCATTTTCTGGCGGGGGATCGAGACGATCCGCCGGTTCATCGAACTGGCGGGGCCGGCAGTCTATGCTGTCATGATCGCGCTGGATGTGTATCTGCTCCATCGTGTGGGGTGGCGTCATTTTTCCTTTCATGTCACGGATGGCGGTGCGCCCCTGCATGGGCGCGCGCTTGTCTGGGCCAGCGTGAATGCCGTGGCGCTTGTGGTTTCCTATTTTTCGGGGCCGATGCTCAATTTTGGTGATTTTGCCCGCTACGGACGCAGCGCGGCGGATATCAGGCGTGGTAATTTCTGGGGGCTGCCGTTCAATTTCGTCGGGTTTTCAGCGCTGACGGTCTGCACCATTGCGCTGACGGCGCCAGCCTTTGGCCATGTCATGACTGATCCGGTGGAAACCGTGGCGCATATCGACAGCCTGAGTGCGGTCGTATTCGGCATGCTGACCTTCATCATTGCAACGGCGGGTATCAATATCGTGGCCAACTTCGTTTCGGCCTCGTTTGATTTTTCCAATCTTTCGCCCCGGCATATCAACCTGCGGCGTGGCGGCATGATTGCCGCCATCGGGTCCATGGCCATCATGCCATGGAAGCTGTACGGCAGTCCGCAGGTGATGCATCTGACACTTGACGTGCTGGCAACATTTATTGGCCCGTTATTTGGCATTCTGGTATGCGATTATTATATCGTGCGTCGCTGCCGGGTGGATGTGGATGCGCTTTATACAACCAGCCCGCAGGGGCGTTACTGGTATCGTAACGGGGTCAATCCAGCGGCGGTCCTGTCCCTGCTTGCCGCGGTGGTGGCAGGGGGGGCCAGTGTATTTGTGCCTGCGCTATCGGCCCTGTCCGGCTTTGCCTGGTTTACGGGGTGCCTGACCGGGGGCCTGTGCTACATCGCCTTCATGCGGCGTGCCGATCCGCTTTCCTGATGGCCCGCCAGGGCGGTATTGCCGATAGGCGGGCCAGAAAAATCTTTCTGTCCGGCCCTGGCCGACTGGGTCATGGGGGATCATTACGGGTCGTGGCCCGCTTTCTACCATACGGTAAAACCGGCATCGACACTGACAATCGCCCCCGTCATCAGGCTGGCTGCATCAGATGCCAGGAACTGCACGACTGAGGCCACCTCATCGGGCTGGCCCACGCGGTGCATGGGCGTGCCATCCAGCCAGGCGGCGTAAAGGCGTGGGTTTTCCATGCCAAAGCGGGTCAGGGTTGTCTCGATATAGGTGGGTGCCACCGCGTTCACCCTTATCCCGCGCATGGCCCATTCCGCCGCAAGCGAACGGGTATACTGGTGCACGCCGGCCTTTGATGCGTTATAGGCCGCCTGCTCCTGCGGCCGGTTGACGATCAGGCCCGACATGGACCCGATATTCACGATCGCGCCACGGCCCTGCGCCAGCATGATCCGCCCAAACGCCCGGCAGCAGCGGAAAATGCCATTAAGGTTGATATCCATCTGTTTCAGCCATTGTCCATCCGTCATGTCCTCGGCCCGGACTTCGGAAATGCAGAGTCCGGCACTGCAGACCAGGATATCGACATGCCCTTCTTCGGCGCCGATGCGCGTGGCGCAGGCATCCACCTGCGTCGTATCGGTCACGTCAAGGGCCGTGGCCGATACATCCAGCCCCTGTGCGGTCAGTTCGGTCACGGCGCGAGCCGCCAGTTCCGCATCACGATCGGCAATGATGACGCGGGCGCCAAATTCCGCCAGCGCCGTAACGCAGGCCAGGCCGATATTCCGCGCGCCACCGGTGACAACCGCGACCCGCCCGTCAAGGCGGAGTTTTTGCGTATACATATGTCTGTATCCTGAACAGGAAAGCCGTTTTCAGAGGTCCGAAAGCAGGGGATGGTCCGCTTCACGGGCCAGCGCCATGCCATCCGCGTCAAACAGGTGGCAGTGTTCTTCGCCTAATGTCAGGCGGATGGGGGTATCGGCACGGTCCGTATTGTCCCCGCCCGTCTGCACGACAATCATCTGTCCGTCAGTCAGGCGGACATGCAGCAGGGTTATCGCCCCCAGCCGCTCGCTAATCGTGACCATGCCCGTGATCGCCCCCTGCGGGTCAATCAGGATATGCTCGGGCCGGATGCCCAGCGTGCCCGCGGTGCCTGCTTCCGGCCCACCATGCCGCGTGGGGATGGAGACGCTGACCGCCCCCGCCTGAACCTGTGCCATCCCGTCGGGGGTAAGGGCATGAATACGCGCGGGCAGCAGGTTCATCGCGGGCGATCCCATGAAGCGTGCGACAAACAGGTTGCGTGGCCGGTGATAGAGTTCCAGCGGGGTGCCGATCTGTTCCACAACACCCCTGTTGAGCACCACGATCCTGTCGGCCATGGTCATGGCCTCCACCTGGTCGTGGGTGACATAGATCGTGGTGGCGCCCAGCCGCCGGTGCAGGCTGGCCAGTTCCACGCGCATCTGCCCGCGCAGCGCCGCATCAAGGTTGGACAGCGGTTCATCGAACAGGAAGACCCTGGGGTTGCGCACGATCGCCCGCCCGATCGCCACACGCTGCCGCTGGCCGCCCGAAAGCTGGCCGGGCCTGTGATCAAGGTAGGGATCAAGCTGCAGGATGCGCGCCACATCACCGATGCGCCGCCGCCGTTCGGCTTCGGGCATGCCGGCAAGCCGTAGCGAGAACTCCATGTTGCGGTAGACATTCATATGCGGGTACAGCGCATAGGACTGGAAAACCATCGCGACCCCGCGCCGTGCGGGATCGGTGTCGTTTACCCGCTGCCCATCGATCAGCAGGTCTCCGGCACTTATGTCCTCCAGCCCCGCGATCATGCGCAGCAGGGTGGACTTGCCACAGCCCGAAGGGCCGACAAAAACCACGAATTCCCGGTCCGTGATGGCAAGCGAGATGCCCTTGATGATTTCTTCATGCAGATAGGTCTTGCGCAGGTTGCGCAGTTCTACGGTCGCCATGGCATGTCTGTTCCTGTCGCTGCTACGCGGGGTGCGGGCCGCCTGGTCCTATTTCACCGCCCCGAATGTCAGGCCGCGCACAAGCTGCTTCTGGCTGGCCCAGCCAAAGACCATGATGGGGGCGACCGCCAGCGTGGAGGCCGCGGAAAGCTTGGCGAAAAACAGCCCTTCGGGTGAGGAGAAGGAGGCAATGAACGTTGTCAGCGGTGCCGCGATGGAAGACGTCAGGTTCAGTGACCAGAACGTTTCGTTCCAGCACAGGATCAGCGACAGCAGCCCGGTCGAGGCAATGCCCGGCAGTGCCAGCGGCATCAGGACCTGCGTGACTTCCTGCCAGCGGGTTGCCCCGTCCATCCGCCCGGCTTCCAGTATGGGTACCGGCACTTCCCTGAAAAAGGTGTAGAGCATCCATACCGTAATGGGCAGGTTGGTCAGCATGTATATCACGATCAGCCCCGTCCGGCTGTCCAGCAGGCCGGTGGCGCGGGCCAGCAGGTAGATCGGCACCAGCACGCCCACCGGGGGCAGCATGCGCGTGGAGAGCATCCAAAGCAGCGTCATGCGCGTGCGGGGTCCCGGCAGGAACGCCATGGCATAGGCCGCGGGAATGGACACAAGCAGGGCCACCACGGTTGCCAGGACCGAAATCACGACGCTGTTGGTGGCGAAATGCCAGTAATCCTCCCGCGCGAAAACGTCCCGGTAGCTTGAAAGCGTCGGACTGAAGAACAGGTGCGGTGGCGTGGAGATGGCATCGGGTTCGTTCTTGAAACCCGTCAGGAACATCCACAGGATGGGGAAGAACATCCACAGGGCAATGGCCCAGCCCAGGATGGTGACTACGCCCTGGCGCAGGCGTGTGCGGGTTCTTGCCATGTCAGGTCTCCAGATTGCGGGCCACGGCGCGCAGCAGGAAGGCTGCGACAATATTGGCGACGACAATGGCCACGACGCCACCTGCCGAGGCCCCGCCCACATCGAACTGCAGGAGGGCGCGCGAATAGATGAGAAACGCCAGGTTGGTCGACGCCACACCCGGGCCGCCCGCCGTGGTGACCGAGATTTCGGCGAATACCGTCAGCAGGAAAATGGTCTCGATCATGATCACGACCGTAATCGCGCGTGACAGGTGGGGCAGGGTGATGTTGATGAACTGCGCCACCATGCCCGCGCCATCCATGCGCGCGGCTTCCTTCTGTTCCGTATCCAGCGACTGGATGGCGGTCAGCAGGATCAGGACCGCAAAGGGCAGCCATTCCCATGCCACGATCATTACCAGCGTTGCCAGCGGGTAGCGTGACAGCCAGTCAACGGGTGTCAGGCCCACGGCGCGCATCATGGCGGAGTACACGCCATAGATCGGGTGCAGCATCAGGTTCTTCCACAACAGGGCGGCAACCGTGGGCATGATGAAGAAGGGCGAGATGACCAGGATGCGGGCAATGCCGCGCCCCGCGAATTCCTCGTTGTAAAGAACCGCCAGCAACGTCCCCAGCCCGACCGAGATGGCCAGCACGCCACCCACAAGTATGGCGGTGTTTTCCAGCGATGTCAGGAAATCCGGGTCCGTCAGCAGGTACCAGTAATTGCTGATACCCGCGAAGCCCTGCCGGGTCGGGTCCACAAGGTTGTAGTTGCGCAGCGAATACCACAGCGTCATGAGCAGCGGTACCACCGACCATACCAGCAGCAGCATGATGGCGGGTGACTGAAGCAGGAAACCCTGCAGGCCCCGGCCGCGGGCACCGCCGCCCGCAGGGCTGGCCGTCAGGGGGGCGCGGATTGCCACTTTGTCCATCTTCGTCCCCTTTCCTAATGCAGGTAGCCGGACTGGCGCATGGTGCGGGTCACGGATGCCTGTGCCGCGGCAAGCGCCTGTTCCACCGTCATCTGGCCCGACAGGGTCGCGGCCACGCTCTGGCCAACCTGCGTGCCGATGGCCTGGAACGGCGCAATGCCGACAAACTGCGCACCGCCATAGGGGCGTGGCTGCTTTGTCTGGCCGTTGGGATCGGCCGTGTCGATGGCGGTATGGACAAAGGCCGCGAACGGTGCCGCCTTCTGGTAATCGGGGCTGGCATAGGTGGAGATACGGGTCCCCGCAGGCACGGCCACCCAGCCTTCATGCCGGGCCACAAGCTGGACATAGGCCCTGGAGGTTGCCCATTCGATGAAGATACGGGCATCATCCGCATGTCTGGACGATGCGGGAATGGCAAGGTTCCAGCTCCACAGCCATGTCGGTCCCTTGCCATACGGCCCGATGGGGGCGGCGGCAAAACCGACCCTGTCCGCCACATGCGACTGCTTGGGGTCAAACAGCAGGCCGCCCGCGACGGTTGAATCAACCCATATGCCGCAATGGCCGCTGGCAAACAGGGCCAGGTTCTCATTAAAGCCGTTGGATGTCGCACCGGGTGGCCCGTCGGCCTTCATGGCCGATACATACCACGTCAGCGCCGCATTCCATTCCGGGGTATCGAGCATCGGCTTCCACCCATCGCCAAACCACTGGCCGCCAAACGTATTTACCAGCGCGGTGACATAGGCCATGTTCTCCCCCCAGCCCGGCTTGCCGCGCAGGCACAGCCCGTAGGTCTGGCTGTCCCTGTCCGTAATCCTGTCGGCAAAGGTGCGGATCTGGTCATAGGTGGGGTGCTGCGGCATGGTCAGCCCGGCCTTCTGAAACAGGTCGGTCCGGTAATAGGTCATGACACTTTCCGCATAGAACGGCAGGGCGTACAGCTTTGCGTCCACACTCAGCCCGGCGCGCACGGAGGGCACGATATCATCCATGTCGTAATCCGCACCGGGCCTGAGTTCGGCCAGCCATCCCTGCCTTGCCCAGATCGGCACTTCATAATTGCCAATGGTCAGGACATCGAACTGTCCCGCATGGGTGGCGATATCCGTCGTGACCCGCTGGCGCAGGACATTTTCCTCCAGCGTGACCCAGTTCAGGTGAATATCGGGATGGGCTTTTTCGAATTCACCTGACAACTGTTTCATGATGATCATGTCACCGTTATTGACCGTGGCGATGGTCAGTGTGCCGGCCGCCTGCGCGCGCCCGGCCAGCAGCATGCCGAGCACGGTCATGCCGGCCAGGATCCTGGAAGTCACCATTGCAATACCCTTTATTGATTGGTTCCGTTTTTTTTCGGTATTTGGTCTGGAGGTCCGGTTCTTGGGTTTTTCTGTAAAGCGCCACGGGAACCGTCCGGTTCCCGTGGTGCCTGTCTTATTTGTTCATGATCTGCCGGTAGCGGATCTGGTCGGCATACATCCGGGTAAAGACGCGGAATTTCCTGGCATGGAAGGGGGCGCTTCCGGCGCAGGGCCGAATTTCCGCCCGTATGCGTGCCATGCCGGCCATGGCCGCCCGGATGGAGGGATAGGCCCCCGCAGCAACCGCCCCCAGTATGGCACTGCCCAGCAAAACGGAATCCGGTTCTTCTGGCAGCAGGATGCGGCAGCCGGTGGCATTGGCGTGTTCACGCACGAAAACGGGGTTTTTCGTGCCCCCGCCCGTGGCGATGACCGTATCGATCGCATAGCCCTGTCCGTTCAGCACGCGCACTATGTCGCGCGTGCCATAGGCCAGGGCCTGTATCGTTGCCAGATACAGGACGGCCAGGTCCTGCGCCGTGGCACCCAGGCCCAGCCCGCTGATCATGCCGCGCAGGGTCGGGTCGGCATGGGGGGAACGGTTGCCATGGAAATCGGGCATGACATGCAGGGATTCCGTCAGGGTGCCGGCGGGCCGGTCGCCTTCGGCGGTGGCCAGCAGGTCGTTCAGGACCTGATAGATCGTCCTGCCTTCCTTTTCGGCCTGCTGGCGCAGGGCCGGGGTGGCGGGATGGGTGGCGATGATGAAGTCGATCAGGCTGCCGGTGGCCGACTGCCCGGCTTCATTCAGCCACATGCCGGGCAGCATGGCATCCCGGTATGGTCCCCACACACCGGGCACGAAGCGGGGCAGGGGGGAGACCGCCATGTGGCAGCTTGAAGTGCCGCCAATCAGGGCCAGGCGCCGGTTGAAATCGGGCGGCGTGTCATCGGGGGTTGCCCCCATGACACCTATGCCGCCGGCATGTGCGTCAATAGCGGAAACCGCCACGGGGGTACCCACCGGCAGCCCCAGTTCCATGGCTGCCCGCATGTCCAGCCCGTTCCCGACCTGATCGCCCAGTGCCCTGATGTCCGTGCCGATGCGGCGGTAACCCTCATCGGCCAGCATGCCGAGGCCAATGGCCCGGAAATAGGTGTCATCCCAGCGGTCTTCGTGGGCAAGGTAGGTCCATTTGCACACGGTTGAGCAGCGTGAGCGTGAAGTGGCTCCGGTTGCGCGCCAGGTCAGGTAATCCGGCAGGTCAAGGAAAAGGGCGGCGCGATCGAACACATCGGGCAGGTGGCGCCGGAGCCACAGCAGCTTTGGTGTTTCCATCTCGGGCGAAATCACGCCGCCCACGTAACGCAGCACATCGTGGTGACCTGCGTTGATCGCGGCCGCCTCCGTCATGGCGCGGTGATCCATCCACAGGATCACGTCCTGATCCGGTGCGCCGTCCGCATCAATGGAAAGTGGCTGGCCATCGGGCCCCACCACCACCAGCGAACAGGTCGCATCAAACCCGATGCCCCGCACAGCCAGCGCCTCCCCCGCCGTGTCCCGCGCCATGGGCAGGGCGATGGCGACGCTCTGGCACACCGCACGCCAGATATCAGCGGAAGACTGCTGCATGTGGTCGGTGCGTGGCCGCCACGTCCGGGTTGGCGTCGTGCCCGCGCCCAGCTTGCGTCCATCCAGTGTGAAAACGCCCGCCCGCGCGCTGCCGGTTCCCACATCAATGCCTATGACGACGTCCATCTGCCTGGTCCACTCCCTTGTGTCGCTGTGCCGGACCCTTTCTGGCCATGGAAATCCTGCCCCCGTGACAGTGGCGGGGAAGGGGGCTCATTCTCCTATGATGATTGTCTCTTCCGCGATCTTGCCCTGCAAGGCCTGTCGCGCGCGAAGCTGTGCGGGCAGGAACGGGTAGATCAGGTATTCATAGGCGGTCGCCCCCAGCAGGCCGCCAATCAGTGGCCCGGCAACCGGTACCAACCAGTAGTGACCCGCCGCGGGAAGGGCGGCCTCATGCCAGCCCGCAACATAGGCGAACAGCCGTGGCCCCAGGTCGCGGGCCGGGTTGATGGCCCACGCTTCCAGATACCCCATGGAGGCGCCAATGGCCGCGACCAGGAAGCCGATGATCAGCGCACCGAAATTGGCGCCGGGCGCCATTTCGTTATACTGTTCGGTAATGGCGAAAATGCCGAATACCAGTATGGCGGTCAGGATGATTTCATCACTGAAGGCATGCCATAGGGTTATGCCCGGCGCGGGGGCGGTAAAGAACACGCCCGCCCCGCCACCACTCATGCGGGCAAGCTGGTGCATGTCATTGAAGTGATCGATGACGGGGTAATACAGCGCATAGACCAGTGCCGCACCCAGAAAGCCGCCTACGATCTGTGCGAACCAGTAAGGGATTACCTTTTTCCATGGAAAGGCGCGATAGGTGGCCAGTGCCAGCGTGACCGCCGGGTTGGCATGCGTGCCCGAAACCGATCCGGTGGCGTAGATGGCAACGGTCACCCCCAGCCCCCATACGATGCACACGCCCCAGTAGGCATGCAGGTACGGGCTGGGATCATAGAGAAGGTACATCGCCGCCACCGAATCACCGAAGGCGATGATGATGAAAACGGCAAGCGCTTCGGAAATAAGCTCGCCCAGGAATACCCGATTCATTGGCCTGTTTCCTTACATATGGGTTGGGGCCGGGTTCATTCGGCCCAGTCAAAGGATTTCTGTACGGCCTTCTTCCACCACGCCAGGTAACGCGCGCGCTGTTCCGGCGGCATGGTGGGCTGCCAGGTGCGGTCCACTTCCCAGTTGGCGCGCAGGTCATCAATGTTTTTCCAGTACCCCACCGCCAGGCCGGCAGCGTAGGCCGCGCCCAGCGCGGTGGTTTCCACCACCTTTGGCCGGACAACCGGCACGTTCAGGATATCGGCCTGGAACTGCATGAGCAGTTCGTTCGCCACCATGCCGCCATCGGTTTTCAGGCTGCGCAGTACGATGCCGCTGTCTTCCTCCATGGCGGCCACGACATCGCGCACCTGATAGGCCGTGGCCTCCAGTGTCGCGCGGGCAAAATGCGCGCGTGTGACGTAGCGGGTCAGTCCGACAATGACGCCCCGGGCATTCTCCTTCCAGTATGGGGCGTACAGGCCGGAAAACGCCGGCACGATATAGACGCCGCCGTTATCCGCCACGCTGCGCGCCAGCGGTTCGATCTGTGTCGCCAGATCAAACAGCTTCAGGTTGTCGCGCAGCCACTGCACCAGCGCGCCTGTAATGGCGATGGAGCCTTCCAGCGCGTAACGGGGTTCTTCCGTGCCAAACTGGTAGGCCACCGTTGTCAGCAGCCCCGCCTTTGACTGGACCGGGTCGGTGCCGGTATTCATCAGCAGGAATGATCCGGTGCCGTAGGTATTCTTGGCCTCGCCGGGGGAAAAACAGGTCTGCCCGACCAGGGCCGCCTGCTGGTCGCCCAGAATGCCGGCCAGTTTCGTGCCCTGCAGGCTGGGGATCGTGATCGTGCCATATACCTGCGAGGAGGGCACGATACGGGGCAGGCAGGCGGCGGGAATGGAAAAGGCCGCGAGCATATCCTCATCCCACGCGCAGGTTTTCAGGTTCATGAGCTGGGTGCGTGAGGCATTGGTCACATCGGTGATGTGGATGCCGCCCCTGGTCCCCCCCGTCAGGTTCCATGAAAGCCAGCTGTCCACCGTGCCGAACAGCGCCTGTCCGCTTTCGGCCTTCTGGCGCGCGCCTTCCACGTTATCGAGCAGCCAGCGTAGTTTGAGGCCCGCAAAATAGCTTGCCAGCGGCAGGCCGGTAATGGCGCGGAAGCGGTCCTGCCCCCCATCGCGGCCATATTCGCTGACCAGCTGGTCCACGCGCGTGTCCTGCCATACGATGGCATTGTGGAGCGGCAGGCCCGTTGTCCTGTCCCACAGCACGGCGGTTTCACGCTGGTTGGTAATCCCGACCGATACCAGGCTGGCGGCACCCAGATTGGCGCGCGCCATGGCGGCGCCAATCATTTCATTGGTGTTTTCAAGAATTTCGATGGGATCATGTTCAACCCAGCCGGGGCGGGGATAGATCTGGCGGTGCTCCTTCTGGGCAACGGAAACGATTGTTCCCTTCCGGTCGAATATCATGAACCGGGAACTGGTCGTGCCCTGGTCTATCGCGCCAACGTAGTCCGTCATGCTGCATTCCTTTTTTGTTTTTATGTTCTGTCCATGATATTTCATGACCTGGTCGTGTCGTTGCCCGCGGGTGGCAGCCCCCGCATGGAACCGTGGCCTGCGCATCTGCCCTGTCGCGGTCCATGGCGTTCGCCTGGGGGCGGATGGTCAGAGATTTGTGGTGAACTGGAACCCGATCACCGCCGCGTCATGGAAGGTCGTGGTGGCACCCGGGCGCTGGAGATACTGGAAATCGGGCTGGAAGGCCGTGCCACGGGCCACATGGATGCTGTAGAAGGCTTCCCACACGTTCTCATGGCTCTGTATGCCGTAAACGGCGCCCCACTGGTTGGACAGGTAGGGCAGGCCAAGCGCCAGCGAGGATTCCTGCTGCAGGGTGACGGTATGGCCCATTTCCATATACTGGAACATGGCCCCGACCTGATCCAGCGGGCGGCCCCAGGGGGTGCCGCTCTGCAGCAGGCCGATCCATTCATGATCGCGCATGGCCACCTGGCTGCCCTGGGTGTAGTCAGCGCCACCAATCACGATCAGGCCGTTGGCCAGGCCATCCCCGCTGCGGTGGATCATCTGGTTGAACAGGAACCATGCCGCATTCATGCCGGATTCATAGCGGCGCGGCAGTCCGGTCGCCTGGAAGGAATTGCCGTTTATGTCGGCATACAGGTTGGGATAGCGCGAATTGTCATACCAGTACCCGATCTTGTAGTGCCCCAGCAGATGATGGCGGCCAAAGGAAGGGCTCCAGCCGATCTCGACCTGCGAGGAAAGCTTGCCCAGTCCGTCCTGGCCCAGCGCCCAGCCCGATATGCCGCCATTATAGGCATGGGGGCTGACGGCAAAGATGCCGCCCATGATGTAGGTCCGCAGCGTGGGGCGCACCCGCAGCACCGCCCCCAGGTTGCCCGATGGCCAGTCACGACCGCCCGGCACGTATTTGGAAGGTGCCGGGTTGCCGCATACCGATACGTTCATGAACGAACAGGCCAGATAGTCCTGATTGAAGAAACTGCCCGTGGGTATGACACCGACCGAAAGGATGATCCGGTCACGCAGGAACCCCTTGTCAGCATACATGTCCACCAGATGGGCGACCACATTGCCGCGCGCGCCATATATTTCTTCAGGATTGGTGATCGAGTCCCCTATGGCATTGGACAGGCTACTGCCATGTCCGTTTACAACCAGCATATGGGTCCAGAAAGACGGAACCCCCGCCAGGCGCTGCCAGTCGATGTCCAGTGCGCCCGCAACCTGTCCGGCCGCCACGTTGGCGCGCTGCCTGCCGCCGGTAACGTTGCCCATATATTCCTCATTGACCGTGACGTTGAGGAAAATGCCCCGGTTCGTCAGCCATGGCTGAATGCCGCCCCAGTCCCCGAACAGATGGGGGGAGGCGGTCAGCATGGGCACAAGGGGGCCGATCGCCACCTGCCCCATTTCGGTCATGGGAAAGGCGGCCGGGTCATAATGGGTTGTGAAGGCGGTCTTGGCTGTTTCTGTCTGGGCCAATACTTCGGACGTGAGCGTGCAACCGATGAACAGCATGCCCACCGCAACAGCCAGAAGTCTGATGCGGACGGGGATGAAGTTCCATTTTATTGCAGACTTGTTCTCGTTATTGGCGCATGTCTTGATGACACACATTGTCTGCTCTCCCTTCCCGGGCGTACTGGCGCCTCGGGTTCGGCTATCAGGAACAGAGTGTGTATCGGCCCACGGGGAAGAAAGATTTTATTCATGAATAACACAATTTTGTGATATTTTTCTTTAATTTTTATTTGAACAGAATGGCTTTCGTAAGAAAACTACATCAGTCTCCGGTAATGGAGAGGATCAATCACAATCCACGCTCCATATGCCCCGCTACGATCATGGTTCGGTGGATGTGTCCGGGATTCCTGCCGGCCGTCCCGGTCAGCGCACACGACCATGTGGTCATGGCCTGTGAACCGGAACACCATGAAAAAACACGGGCACGGGACATAGCCCCGCGGCCTGTCATGTCGCCCTTGCTGGTGCCCGGCGGGTACGATGCCCTTGCATGATCCGGATCGTGTTCCATGCGGGCCATGTTCCGGGCATCACCCATTCAAGGAGGCAGGGAGCCGCCACACGGCAGTGGCTGCCCCCTGATGCAGGCGGACGGGACCCGGCTGATCCGGGAAACGGAGCGGGGACCAGCGGAAGGTTTCCAACGCCACCTTCTTCCTGCGCAAAGGCGGCATTACCTTAGGCCCGCGTCACGCCCCGGCCGCGCGCTGGAACCGGATTATGCTGCGTGACAGGCGCCCTTCGGCCCAGTTGGGCATCTTGCGCCATGGGGTCAGGACATTGGCGTGTCCGTCCTTTATCACAACGGTCCGGCGCTGTTCCGTCCCGACCCATTCAGGTGCCCATGCGGTCTGGACATTCGTGATCCACTGGTTGCCTTCCACCCGGTAGCGGCCGATATAGGCCACCAGCGTCTTCATGAGCCGTGCCCGTTCCGCATCATTTTTTGCCGGATGGCGGTGGCTGCCCTCAAGGTTGAAGGCCACCCAGCCATCGGCCGTGAACACGACGCGGCCCCGTGGCGTAGGCCCCATGGCCGGGATGAAGGCGCCGCTTTCCTTCTCTTCCACCCTGTAGGACACGAGTTCCCATGTCCCGACAAGTTTCTGCCGCAGTTCTTCGCCTTCAAGCATGGTTTCGGGCTGCTGCATGGTGTCCTGAACGGGCATCTTTTTATGTCTCCATCGCTGATGCTTGGCACCGGTGCACGCGCAGTGTCGGTGTCTGTCGGCGGTAACATGCCTTTTACCTGGACAGGCCGGTAGTGATCTGTAAGGAAAAATAATATTGCGAAAAACGCAATAAAGGCAGGCGGGAGGCGACGGAATTGTCTTATGATGAAATTGGAGACCTGCGTTTTTTCAGTGCGTTGGTGGATGCAGGCAGCCTGACGGCCGCCGCGCGGGGACTGGGCACGTCCCCTGCCGCCGTATCGCGGCGGCTGGCGCGCATAGAAGCCAGGCTGGGCAGCACGCTGGTCATCCGCAATACACGCCATTTCGGGCTGAGTGAGACGGGGCGTCTCTATTACGAACGTGGCCTGGCGATCGTGGCCGAGATTGATTACCTGGAGGAGGAAATCTCCTCTTCCACCCGTGCGCCAAGGGGCACGCTGGGCATAGGTGCGCCGGTGGAACTGGGGCGTCGCCAGATCGCCCCTTTCATCGAGGCTTTCAGTGCCCGCCACCCGAAGCTGAACATCAATCTCGCCCTGGCATCAGAAGGGGTCTATGATTTCAGTGACTCGCTTGATGTCGTGCTCCGGTTGGGCCTGCCTGATACGCCCGGTGCCGTGGTGACCCGCCTGGCTTCGACCATGCGGGTATTGTGTGCCTCTCCCGACTATATCCGGCGCCGTTCATTGCCCGCGCATCCGCGTGAGCTGGTCCGGCATGACTGTTTGTGCCTGCGTCGCAACAAGACCATGGCCCTGCTCAACCGCTGGGCCATCGGGAATGACACGGAAACGGAAGTGGTGACGGTCGAGCCACGCCTTTCCGCCACCAATGCGGAAATCATTCATGACTGGGCGCTGTCGGGGCAGGGGATTGCCTATAAACTGCTCTGTGATGTGTACCAGGACCTGGAAGAGGGAAAACTCGTACGCATCTTTCCAGACCTGCAGGGTGAAAAGATCGACCTGTACGCCGTTCTGCCAGGTCGCCAGCATACACGGGCCAGTGTCCGGGCCTTCGTGAATGAACTCCGGCCCTATATCCGCACTGCAGGCTTCATGGATCAGGGATAACCCTGCCTTCCGGTGCCATCGGGGCCGGAAAACTGTCTCGGATATGAGACAGTCTGGCCGAAACGGGACAAACCTTTGTGATGGCATTCGGGTAAGGCATGGCCCTTTTCGGGCGCTTCATGCTGAACAGGGGCATGGGCTGGACGCGATAGGGAACCGTTACCTTCACATATCGTGCTGCCACAGGAGAACGATGAAAGATACGCGGCATGCAGGAAACGAGTGGAGAGATATTATCGCTCCTGACATCTTTGTTATGGCCTGTAACGGGAACGGGCCGGTTTGCGCAGGGCGGGTCCACGCCTGAAATCCGGCACGAAACCGTAATACCCCCAACCGCATGGCGGCATGGCGCAGCCATACCTGCCTGCCCGATGGCCGTGCGGCCTGCCCCATGCGGGACGTTCCGGTGGGCGCTGGCCCGCGCTGTCCGCCCCGCGGATGGCAGCGGAAAGGAGCGCCAGGCCGGCATGATGCATGATATGCCGCGATTTCAGACACATGGCAGCCAGCCGTCAGGCACGGGCCGGCACCATTGCGGTGGCAATATTGTGACCGGCAGCGGCGTTGTGTCCGGCCGCGCAAGGGCCGATGATCATCGGCGTCCTTTCAATCGTAATGACGGCAAGGTCATGCGGAGCCGTCACGCCCCCGTGGATGGTCAGGCACCAGTCATGCCCCGGTCATCCGGATGCCCGATGGTACGCATCATGGTGCCATGGCCCAATAAACAACAATAACCGTGCAGGACTCCGGCCCCCGCCGGATGCCGCAGCTTTACATGGAAATTTCTCCCATGCGTCTGACAGAAAGAGCGGTATGGCTGCATGCCGTGCTGTGTCTCACCATTCCGCCCGCAGTGCTTTTCCTTGCGTCCGGGGCCAGGGCATCGGATGTGACCCTGGGGATAATCGGCCCCCATGAATATGACCTGCCGGTTGATTTCAAGCCATTCAACGTGCTGGTCCAATACGGTGATGGCAACGCCGCGGGGCATTCCTATAATAGTCTGGGCGCGCGCAAGCCGACGGGGGGCAGCCATACCTGGTCAGGCATGACGAAATATGTGCACTTCCGCAGTTTTGAAGCCATTCCCCATGTCGGCTTTGCCTTCGAACTGATCCAGAGCGAGAGCTACAGCCTGGCGGATGGCACGAATTATGGTGGGCTTGGCCCGACCATTGTCGGGCCAGCGGCGTGGTTCAAGCCCAACAAACACAGTACTTTCGGCATCCAGACCTTCATGCAGACGGCAGTTGGCACGCGGGATGCGACATCACCCAATTACTGGTCCAACATTTCCAGTTTCATTTTTGACTATGAATGGAAGCATTTCAGCTTCGATGGCGATGCCGGGACCGTGGCGGGGGCTGCCAAACATGTGAAGGGGGGACACACCTATTCCCCCGGCGTAGTGTTCTATACCAACCTGCGTTTCAGCTGGAAGGCGACCCGTCTGTTCGAACCGTTTTTTGCACTGGACTGGCAGAATGTAAAAGGCACGTACGACCGGACAGCCGGGCAGTATCTGGATGATTCCAACAGCCGCGAGGTAACCCTGGGGGCGGGTGCGATGTTCAATATTTCACAGCATCTTTCCTTCACGACACGATATTCGCATTCTGTTGATGGGCGAAACGTGCCGGAAAGTAATGCATATTACGTGAAATTCGTCTATCTGTGGTAAAATGAAAAGTAGAGTGCCAGATAACGGTTTTCAAATATTGCCAGATCATTACATGAAGCCGTTTCGGGAAAACTTCAGGGCCTCCTCAGGTGCATGACGGAAGGCAGGATTACGGTGCAGGGGGATACACAGGGATGAATACGCTTTGCAGTCGGCCCATGCCCCGCCCCGGGCCGGCTTTACAGGGGACGGTCACGACCGAGATCATCAAGTCCTGGCAGCGCTGCCTGTCCTCCTATAATCTTGATCCGTCACAGCGGTGGAAGGCGGAGGTCCTGTCCGGGGCGGAACTGCGTCATGTCAGCCACCGCTCCGCCGCCCTGCTGGGGACCGCCATGCCGGAAATGCGGCGGCTGTTCAGACTGGTGCAGGGGCTGGATCTCATGGTGTTGCTGGCCGATCCCGACGCGACCATCCTGGCACGTAACATAGATGATGCGCATCTGCCCCTGTGCACCAGGCTTGCCCTGCGGGAAGGGGCGATATGGGATGAACGGATTGCCGGAACAAACGGGATCGGCACGGCTGTGCAGGACTGCTGCGCCATCTTTCTGGGTGAGGGCGAGCACTGGCGTTTCTGTTTCTCGCTGCTGGCCAGCTATGCGGTACCGGTTTTCAATGCGGTGGGGCAGGTGGCGGGGGTGATCAACCTTGCCGCCTTCAACGGTCCCGCAACAGCCGGCGTTGCGCCGCTTGTGCTGGATACATTGCAGCAGTCCGGTCGCCGGATCGAGGAACAGCTGTTCCGTGATTACCATATGGGCGAAAGAATACTGAGCCTTGGCCCGGCAGAAGGCTGTTCCGCATCGCTGGTCGCCATCAACCGCGATGGTGAGGTGACCGGTGCGACCCGTGGGGCCCGCATGCTGACAGGCTGGACGGATGACATGATCCGCACGCATCCCAACCTGCTGGGCACGCTGGCGGTGGAGGACCGGATCAGCTTTCGCAGGGCAGAGGAAAATGTCATCCGCTCCGCCCTTGCGCTGGCGCATGGCAATGTAGCCGCGACGGCCCGTAACCTTGGCATCGGGCGTGCGACATTATACCGCAAGATGAAGATGCTGGGCCTGCGCTGATCCGGGCGCACGGGGCGTGCGGCATGGACACCCCGGCCCGGTGAACGGGTGCCACGCATGGCAGGCTCTCCTTACCCGCACTGGTTTTTAACCGCCCGTATTTATAATGGCCTTTCTGACCGCAGGTTAGGATGCCACAGATGAAATTGACCTTTCTTACGTCAGGTATGATGCTTGCCTTTGCGGCATATTCATCATTCTCGATCAGCGATGCCTATTCAAAGCTTCTGGCCGGGCAACTGGACCCGTTCGAGGTGGCGTTCTCCGGCGGGGTATTCGGTTTCCTGATCATTCCGTTCATCCGCCTGCCCAGTGAATCCTACCTTGATATTTTCTCTCCCAGGCATCCGGGCATGTGGCTGGTCCGGGCCGTGGCAACCTTTGCCGCCACGGCCGCCAGTGTGGAGGCCTTCATGCTTCTGCCCATGCCTGAAGCGCTGTCGCTCATGTTTCTCATGCCGCTTTTTGTCACCATCCTTTCCGTGACCCTGCTGCGCGAGAAGGTGTCGGGTTGGGCCTGGCTGTCCGTTGTCCTGGGGTTTGTGGGGGTGCTGATCGTGCTGCGGCCCGGGATGCGCGCGCTGCATCTGGGGCATCTCTGTGCCCTGATCGCTGCTGTTGCCAATGCGGTCGGGGTCACTGCCTACCGGCTGGCCGGGAACAATACGCCACGACTCTCGCTGTTCGGGTCCAGCCTGTTCGGGCCGCTGGTGGGGGACGGGGCGCTCATGTTCGCGCATGCGCACTGGCCGCATGGCGCGCGGGTGTGGATGTTCCTGTTCGGGTACGGTTTTCTGGCGGCACTGGGGCAACTGTTCATGATGATGGCCACCGCCCGCGCACCAGCCAACCGGGTGGCCCTGCCGCAGTACAGCCAGATGTTATGGGCGGTGGCGTTCAGCTACTTCCTGTTTCATCAGCCGCTGGATGGCTGGACCTTTGCGGGTATTACCGTTGTAACCCTGTCGGGCATGCTGAACTGGGTCCGCCAGCGCATACATTATGAGCATCTGGCCCTGGAGGAACGACGTGCGGCAAGGCTGCACCTGTCCGTACTCCCTGCGGGCAGGGAAAGATAACGGGCCGGGTTGCCGGTTCCCGCAACGCTTGCGGGCTGGGCCGGGGCCTGCCCGTAAAATGTTCCGCAGGGCATAAGAAAGCCCCCGGATGCTGCCTTCCCGCAGGAAGGCGACAGCCGGGGGCTGGTGTTTTTATCGATGATCAGTCAAGCGCGACAACGGCTTCGGTTGTCAGCACACGGAACACGAAGCTTTCCTGCAGGTAGAGTTCAACCGTGTCCGCCGTATGTCCCAGATACCCGATCGAGAAATCCTGCCCGATATCAAGGGCAAAATCCCCCCCACGCATCGATACGACAAATGCGCCCTCAATGGCGGGTGCCCAGATGATGCTGCCGTCGATCAGGCTTTCGACATGCTTGCGGACAGGATAGCCATCCTCGTCTCCCCCGTTCAGGGCAAGATAGGCCTGCGCCCCCAGTACGACGGAATAGGGGCCATTGACCCCGGCCAGACGCAGCGTATTGAGTGCATCGGCAAGGGCGTGCGGATAGTCCCTGGCGGAAGCGGGCAGGCTTAGATGGGGATTGGAACTGCCCTGGCGTAACCCGCGGATGCCGGCGGCTGCGTAACCATCAAAAACCGCCCGGTCCTCCGCAAAGGCAATTTTCCTTGCGGCATCCTTTACGGGCTGCCAGTCGGAATCGCATGATCCGCGTTCCACGGCATCAATTTCTTCACGCGACAGGGTGAAGGGCACGCGCAGTTCAACCAGGGGCAGCACTTCACGGCGTAGCGCCTGAATCCCTTCATGGGGGGCCGCGATCCGTGTGCCCCGTCCGGAACCGACCCCGGCAAATGCCGTTCCTTTGGGTTCGGATGTATCGACCACGCGCCGTCCGGCAAGGTGACGGCGGATGGTACGGGTGGCTTCATCCTCGATTTCCGTCCATGCGGCACTGGAAACCGGGGCCAGATGCTTGTGAAGATTGTTCATGTCAGACGTCCTTTCTGAGTGAGCCGATCCCGAGGGAACCGTCATGCGGGCTGGCCATCTCCGGCGCGGGTTTGGCCGGGCCAGCGGTTTCGGCAGGTCGCGCGTCAGGTAGGGGGAAGGCGGGGGCATTATCCAGAAAATCAGCGGTGGGAATGAAGAACAGGGCGCCCCCCACGGCGGTACTGACATCCAGTATCCTGTCGTAATTGCCCGGGGGGCTGCCCACAAACATGTTCTGCAACATCTGTTCTACCCGTGTGGGTGAACGGGCATAACCGATGAAATACGTGCCGAACTCACCACTGCCCACTTTTCCAAACGGCATGTTGTCGCGCAGTATCTGGATCTGTTCGCCGTTTTCTTCAATGTTGGTCAGTACGTTGTGGGCGTAACTTGGTTTTTCCGCTTCAGGCAGTTCAATATCGGATACTTTCCTGCGGCCGATTATATGCTCCTGTACTTCAGTGGGTATGGCATCCCATTTCTTCAGGTCATGCAGGTATTTCTGTACTATGACGTAGCTGCCGCCGCTAAAGGGGGTATCTTCCGCTCCGATCAGCGTTGCGTCCCGTGCGGCCTGGCCTGTCGGGTTTTCCGTTCCATCGACAAAGCCCAGCAGGTCACGCTCATCGAAATATTTGAACCCATGCACCTCATCCACGACATCGGCGGCCCCTTCCAGGCGGGAGACGATGTTGGTGGCCAGTTCAAAGCACAGGTCCATCCGCGTTGCGCGGATATGGAAAAGCAGGTCCCCCGGCGTGGAGGGTGCATGATGGACACCGTTGATCTCCACAAACGGGTGGAGTTCACGCGGGCGGGGGCCGCCAAACAGCCGGTCCCATGCATCCGAACCGATGCCCGTGATGCAGCTGAGCTGGCCATCGGGAATCCGGAAGCCGACAGCACGCTGAAGCGATGAAAGATCGCCCATCAGGTCCCGGACCGTCTGGTCGGCCGTTTTGGCCCCGGTCAGGGTCAGGACCAGAAAAATGGCGGCCCGGGTCAGTTTTGTATCAACGGGTTGTGGTGTGGCCAACGGACTGAAGCTCCCTGTGGGTGATACGGATGTAACACGTCAGGGCACCCAGCATAGGCGTATGGCCGATTGTGACAAGGGAGGCGGCACGACAAAATAACAGGAGCGCCGATGGAACAGGAAGGCTGATAAACAGGATGGATAAGATCATTTTATCCCCTTATCCCTGTAACGCCACAAATAAAAAACGGGCATGCGGGGCATGAGTGGCTTCTGCGCGTCAGTCGCGCCCCCAGTGGCGCGCATGCCGTAGCCGGAAAACCTATCCCTTCATCCTGATGGGCGCGCGGACCAGCATGAGCGAGACGAGTGCCGCCATGATCAGTGCGGCCGCGCACATGTACCATGCCATGTCAAAACTGCCGGTATAGAAGACGATGTAGCCGGTCAGGATGGGTGAAAGCAGTCCCAGGGAGTTGCTGCATGTCAACGTGACACCGGTAACGGTGCCGATTTTCTGGCCATCTTCCACCAGGTCGGTTAGCAGCGCGGTATTGGCGCCATTGGCGGCAATCAGGCAGGCAAGCGAAACCGACAGGACCAGCAGGATGGGGGCCATGGTATGGAAATGGGGCAGAAGCCCGATCGTGGAAGCCCCGGTCAGGCAGGCCGCGACAATATAGCGCCGCCGGGGGGGATGAATTTCATTGCGGAATACAACCTGTTCAAATACACGGCCAATAATGATGGCACCGATGGCAGCCGACAGGTAGCACAGGGCCGTTCTGGTGCCCGTTCCGGTTGTATCGATGTGAAGTTCGTGCATGAGATAGAGCGGCATCCATGACATGACCAGAAAATTCAGGTAATTCTGGGTGCATTGCACGGTCAGTATGCCGATAAAGGAGGATGAGCGGAACAGGTCCCGGATCTGTGCCAGCGATATGGGTTCCCTGCGGGGGGCGGTGGCCTTTTGCGCGGGGTCGCGGTAAACCAGCCACCATACGACAGCCCAGAGCAGCCCGATCCCACCCAGCGCCACGAATTCGAAGCGCCATCCGAACAGGGTGATCAGATAGGCGCCAGCAATCGTGCCACCGGCCAGTCCCAGTTGCATGCCGGTCAGCAACACGGTCATGACCGACCCGCGTTCACGCGGTAGCGCCCAGTTCCGCACGACGGTCGCCCCGACCCCGAAGGTCGGGGCCTCCCCTATGCCCAGCAGCACCCGGGTCATGAGGAACTGGGTGATGTTATGGACCATGCCCCCCAGCAGCATGGCCAGGGACCATACACTGACCGCAAGGCTGCCAATGACGCGCGCGCCGACCATGTCCAGCACGATGGTGGAGGGCAAGTTGAGCAGGAAATACGACCACAGGAAACTGGACGAGACCCAGCCCATCTGCACCGGGGTCAGGGTAAATTCCTTTCCCAGCGTGGGCAGCGCGATGGAAAGTGCCGCGCGGTCCCCGTAACTGATGACATACATCAGAAAGACAAGGACGAAGAACACGTAACGGGAAGGGACGGTCCGCGCTTCGCGCGCGCTGGTCGCAGCGTCACCTGTCATCATGCTACCTGACTCCTGATGGGTCATGAACGGGAAGGGGGGGCAGGGCGGTACCGCCGCGGTGACTGGCTGCCATCACGGTGGTGTCCCGGTTGCGGCATCCATGGTGCCTGTCGCCACCGCCTCCTGCTGCCGGGCGGGGCGGTCATGGCGCAGCATCCACACGCCGGAACCCACAATCAGCAGGCCACCGCACATCATGGCCACGCCGGGGACTTCACCAAAGCCGAACCAGCCGATCAGCCCGGCCCATAGCAGGCCGGAATAGGCAAAGGGGCCAATGGCGGAAACCTGTGCTGAAGCAAAGGCTTCGGTCTGCAAGACCTGGGCAATGCCGGCAAAGGCGCCCACGGCCACAAGGCACAGGGCATCCGTCATGCCTGGCGTGGTCCAGATGAAGGGCAGCGGCAGCGCGGTCATGAGCGTCATCAGGATCGCCTGCCACAGGGCGATGGTGGTGCTGGCCTCGGTTGCCGAGAGCTGGCGGATCTGCATGGTGGTCAGCGCACCCACGGCGCCCTGCGCCAAGGCTACGAAATAGGCCCAGTTGGGTACAGTGGCCGCACTGCCGTGCAGCAACCCCTTGCCGGACGCCACCACCAGCACGCCCGCAAACCCGATGGAGACGGCAATCCAGCGCTGGAGGGACGGCTTTTCATGCAGCAGCGGTATGGACAGCAGGACCAGGAAAAGCGGCTGGGTATAGGACAGTACCTGCTGCTCCGCCAGCGGCAGCCGGGTCACCGTCACCACCACCATGATCATGCTGACAAGCCCCACTACCGAGCGCAGCAGGTGGCCGCCAAAATGGTGGGTCTTAAGGATTATCTTCGTGCGCGCCGCAATAAGCAGGACAAAGGGAAGTGAAAACAGGTTGCGGAAGAAAATGATCTCAAGCGCCGGGAGCTGCGTGCCGGTCAGCTTCTGCAGGGCATTCAGGGCTGCCGTGAACAGGGTGGCCGATGCCAGCAGGAGTGCGCCGCGCTTCAGGTCATGCTTCATTCTGTCTTAACCCCGTTGCACGACATATAGGCAGGTGCAGTTCATGATGGACCAGAAATACCGGCTGGATGCCGGATTTATGTTACGATATGGTAACGCTTTGCGTGAAGCCCCGCATCGATCCCGCCATGCCGGAAGCATCGATCAGGACAGGAACGGATCAGTCCGTAATCTGGTTTGCAGGCGTCAGCACGCCCCCATTGGCTTCGATCTCGCTGCGGATGGCCCGGGCCAGTTCAAGTGAGCCGGGCGTGTCGCTATGCACAAGGATGGAACGCGCGCTGACGGGCAGCGTGCTTCCTTCAATCGTGGTGACACAGCCGTCATGCAGGAACTGCCTGACCCGTGCCTGTACCGCCGCCAGGTCGTGAATGACCGCACCTGGCTGCCCGCGTGGTACCAGCGCGCCCGTGGGCAGGTAGGCGCGATCGGCCAGGAACAGGGTCCGGGTGCGCAGGCCCACCTTTTCCGCCGCGCGCTGCGTGGGCTGGCCGGGCATGCAGAACACGGTCAGTTCCCGGTCCAGTGCGGCAATGGCGCGCACAAGACGCAGGGCCAGTGCTTCATCCGCGTTGGCCATGGTGCCAAAGGCCGCGTGGTAGCTGACATGCGTGACACGGTGGCCATGCCGGGCAGCAATACCCTGCAGCGCGCCGATCTGGTATGTCATCATGGCTTCCATGTCCGCGTCGGACACGCTCATGGTCCGGCGGCCAAAGCCGATCAGGTCCGGCAGGCCGGGATGGGCGCCAATACCCACGCCCTTTTCCTTTGCCAGCCTGACCGTACGGTCCATGATGGCATAGTCCCCCGCATGGAAGCCGCAGGCGATGTTGGCGGAGGAAATGGTGTCCATCAGCCCGTCATCATCGGCAATCCGCCAGCGGCCGAAACCTTCGCCCATATCGGAATTGAGATCGATCTTCATGCCTTCTCTCCTGCCTTTGCGCCGCTGCGGCACCGGGCGGATTTTTGATAATGCGCGACCATCATCCGCAGGTCATCCAGATAGGCCGCAACCGGCTGCATGGCGGCAACGCCCTGCTGGTGGGTGCATTCATGGAAGCGGATGCGCGTGCCGATACGCGCCTGCGCCAGCCGCCACAGATCGGCCTCGATCACCGTGGCGATGCGGGGGTAGCCGCCCGCCGTGTTGGCATCGGCCAGTTGCACGATCGGCTCGCCTGCCGGGGGAACCTGCACAATGCCGGGTACGATGCCGTAGGAGCGCAGTTCAACCGCATGATGCAGGCGCAATGATTCCCCCGCCAGCCGGTAGCCCACGCGGTTGCTCTGGGGCGTGATGCGCCAGGGTGTGTGCCAGAACCGCTGTTGGGAATCAGGGGTGAAAAGCGCATAGTCCGTTGCGGGAATGGCGCGCAGGTTGACGGTGCGGGGTTCGCCCTCATCATATTCGTCGCCCACGGCCACCGTGGGGGGCAGGGCACCATAGCCGGACAGATGACGGGTGGTGGCACCCGTGGCCAGGGTGTCACCCGCTTCCAGTGGTCGGCCATCCAGCCCACCAAACGCACCGCGCAACTGCGTGCTGCGTGAACCTAGCACGCCGGGCACGTCAATCCCGCCCGCAACGCACACATAACCACGCGCCCCCCATGTGGGCGGGCCGACCCGCAGGACCTGGCCTGCCCCTGCGGTCTCGACCGACCAGGGCAGGATTTTCATGCCATCAAGCGTGATTTCGGCATCGATCCCGGTTATGGCAAAGCTGGTCGTGGCATCGAAGCGTATGGAAAACGGATAGGTCTGCAGTTCAATGCAGGCATCCCCGCGCGCATTGCCCAGCAGGATGTTGCCGACCTCAAGCGCCAGTGGGTCCATGACCCCCGACGAGCCGACCCCCAGGTTGCGATAGCCCGGCCGACCCAGGTCCTGCACCGTGTTCAGGGGGGGTGTTTCAAGGATCGTGATCACAGGTCTATGCTTTCCGGATAGAAGCGGATGCGGTCCCCGATGGCGAACAGGGATGGCGGATCGCGCTGCGGGTCGAACAGGGAGAGTTCGGCATACCCGATGGAATTCCAGCCATTGGGTCCGGTCAGTGCGGAAATGCCGGCCTGCATGCCGCCAATTGTCACGGTGCCCGCCGGCATGTTGAGCGAGGGGACTGCCTTGCGCGGCGTGGCGATGCGCGGGTCAAGCCCGTGCAGGTAGCCAAACCCCGGCGCGCTGCCAATGGCACAGACCGTGTAGTCGTTGCCATGGTGCAGGGCGATGACCTCCCGCGGGGACAGGTTCGCATGTTCCGCCACGGCCGCCAGATCTTCCCCCAGCGTGCCGCCGTACCGTACGCCGACTTCAAAAAGGCGGCCCCTGATATGCCGTTCGGGCAGGGTTGCCCACTGGTGGCGCAGCCAGCCGGCCACCTGTTCCGGGTCATGGGGGGGATGGGTGAACACAAGCATGAGGTTGGTCACGCCGGGAATGAGTTCGGCCACGTCCGGCCGGTCCTGTGCCGCCTGCATCAGTGCCCATATCCGGCGCTGGCTGGCCATGGTGAACGCGCCGGGGGCTTCAAACAGCATGGCGCGGGTACCGATCATGCTGATGGCGGGGGCCAGGCCCGTGGTGCGCTCCAGATCGCGCGTCGTATCCGTGTTCAAAATACACAGTCCCTAGAACAGTGCCGCCATGCCGTGGGAAAGGGGCAGGATGGGGCATTTTAGGATCACAACCGTAACGAAACGGGAGTCGGGCCGCCCGGTGCCTGAAGATAAGGGTAGGGGGGTTTCGGTAATGATGGCCAGTGCAATTCTTGCTGTGAGGCTATCGGATAATCTTATGGCTCAATGGCGTAGCGTTGGTATCGTATTATGTTATGGCGTAAGAACGAACTGCTCTTGGCGCTGTGGTTTTGGCGCCGGTAGCATGAAACAATACTCTGTGCCCGGTCGCGCATTGCGTGGCCGGGCGGATTTTTCTCTGTTGCAGGATTGGGTCCCATTACAATGAGCAACCAGCCGTATCGTACCGCTCTCGTTACTGGCGCGTCATCTGGCATTGGTGCCGCAATTGTCCGTCGCCTGAGTGAGGCGGGGATTGAAGTGCATGCCGTGGCACGCGACGCAAAGCGGCTGGCGCAGCTGGCGGAAGAAACCGGCTGCATTGCGCATGCGCTCAGCGTATCCGACCAGGCGGGGATCGAGGCGCTGGTCAAGAGCGTGGAAATCGATGTCCTGATCAACAATGCCGGTCAGTCCCGCACCGGCAACATCACCAGGACCACGGTGGAGGATATCGACGCGCTGGTGGATGTAAACCTGCGCGCCGTCCTGCAGCTGACCCGTCTTGTGCTGCCGGGCATGATCGCACGCGACCGCGGGCATGTCGTCAATATCAGCTCGATTGCCGGGCATTACGCCTTTGCCGGTGGCAACACGGTCTATCATGCAACCAAGGCAGGGGTACACTCCCTGTCCCAGCAACTGCGCTGTGACCTGTTTGGCAAGCATATCCGGGTGACGGAAGTCTCGCCCGCGCGGGTGGAAACCGAAGTATTCGGCCGCCTGATCGGTGACATGGCGGAAGCCAAGAAGCGGTTCTTTGACGAATATGAATCACTGCTGCCCGAGGATATCGCCAATTCGGTCGCCTTTGCCGTGCTGGCGCCGCAGCGGATGAATGTCAGCTTCATGGAAGTGCTGCCGACCATGCAGGTCGTGGGTGGTCTCAATTTCGCAAAGAAAACGGCTGAAGCGGTGTAACGCCAGTGGATATCCCACAGCTCAAGCGGTTGATAGACCTGCTGGCCCACACTCCGGTAGCGGAGCTTGAGGCCGAGGAAGATGGCAGGAAAATACGCATAACCCGCGGCGCGGCCCCGCAGCCGCATGTGGCCGTGTCCCGCGCGCCCGCATCCGTTGGCGGGAAAGGGGCGGCCCTGTCCGCCGCCGCCGTGCCCGCGCAGGCCACCCCGGCCGAAGGGCGGGTCATAAAATCGCCCTCATACGGCATTTTTCACCTCTCCTCGTCCCCCGGCACGCCGCCTTACGTAACGGTGGGGGACGAGGTGAAGGAAGGACAGCAGGTAGGGCTGGTGGAGGCAATGAAAGTGTTCAACGCGGTCAAGGCAACGCTGGCGGGCCGGATTACCGCAATCCTGGTGGAAGACGGCGCGGAAGTGGAAGCAGGCACCCCCCTGTTCCGTCTGGCATGAGTAAGCCCGTGCGTTTTGAAAGGGTCCTGATCGCCAATCGTGGCGAGATCGCCCTGCGGATCCAGCGGGCCTGCCGCAAGCTGGGCCTTGAGACCGTTGCCGTCCATTCGGAAGCGGATGCCGAAAGCCGCCATGTGCGCGAAGCCGACGTGGCGCTGTGCATTGGCCCGCCAGCGGCCGCGCGCAGCTATCTGGACCCCGATGGGCTTTTGCTTGCGGCAAAGCTTACGGGTGCCACGGCAATCCACCCCGGTTATGGCTTCCTTTCGGAAAATGCGGATTTTGCCGATGCGGTCGAAGCGGCGGGCCTGACCTTTATCGGCCCCACGGGCGCATCCATCCGCATGATGGGTGACAAGATTACCGCCAAGCGCGCCATGCGTGATGCCGGTGTGCCCTGCGTGCCCGGTTCCGACGGCCCCCTGCCCGCCGATATGGAAGAAGTGCACGCCCTTGCGCGTGAGATCGGGTTCCCGGTCATTGTCAAGGCATCCGGCGGTGGTGGCGGGCGTGGCATGCGGGTGGTGCAGACACCCGATGAACTGACCCAGGCGGTCACGCTTACGGCCAAGGAAGCCCAGCAGGCTTTCGGTAATCCGACCCTGTATCTTGAACGCTTCATGCAGAAGCCGCGGCATGTTGAAATTCAGGTACTGTGTGACACGCACGGCACCGCCCTGTGGCTTGGCGCGCGGGACTGCTCGCTCCAGCGCCGCCACCAGAAAGTGCTGGAAGAAGCGCCGGCGCCGGGCATAGAACCGGACACGATTGCCCGGATTGGCGAACGCTGTGCCGAAGCCTGCCGCCGTATTGGCTACCGGGGGGCGGGTACGTTCGAATTCCTGTATGAAGACGGGGTATTCGCCTTTATTGAAATGAATACCCGCGTGCAGGTCGAACACCCCATTACGGAGGAGACGACCGGCATCGACATCGTGGCCGAACAGCTGCGTATTGCCCAGGGGGAAGCGCTGCATATCCGCCAGCAGGATATCCGGCAGAACGGCCATGCCATCGAATGCCGCCTGAATGCGGAAGATGCCGCGACCTTTTTCCCATCGCCCGGCACCATCACGCGCTGGGACCTGCCCGGCGGGCCGGGAATCCGCGTCGATACGCATGTGGTAAGCGGCTATACGGTGCAGCCTTATTATGACTCCCTTATCGGCAAGATCATAAGCCACGGGGCGACACGGGCGGAAGCCATTGCACGCCTGCGCGTGGCGCTGGCGGAAATGCGGGTGGAAGGGGTGTCCACCAATATTCCCCTGCATCAGGACCTGCTGGCGGACCCGCAGTTCCAGCAGGGGGGCGTGGACATCCACTACCTTGAACGATGGCTTGCGGAAAGAACGGAATCATGAACAACGCGCCAAAGCTGATCCCGGCGTTTGATACACTGCCTGATCCGGACGAGATTGCCCGGATTGCAGGCTGGCTTGCTGATGCGGGTCTTGAATCGCTTGAGCTGTCGAATGATGCCGGTATCAGGCTGCTGATCCGCGTGCCGCAGGCCGCACAGGCTGAGGAGGGGCAGGACAGGCTGCCGGCTCCGGCACGGTTGGCCGAGGCAGTGGATACGGTTGCCGCCACGGCGCCCTATTTCGGGCATCTGTGCCTGACCCATCCCCTGCGTGACGTGCCCTTCGCGCCCGTGGGGGCGCAGGTCAGCAGGAATGATGTCGTCGCACTCCTGACCCTGGAAAGCCTGCAACTGCCCGTGCGGGCACCCGTAAGTGGCGAAGTGGTGGATGTTGTGGCCCAGCCCGGTGCGCTGCTGGGTTACGGCGCAAAAATCCTTGAGATCCGTCCCGACCATCAGGACTAGACAGGTTACACGGGCAGGTCTTTCCGCTGGCACTGACCTGCATAATCAGGAAAGGTCGGGCGCACCAGTCAGGTGCGCCCGGCCTTTCGTGTTATAAATTATTCAAAAATAATAAAAGGTTTTGGGTGTCGCCTGTTTTCAAAAAGGCGACGGTCTTTGAAGCTTTTTGAAAAAAGCTTCACCAAAAAAACCCTTATGCTTGCCGGATGCTACGTGGATTGGCTTTTCAAGCAGTTTCCGGCCTGACTTTACTTCAGGCCGGTCACGAATTCGGCAATCCGGCGGCAGCCTTCGCGCAGGGTGGCGGTATCGGTCGCGTAGGAAATGCGGAAGAAGGGACTCATACCGTAAGCCGCACCCTGCACGGATGCCACCTGCTGTTCCTCCAGCAGCGCCATGACGAAATCGGTATCGTTTTCTATCCTGCGGCCCCCGGCACTGGTCTTACCCATGCACGCGCTGATATCGGGATAGACATAGAAGGCCCCCTGCGGGGTATGGCACTGCACGCCGGGAATGGCATTGAGCAGGCTGACCACCAGATCACGCCGCGCCTGGTATTCCGCCGCACGATCCTTCAGGAAATCCTGAGGGCCTTCCAGCGCGGCCAGGGCCGCTGCCTGCGCCAAAGTGTTGATGCCGCTGGTAGACTGGCCCTGCATGTTGTTCATGGCGGCAATCAGGTCGCGCGGCCCACCGCAGAAACCGACACGCCAGCCGGTCATGGCATAGGCCTTGGAAACACCGTTTACCGTCAGCACGCGGTCCTTCAGGCGCGGTTCGACTTCCGCCAGTGTGCAGAACTGGAAGTCATCATAGACCAGATGCTCATAGATATCGTCCGTCAGGATCCAGACATGCGGGTGCTTGAGCAGGACGGCGGCGATTTCCTCCATGTCCTTGCGCGGGCAGCACGCGCCGGTCGGGTTGCTGGGGAAGTTCAGGACCAGCCACTTGGTTGCTGGCGTAATGGCCGCATTCAGATCGGTAGCCGACAGCCGGAAATTGTTGCTGGCGGGACACGGAACCTGCACGATGCTGGCACCGCCGAGACGGGCGATATCGGCATAGCTGATCCAGTACGGGGTGGGCAGGACCACTTCATCACCGGGGTTGATCGTCGCCATCATGGCGTCATAGATGATCTGCTTGGCGCCATTGGCCACCAGGATTTCATCCAGCGCGTAATCCAGGTGGTTCTCACGCTGGAATTTGGCCTGGATGGCCTTTTTCAGCGCGGGCTTGCCGGCCTGCGGCGGGTATTTCGTATCCCCCGCGCGGGCGGCGGCTATGGCGGCATCCACCGCATGGACGGGCGTGGGGAAATCAGGTTCACCGGAGGACAGGCTGATGATCCTGAGCCCTTCCGCCCTGAGTTCGGAAGCCTTGTCGGTCATGGCGGCGGAGGCCGAGATTCCTATTCCATTCAGTCGGTCTGCAAAGCCAGGCATTAACGGTCTCTCCGGTCTTGAATACATGAATGAGCGCGCGCGCGTCGGCGCATACCGTAAATCGTTTCGGACAGGATTAGATACCGCCGAAAATTGTCTGACCCCATATAACAATCCTATGGGGGCAAAGCGGGTCGGCACCGATACGATCAGCGACAGAAGGAACCGTTTCAGGGCGCTGCTGCCGCCCGTAGGGGCGTGTTCCTGTCGGGATCATTCCAGCCAGTGGTAGTCAAGATGACCGATATATCCTCCTGCGCGTCCGCTTCCACGGTACGGCGGCCCGATGTCCTGTCTGAATCATCACGGCGCGGCGCGGAAGGGCCTGCCCGCAGGGAGCGTGACCTGCTGGGGGAAGTCACGCTGCCGCCGGGCGCGTTATGGGGCGTGCATACCCAGCGTGCGTGTGAGAACTTTCCCATAAGTGGCACCCCTGTCGGCGCCTTTGCGGAACTGGTCGAGGCACTGGTTACGGTAAAGCGCGCGGCGGCACGGGCCAATCTGGAACTGGGCTATCTGGATGCGCAGCGCGCACGGGCGATTGATGCCGCCTGTGCGCGCATCCTGGCCGATCCTGCCTACCGGGCGCATTTCGTGGTGGATGCCATGCAGGGTGGGGCAGGTACGTCCACCAACATGAACGCCAATGAAGTCATTGCCAATGTAGCCCTTGAGGTGCTGGGCCAGAAACCGGGTGATTACGCCTTCATTCACCCCAACGACCATGTCAACATGGCGCAGTCGACCAATGATGTCTATCCGACCGCGCTCAGGCTTGGATTGTGGCTGGCGGTTGACCCGCTGGTGGCTGCGCTGGAGGCGCTTGCGGCGGCTCTGGGTGACAGGGCGGATGCGTTTGCCACCATTCTCAAGGTGGGGCGCACGCAGTTGCGTGATGCCGTGCCCATGACATTGGGCCAGGAATTCCGGGCGTTCCAGACCGCGATCAGAACCGAGATCAACAGCCTGAAAACCCATGCCCGTGCCTTTGGCCAGATCAGTCTGGGCGGCACGGCCATCGGCACGGGCCTGAATACCGACCCCCGATATGCCGGCGCTGCGGTAGCACAGTTGCGGGAACTGACCGGACGGCCCCTGTCCAGCGCGCCGGACCTGATCGAGGCGACATCGGATGTCGGGGTTTTCGTACTCTTTTCGGGCGTGCTGAAGCGTCTGGCGCTCAAGCTGTCCAAGATGTCCAGTGACCTGCGCCTGCTGTCCAGCGGGCCGCGCGCGGGACTGGGGGAGATCGTGCTGCCCGCCGTTCAGGCCGGTTCGTCCATCATGCCGGGCAAGGTCAATCCGGTCATACCCGAAGCGGTCAACCAGGTTGCCTATCTGGTGGCGGGGCATGACCTTACCGTTACCATGTGCGCCGATGGCGGGCAGTTGCAGCTGAATGCCTTCGAACCCATGATTGGCTACTGCCTGTTTTCATCCATCAGCACATTGCGGGCCGCGATCAATATCCTGACCACTCGCTGCGTCGCGGGCATTACGGCCGATACGGCCCGTTGCCAGCATCTGTCCGACATCAATATCGGCATCGTAACAGCCCTGGTGCCGGTGCTGGGATATGACAGATGCGCCGCCATTGCCAAACGGGCCCTGGCCGAGCAGCGCACGGTGGTGGATCTGATCGTGGAGGAGAAGTACCTGTCGCGTGAAGAACTGGCGACACTGCTGCGTCCCGAAGCCCTGACCCGGCCCAACCTGCATGGCCAGGCAGGCTGAATGGTCAGGTGGTGGCCTGCGTGCCGGGCCAGTTGCGGGATGTGGCCATGGCGCGGGCCAGTTCGATCAGCAGTTCCCGCACGGCAACCGATGCCTCGGTTTCCGGAATGATTTCAGGAATGCAGAGGGAGACATCTTCCTGTATGACCGGATTGCGCAGCGGGTAGATACGCGACCGGCCCGGTACCATGATGCGGCTTGCCACCGACCAGGGCAGGATCGTGCTGCCGATCCCTTCTTCTATGGCGCCCTGCAGGGTACTGAGCGCTTCAATTTCTGCCACGATATGTGGCTCAAGCTGCTTGCGCAGGAACGCCATGTCAACGCTTTTGCGGACGAAGTTGTGCTTGGGTGGCAGCAGAAGGGCAATGTCCTTGATATCCACCAGCTGGACCGCCCCGGCGTCATCCTGGGGGAATTCCAGGCCGTGGGGGGCCAGCAGGAAGAACTCCTCTTTCATCAGCGGCGTGAAGATGACGCCCTTGATCGGCCCCGCACCATGGATGACCGCCATGTCCAGCCGCCCGGTCATGATCAGTTCGCTATAGATGTCATCAAAGCTTTCGGTCAGGTGCAGCGTAATGTTGGGCAGGCGTGCGCGTACCCGGCGCAGCAGTTCGACCGACAGGGTGGACCCCGCGCTGTAGGGAGACAGTCCGACCGAGACCTTGCCGACAAGCGGCCCCGCGCCCTGGCTGATTTCCACCATGGCGCGGTCGAACTGCTTGGTCAGCGTCTGGGCATGGCGATAGAGTTCCGAACCCGCGGTTGTAGGGGTGACACCGCTTTTGCTGCGGATGACGAGTTTCTGCTTGAACACGCTTTCCAGCGTTGCAAGCTGCTGGCTCAGGGCGGGCTGGGCAATATTCAGCAGATCGGCCGCACGGGAGATGCTGCCCAGATCGATTATTTTCACAAAAGCCTGAAGCCGTCGTATATCCAACTGGAACTCCATTCCCATGCGCGGGTTGCATTTTGCCAAGGATAGGATTCACCTTGCAATATGTCAACAAAAACAATGATGTAATGAAAATGTTTCTTTAAATTAACGTTCTGCCCCCTGTCACGCCTGCCGCCGCGCGGCCATGGCAGCATCCGCGCCTGATGGATGACTGGTGGCGGGAAAATAAAAATAGAATGTATTTCCAGTCATGTAGTGTTGTCGGGATAATGGAAAAAGCCTGCGGGCAAGCAAGATATTAATAATCTATATGACGCCACATCATAACGTATCCGTATCATAACCTCACACATATTCGTTACGACATAGTCCGGCGGTATCAGGGGGATGCAATGGTAGGCCTATCAAAACGGAAGTTATATTTGGTGGCTGGGGTGGCGTTTGGTACATGTGCGCCTGCCGTTGGCAAGGCTGCGACGACACCGTCCTACACGCCGGAAAAACATTACAGGCCTGCTACCAAAAAGGCTGTGGCACCACCGGCTCCGCATGCCGTGGCGACGTCGGTCCGGGCTTCCGCCACGCCGGAAGTCATTCATGTGGGCGGGCATTCGACCAATTCCGTCTTTTCGCCCGCAACCGCGCGGCACAGCACGACGCAGGTCACGGTGGTGACGGGGGCTGAACTGCTCAAGACCGGGCAGAGCAACGTGCTGTCCGCGCTGGCGCAGGCCAACCCGGCCATCACCACGGCCGCACTGCCGGGGGGCGGTGCCAGTTCCTTTGTGCAGACCATGCAGCTGCGTGGTCAGTCACCTGACGATACGCTTATCCTGGTCAACGGGCATCGCCGGCATATCGGTGCCAATTTCAACTCCAACTCCGGCACCAACTGGGGCAGTGAGCCTGCCGATATCTCGCTCATCCCCATTACCGCGATTGACCATATCGAGGTGATTACGGAAGGCGCGTCCGCGCTGTACGGGCAGGATGCGATAGCGGGGGCGGTCAATATCGTGCTCAAGCGCGATACGCATGGCGGCAGCATAAACTTCAAGAATAGTGGGTATTACGCGGGCGATGGCCAGGCGCTGGATGGTTCGGCCAGTTATGCCATGGCGATCGGCAACAAGGGCGGCTATCTGGATCTGGCAGCGCAGGTCACCCACCAGTTACCAACCACGCGCGGCGGTGACTTCTATGGCACGCTGTTCGATGATTCCCGTAATGAAACGGCAAACCGCAATGTGCAGCGTGGCCTGGGCATCCCCAAATCCACACTGGAAACACTGAGCGAAAATATGTCCGTGCCGTTTGGCAACGGGTTCAGTTTCTACAGCACGTCCACCTTCTCGCACCGTCGTGCCAATGTGGCCGAGACCTACCGCAGCGCCGCCAGCACGGATACATGGATCAATACCGGCCTGTATCCCAATGGCGACCAGCCCTACATCACCATGGACCAGTATGATTTCGAGACCGATAACGGGATCCGTACCCGCAAATTCGGCTTCGCATGGGATGCCTATGTGACCTACGGCCGCGATGCGCAGCAGTATGGCACAAAGGATTCAGAAAATGTGTCCATCCCCGGCAGCACCCAGACGTCGTTCTATGATGGTTCGTCCATTTCATCGGAACTGACAACGGGCCTGCGCGGGTCACGCTCCTTCAGGACCGGCTTCCTGCCCCGTGACATCAATTTGAAGTTTGGCGCGGAATACCGTCACGACACGTTCCAGATGACCGAGGGCGAAACCGCGTCATGGAGCGGGCTGGGGGCCACGGACCATCCCGGTAACGTGCCGCTGGCCGTGACGAACCAGAACCGTGACGTGTATGAAGGCTTTGCCAACCTTGACTTCTATGTAACCGACAAGTGGGAATGGACCCTGGGCGGCCGTGTCGCCAGCTACAACAACCTTGCCACGGTTGAAACCGGGTCGGTCGGCACGCGTTACAACTTCAACAAGCGCTGGGCCATCCGTGCCAACATCAACAGCGGTTACCGGCCGCCGACGCTGGGGGAAATGTCGTATTTCTATTCGGCACCCTATCCCGGTTATACGGTTGACCAGGTTCCGGCCAACAGCGCGATTGCCAAATCCCTTGGTGCGGGCACCATGAAGGGTGAATACTCGCGCAGCTATACAATCGGGCTTGATGCGACGCCGGTGGACAATTTCCATGTAACGGGAAATCTGTATTATATTGCGATCAACGACCGTCTGGGCAGCACAAAGACCTACAGCGTTGATTCAAGCGATACGGCCCTGGTGGATGCCCTGAAGTATTACAACCTGGAAAGTGCCACATCGCTTTCCTATTACGCCAATCTGTATAATACACAGACTTTCGGCGGCGATTTCAGCGCGGATTATACCCTGCATACCAGCCATTATGGCAAGTTCCGCTTTGCCATGGGCATCAACTTTTCCGATAACGAAATCCGTTCCTCCCGCAGCAGCCTGGTCAATGAATACACCAAGGAAATGGTGCTGCACGCGGCCCCCAAGAACCGTGAGCAGATCAGCATAAACTGGCAGTATGGCAAGTGGTCGGTCTTTGCGCAGGAAATGCGGTACGGTTCCATCATTTACATGGCCGCCCCGACCGGCCCCGGTGGCGTGCCGTTTGAACAGAACCCCGCCTTCATCACCAACCTGGAAGTTGACTACAAGGTGATGCCGAAATGGACCATTGGCGTGGGTGCCAATAATATTGGCAACAAGTATCCGACCCGTGTGCCGACCGCCGTATCCAATACACAGCAGGGACTGACAAAATACCCGTCCTATTCCCCCTATGGTTTCAGTGGTGGCATGTATTATGTCAAGACATCGCTTGATTTCTAGGGGGCGGGCAGGGGGCCTGCCGGCCAGATCCTGACTGTCAGCATGCCTTTCCCATCCCGGCTGCAGGCCGTGCGGGACGGATGAATGGACAGGGTTATGAATACATTATGAAATCATGCTCCCGGCCCCTGCGGCCGGGATTTTTTTTGGTTACCCTGTTCGCTCCGGTACGGCTGCCATGTCATTGCATGATTTTTTTCAGGATCATCTATTGGCGTGGATAGGAGTGGCGCGGACAGGGGGACAACCGCCCGCCAGTCCGGTTTTTTATTGGTACCGGTCCCGTCCTGATTCCCCGGTATCATGATTTTGCGGAAACGGGGCGGCATGATAGGCATGACGGATCGGAAACCTGCATGCCCGTTCCCGATGGCAGTGCCGGGAGGAAATTTTCCGGGAAGGAGACGTTAAAAAACAGGCGTATGTCTACCATATGACATTTAAGATGTTCTGATCATGGGAATTGATTGCTGAAAGGGAGGACACGGGGTTATGTCGATTGCTCAGATGAAGGAAAACATGTCCGGGCACGCCGGTTTCATCGCGGCGCTGGACCAGAGCGGTGGATCAACACCTGGCGCGCTCAGGCACTATGGAATTCCCGATACCGCCTATAGCAATGATGCCGAGATGTTCGCGCTCATGCACCAGATGCGGGTCAGGGTCATCACGTCGCCCGCCTTTACGGGCAAGAAGATCATTGCCGCCATCCTGTTTGAACAGACCATGAACGGACTGGTGGAGGGTGTGCCGACCCCGACCTATCTGTGGAAGGAGCGTGGCGTCGTGCCCTTCCTGAAGGTGGACAAGGGACTGGAGGCCGAAGCCGGCGGCGTCCAGATGATGAAGCCCATTCCCGGCCTGGATGTGCTGCTGGAACATGCGGCCAGGCTGGGTATTTATGGCACCAAGGCGCGTTCGGTCATCCGCCTGCCCGAGCCTGCTGGCGTGGCCGCCATCGTGCAGCAGCAGTTCGCGCTGGCGCAGCAGATTGCCGCGCACGGCCTTGTCCCCATCCTGGAGCCGGAAGTGCTGATCAAAAGCCCGGACAAGGCAGGGGCCGAGGCCCTTCTGCATGCGGAACTCAGGCGTGGGCTGGAAGCGCTGCCGGGTGAATATCAGGTCATGCTCAAGGTCAGCATTCCCGAAAAGCCAGACCTCTATCTCGATCTGGTCAATCATCCGCGTGTGCAGCGTGTCGTGGCCCTGTCGGGCGGCTACCCACGCGATGAGGCATGCAGGCGCCTGGCCGCCAACCATGGCATGATTGCCAGCTTCTCACGCGCGTTGCTGGAGGAACTGCGCTATCAGATGACGGATGAGCAGTTCAATCAGGCGCTTGCCGCCTCGATTGATGAAATATACAAGGCGTCGTCGCAGAAAGTATAAACAACTTTTCTGAAACGGAGTTAGCAGGGGCGCGCTTTTTTCGGAAAGCGGTGTGCGTGGCGGTGTTCACAAAAATGCCCCTGCGCGCGTGGCTGCGCGGGCGGGATGCCGGACAGCCATGGGTCCGCTGCCCTTAGCGGAACGGGTTGTCGGAATACGAAGGCGAGGAATATCCCGCCGCGGGCATGGAATAGGCCGGTGCGCTGTAGCCCGTATCCGATGGCGCGCGCACGCCGCTGCCTGTCGTGCCGGGGGTGGCGACGCCCTGCCGGGCGGCGGTGGAACCGGTGGTCACGGCAGCGCCATCCGCAGGGTCCACACCGGTGGACAGGCCCCTGGCGGAAGGCGTGGCGGGATAGGCTGAGGGCATGCCGTTATAGTCGGCCGGGCTGTAGCTGCCAACGCAGTTCTTGCCCCGTTCGGCCGTGTGTATGGCATCCAGTTCGCCTTTCAGCCGGCCGATATCCTTGTGCCGGTCTCCCCCGATGCTGCCAACCGGCACGCCGATCAGGGCCACGCCCCATTCATCGGACTGATGCATCCGGCGCTGGTGCTTCTCGGCCGAGGCCAGGTCCTGCGTGTCGGCCTGGTCAATGTGGGCAAGCTGGGCGCAGCTCTGTTGCAGATAGGGTTCCGGGCTTACATATTGCGCGCCGATATCCGAAGGGTTGGAGGCACAGCCGGTCATGGCCAGGACGGCAGTGCACAGAAATATTTTTTTCATGGGTTTCCCGTTACGATCCATAATGTAACGGACTGTATCCAAACAGGGCAACCCTGTCCCGTAGGCAGGATCAGATGGCTGTGTTGCGGTCCTGTCCGGCCCGGGTGCCCCGGCAGGGGTCAGGGCGTGAACACGATGGTCTTGTTGGCGTTCATGATGGCCCGCCGTTCGATATGGAAGCGGACCGCCCGGGCCAGTACGCGCCGTTCAATATCGCGTCCCTTGCGGATCAGGTCATCGGGTGAGTCCGCATGGGAAATACGCTCCACATCCTGTTCTATGATCGGGCCTTCATCCAGGTCGCTGGTCACGTAATGCGCGGTAGCCCCGATCAGCTTGACCCCCCGGCTGAAGGCCTGGTGATAGGGGCGCGCGCCCTTGAAACCGGGCAGGAAGGAATGGTGGATGTTGATGCACCGTCCGCTCAGCCGGGCCGCCATTGCGTTGGACAGCACCTGCATGTAGCGGGCCAGAACCGCAAGTTCCGCGTCACTGTGGGTGAACAGCGACCAGATCCGTTCTTCCTGTTCGGCTTTCGTGTCCTTTGTAACGGGCAGGTAGTGGAAGGGAATGCCGTAAAAATCCACGTCGGCGAATATCTCGCGCGGGTGATTGGAAACGATGCCGACCGGCTCGATCCGCAGTTCCCCGATGCGCCAGCGGTACAGCAGGTCGACCAGGCAGTGATCGAAGCGTGAAACCAGCAGCAGCACCCGGGGACGGTGGCGGGTATCGGTCAGGGTCCATGACATGGAAAAGCTGCTGGCGATATCGGTAAACTGTGTCCGCAGGGTATGAAGCAGGCCCTCCTTCCGCGCCAGCTCGAACACGATCCGCATGAAGAACTGCCGGCTGCCTGTGTCATCAAACTGCTGGGCTTCGGTTATGTTGGCGCCGCGCTCATACAGGTGCTGGCTTATGGCGGCCACGATACCCGGCCGGTTGGGGCAGCTGAGGGTCAGGATGAAGGTGGCGGATGGCGGGGCGGGCGCGTTCATAAAATGGGGTCCACTTGGTTACGGGCGGCGGGACGCTCCTGATACAACCTTTGGGCCGGCTTGTGGAGGGGACGGGGCCGGGTGGCGGCACGGGTACGGGCGTGCAGGCACCCCGCTTTCGCGCAGACCCTACCCGCATGCATGGTCCCCCTTTACAGGCAGCATGGCTTCCTGTCCTATGGGAGGAATGAAACCGAAACAATTTCTGACCGGCGGGGCTGCGTTCCCGCCCGGATGCGGTGTGTGGCTGGGGTGAACCGTCCGCCCGTCCGGCCAGGGGCCGGGCGTCCCGATCCGGCCGTGATGTCCCGCCCGCGCACGGTCCCGCCTGACCCGTGGGGAGGGTGCATGACGGGGCGGGCATGCCCCCGGCGGGCCAGCATGGGGCGCCGGTTGCCCTTCTGCCATTTCAGGAACCGATACCCGGTATGACACCAGTCAGGAATCTGCCTTCGGCGCGGCCCGTGTCCAGCCTGAGGCAGCGCCATATCATCATGATCGCCTTTGGCGGTGCCATCGGCGCCGGCCTGTTCGTGGGCAGCAGTGCCGTCATCGCGGCGGCGGGTCCGGCCGCCCTGCTGGCCTTTGCCGGGGTTGGCCTGCTGGTCATGCTGATCATGCGCATGCTGGGGGAAATGGTCGTGGCCAACCCCGGCAAAGGCTCTTTTATCGCCTATATCCGCGCAGCCCATGGCCCGGCGGCCGCTTTTACGGCGGGGTGGCTGTACTGGTTTTTCTGGCTGGTCGCATTGGGGAGCGAAGCGATAGCGGGTGCGATCATCCTGCACGAATGGATCGGCCTGCCTGTCTGGCTGCTGGCGACAGCGCTGATCGTTGCGCTGGAACTGGTCAATCTGGCGGCGGTGCATATATTTGGCGAATGCGAATTCTGGCTTTCGCTGATCAAGGTTGCCAGCATCCTGTTCTTCATCGCGGCGGGCGTGCTGTACCTTGCCCATGTCTTCGCGCCCGGCGTGCCGGCCATGTGGAATCCCGCCAGGGCGGGCGGCATGTTCCCCCATGGCATGGCTGCGATGGTATCCATCGTGCCTACGGTCCTGTTCGCCATGATCGGCTCGGAAATAGCCACGGTCGCGGCAGGGGAGTCAGCCGAGCCGGCCAGGAATGTCGGGCGTGTCACGCGCACGCTGGGGCTGCGCCTTGTGGCGTTCAACAGTCTTTCCGTCGCGCTGATCGTGATGATCGTGCCATGGTCGGATGTGGTGCCCGGGCAGTCCCCGTTCGTGCAGGCGATGCAGGTCATGGGCATTCCCGGTGCGGCGCCCGCCATGCGGATCGTGGTGCTGACGGCCATTCTCTCATGCATGAATTCCAGCCTGTACATCACCTCCCGCGTCATGGCGGAGCTTGCAGGCCATGGGGATGCCCCCGCCCTGTTCCGGCGCAGGGCGGACCAGAAGGCGCCGGTCAATGCCATCATGGCCAATTCCGTTGCGGGGGCGCTGGTGGCCTTTTCCTCCATTCTGGCGCCCGGTACGGTGTTCGCCTTCCTGCTCAGTTGCAGCGGCGGGGTGATGCTGCTGGTCTATTCGCTTATCGTTACGGCCTATGTCGTGATCCGCAGGCGCGTGCCGCCGGATGAGCAGCGGCTTTTTTTCAGCATTCCGTTCTTTCCGGCCCTCAATTTCATGACGCTGGGCGGGGTCGCGGTCATTTTTGCCGCCATGCTGCTCGATCACGCGCAGCGCCCGGTTGCCGTTGCCAGCCTGGGCACATCGTTTTTCTTTATTATGGCCTATGGTGCAAGGCGGTGGCTGTTCCGGCGGGGCTGACGGCCATGCCCACGGATATATGAAAGGCATGGCGGGCATGGTCCCTTTAAGGTTGGCCGCAACATTATAAAAATGGAGCCTTCCCGCCCATGCTGCTCAACACGATCGAACTTGGCCCCGACAATGGCGACCTGTCCCGGCCCCCCGTTGTCTTTTTGCATGGTCTGTTCGGGCAGGCGCGCAATTTCGGCTTTTTCCAGCGCCGCATGGCCGGGACCCGCCGCACCCTTGCGCTGGATCTGCGCAACCATGGCAAGAGCCCCCATGGCATGATGGATTACCCGACCATGGCCATGGACGTGCATGAAACCCTTGTGGCGCATGCCGCCCTTCCCGCCATGGTGATCGGCCATTCCATGGGGGGCAAGACCGCGATGATGCTGGCGCTGGAGCATCCGCGGGATGTCCGTTGCCTGGTCGTTGCCGATATCGCGCCAGGGGAGGGCGGATTTGCCCAGTCCCGCCAGCTTGCCCACGATCTGGAAGCCCTGCCACTGCCAGCCTATCTTGACCGCGCCGGGGCGGAGGCATGGCTGGGGCAGGTCATTGCGGACAGGCCGGTGCGTGATCTCATGCTGATGAATCTCGAACTGGGTGAAAATCCGCGCTGGCGCATCGGGCTACAGCAGATTGCCGCATCCATGCCCGCCATCATCGGCTGGCCTGCCATTGCGCCGGGCGTGCATTATGAGGGTCCCACGCTGTTCATCGCGGGCGGGCACTCACGTTACATCCAGCCTGCCAATTATCCGGTCATGCGGCAGCTTTTTCCCCATTACCGGCTGGATGTCATCAGGGATGCGGGGCACTGGGTGCATGTACAGGACCCGGCAGCCTTCCTTGCCCTGATACAGGCCTTTGCCAGCGCCGACCACGGCGGGACGCGCTAGGCACGCCCTGCCGCCACGGTGTCAGCGGATGGGGATCAGGTGCCAGACCACTTCCCGTGCCGGGCATATGCCCTTCAGGCCGCCCGGAACCGGAACGGTGGCAAGACAGACAGGGTTGAAAAGCGCAGCGTAATACTGCCTGACTTCAGCGGCATCCACACTGAATGGCGGCCCGGCGCGGCAGGACTGGTCATAATCCAGGCAGACCAGCAGTTGCGGGGCGGAACGGGTAAGGGCGGGCAGGTGGGCTGCATAGGCATCGCGCAGTGCCGGGGGCAGGGCGATCAGGGCCGCACGGTCATATACCCCGTCAACCCGGCCCATCATATCCGGTGTCAGGTCGAATATATCACCGGCGAATACACACAGCTCCCCCGTCATGTAACGGGTCACGCGGCCGCAGGTGGAAACATGTGGTGTCAGGCCCAGTTCGGCAAAGAGCTGCCTGACGGCAAGCGGGCTGAGTTCACATCCCACCACCTGATACCCCTGTGCCAGCAGCCAGTGGATATCAAGGCTTTTTCCGCATAGCGGCACGAAGACCCGTGCGCCCCGGGACAGGTGGAGGGCGGGAAAATGGCGGATGAGCAGGGCATTGGGCTGTGGCTCGTGAAAGCCGATTTCGTTGCGCTGCCATTTGGCATGCCAGAAAGTCTTGTCCATCCGTCCGGTTTCATGACTGTGGTTTCCAGTGGCGCGCGCTGGCGTCTGGCGGCTCCATCCTTTCGTAGCATTCTTTGTCCATGCTGTCGCCCGGTGCGCCATGGCGGATGTGCGGCGGGTGGAAACCCTGCCGCCGCTGTGGCATGAGGGATGGCTTGTTCAACGGTGGCTGTCCCGCACGGCATGGTCCCTTTCATGCAGCCGGGGAACACATGTGATGCCGGTCAGGGTTTTTTGTTGATGTACATGATGTTTTTTCTGTCTGTGGCCTGTATCTGCGTTGTCGCGCCCCTGATCGAGACCGTAGGAATCAGGACACGGGATGGCAGAAAGGCCATGTCCCCGCGGCGGGTCTATATCGACATGCTCTGTGCGCTGTTCACGGTTGGCCTGCTGCTGGCGCTGACCGGCAATATCGTGGTCTCGCTGCTGGTGGCGGTCCTGTCTGAAGTCGTATTCGTATCCGTATCCAATATAAAATATGGCATACTGGGGGAACCGCTGCTGTTCAGCGATCTTTTCGTCGCCCGCAGTTTTTTGCAGCATCCCAAATTCTACCTGTTTTCCATACCATGGTATGCGCGTATCTTTGTTGTCGTTTTCATGCTGTTCCTTGTGGTTGGCGCCTTTTTCTTCGTGGTGCCGGAACCTGTGCCCCATCTTGCCGGGCTGTTCATGGCGGTTATGGCCATGCTGGGCATTCGTGGCCTGCCCGCAGCGAAATGGGTGCCTGCCGCCGATCTGGCACAGGACCTGCAGCGCTTTGGCCTGCCGGGCATTACCTTCCTGTACTGGAAGCAGTGGAAGGCCAGCAGGACACCGCCGCCCGTCCCGCCCCTGCCGGGGCGGGCGGCGTATGACGCGGTGGTGGTCATACAGTGCGAGTCATTTGCCGACCCCGCCCGTCTGCCCCTGCCGGCATCGGTCGGGCCTGTCGCCATGCCCGGCCTTGCCCGGGCCCGCCAGTGGGCATGCCAGCAGGGGGAACTGCAGGTCAGCGGGTTTGGCGCCTATACCATGCGTTCCGAATATGGTGTGCTGTATGGCCGCACGGAGGCCGAACTGGGCTTTCGCGCCTTTGACCCGTTCCTGACTGCCGCGCAGGAAAGTTCCTATGCCCTGCCCAACCGCCTGAAGGCAGCGGGGTATCATGGTGTCTTCATGCATCCGCATGACATACGTTTCTACAACCGCAACCAGCTTATGCCCGCATGCGGGTTTGAGCGGATGATCGGACCCGAAGCCTATGCCCACACGGCCAGCACCGACATGCCTTATATAAGTGACATGGCGCTGGGCGACAGTATCGGGGCTCTTGTCCGTGCGGCACGCGAGCCTGTGCTGGTCTATGCCGTGACCATGGAAAACCACGGGCCATGGGCCGCCAGTTCACAGCCGGCGCTGGGACTTGCGAATTATCTGCGCCATCTGGGTAACAGTGACCGCATGCTGGCTGACCTCATGCAGGCCCTGTCGGGCATGGACAGGAATATCCTGCTGGTCTTTTTCGGTGACCACCGGCCTTCCATCACGGGGGTTTTCAGCCCGGTGGCCGAACGTGACGTGCCTTATGTCGCCGTGTCCCTGGGGCCAGGAAAGGACAGCCATCACAGCACCGGGAAAACCGTTTCGCTGTCGCCTGCCGGGCTGCATGCCCTGATTCTGGAATACGCCGTAAAACCCGCATAAAGAAGGAACGGGCACCGGCAGGGTCAGGAACAAACGCCCAGCCGGCAGGCCGTAAGGGGCCATCCTGAACGGATGGCCGCCCGGCTTCAAGAACAGGTGAGGCATTTTGGGGGAAACCCTCGGGGCCATCGGGCTTTGAAGGAAATGCCCCTGTTGTACCCGGCCTTTCCACAAGCGAGGTAGCATGAACGCCACGCGCAATGCCTGTACCTGTAGTCTGAAGGTGAATGGCGCGCTTTTCCGTAAGGACGTGCCACCCACCGTCATCCTGCTTGACCTGCTGCGTGAATGCCTTGGCCTGACATCTGTCACACAGGGCTGCGATCATGGGCATTGCGGTGCCTGTACCGTGCTGCTTGATGGTGTGCCTGTCCAGAGCTGCCTTGTTCTGGCCATTTCGGTTCCCGATGCTGAAGTGGTGACAGCCGAGGCATTTTTTCCCCCTGGATCGGGCCTTCTTCATCATATCCGGCAGCGCCTGCTCACGGCGGCGGGGCCGCAGGTGTGCAGCGCATGCCTGCCCGCGCGCCTCCTGTGCCTGCTTGCGCAGGCCACGGACGGACAGCCCCCCAGCCCTGCGGAGATCGAGGCTTTCATACACGCCAGTCCATGCCTTTGCGGCGGCCAGGCGCGTGAGGAACCGGTATCCATGAGCCGCTCCAGACATGAAGGTGTTGCATGAGGGCGTTTGCATACAGCCGGCCAGTCACGCTGGGCGCGGTGGTGCAGGCGCCACCATGCAGTCGCTATCTGGCGGGCGGCACCAACCTGATCGACCTGATGAAGGCGGATGTCGAGCAGCCGGAATATGTCATCAACATCAAGGCCCTGCCATTGGGGGACATCAGGCCGCTGCCGGATGGGGGGGTGGGACTGGGGGCCCTGGCCACCAATGCCCGCACGGCGGCCCATCCGCTGGTGCGGGCGCGCTATCCGTTGCTGGCGGCTGCCATCCTGGCAGGGGGCAGCCCGCAGGTCCGCAACATGGCGACCAACGGGGGCAACATCAACCAGCGTACGCGCTGCCATTATTTTTATGATATCGGCACCGTCTGCAACAAGCGTGAACCGGGCGCGGGCTGTGCCGCAATCGGGGCACGCAACCGCGTGCATGCCCTGCTGGGCACCAGCCCGGACTGCATGGCGGCCTTTCCATCCGATATGTGCGTGGCGCTGGCCGCGCTGGATGCCCGGGTCAACCTGTTCGGGCCAGGTGGCGCGCGGCAGGTCCGCATCCGGGATTACCACTGCCTGCCCGGTCGCACGCCGTGGGTCGAGAACGTCCTGCGCAGGAATGAACTGGTGGTGGGCATAGACCTGCCGCCGGTCTCGTTTGGCAGCCATTATACCTATCTCAAGATCCGTGAATCCCGCACCTGTGCCTTTGCCATCATATCGGTGGCGGTCGGGCTGGAAATGGAGGGCGGCGTCATCCGCCATGGACGGGTCGCGCTGGGGGGCGTTGCAACACGGCCATGGTATGTCCCGGCGGTGGAGGACATGCTGCGTGGCCGGTCCCCCTCGGCCACCCTGTTCCATGATGTGGCACGGCTCCTGCTGCATGGTGCCGTGCATGATCAGGGCAATGCCGACAGGCTGGCCCTGGCCCCCCGGGTCATCCAGCGTGCCCTGTGGCAGGCTGTTACGGGCAGTCCGCCATGCCAGCCATGCGCTGGCATGCCCTGAGCATGCGCCATGCCCATGGCGGGGCGCCTGCCATCTTTCCATAAGCATGACATGCAGGTTCTTCATGGCTGCGCTTCAGGATCAATGTGATACTGATACAGTAATGTGACATTCCGCCACTGTTTCGTCGTGTCCGTGTAGCAGGTTAAGGGTGAAGGAGTACCACAATGAAATACACGAAAGCATGGACTGTGGCTTTTGTTGCCATGGCACTGGCTGCGGCACCGGTCATGGTACCGGCTGATGCTTACGCGCAGCACGGCCCCGGTGGCGGTGGCCCCGGTGGGGGCGGGCATGGGGGTGGTGCCGGCTTTGGTGGGCCAGGTGGTGGCCATGGTGGTCCGGGTTTTGGTGGACCGCGTGGCGGCGGCCCGCGTGGCGGTGGCGGCTGGGATCGCGGCCGTGGTGGCTGGGGGGGCGGCTGGGACCGTGGACCCGGCTGGTATGGTCCGCCACCCTATCCCTACGATTATCCTGTCTACGGTTATCCCGGCTATTATGGCTATCCGTATGGGGGGTATGTCGGGGGATGGGGCTGGGGTGGCTGGTAAAAGGCCTGCGGGCCGGATGAAGGGGGCGACGGGCGTTCAGTACTGTCGTGTGGCCAGCAGCAGCCCCGCCCCAAGCCCGGCAAGGGATGCGGCCGCGAACCATAGCAGTGCGCCCGTCACGCCATGGCTGGCCACGGCCCCGGCCAGCGCGCCCAGCGGGGCCGCCATCCGTAGCAGATACGCCACCGGGCGCAGGCCCGGCGGGGGGGCGGGTAGCCTGTAGCGACGGCCATGCAGCAGGGCATGGCACAGAAAGGCGGCAAGACAGGCGGCAAGGGCGACAGGAAAGGTCATGCCGCCCTGTCCCGCAGGTGCGACAGGACATAAAGGGCAAGGCTGGCGGCACCCAGCCCCATGCCATCCACCGCCGCATGGATGGCGGGCGCGGCATGTAGTGCCGCGGGGGCCGTCAGTCCGTCAAGGGGCAGCAGCCCGCCCGCCAGCACCGCGGACATGGCCAGCTGCGTGCGCCACGCCCGCAGGCCACGCCCGGTTACGGCACAGGTGAGCGCATGCAGGGCGCACAGGCCCCATACGGTAAAAAATACCGTTATTTCAGTTCCGTCGCGTCCCGGCAGCGTTGCGGGCAGCAGGCGGCTGGCCCATAGCAGGGCGCACAGGCTGGCGGGCAGCCCGACCAGGGTGGTCATGGTCAGTCCTTCCCCGATGCGGAAGGCCACCGTATGCCCCCGGTCACGGCGCCGTTTCATGCCAAACAGGACCAGCCCGCTGGCAATGACCGCCGTGGCGCACAGCCCGGACACAAGATACAGCCAGCGCAGTCCCGTTGCGGCAAAGCGGGCGTAATGCAGTCCATGCAGCAGTTGCACGGAGCGGGCGATGGAACCGCTGGTGGCGGCCGTGGCCAGCAGTGCGCCATCAGGCAGGTGGAAATCGGCATGGTCACGCGTCAGGAAGGGGCCTGATGCGTCACTGGCGAAGATGCTCAGGTGATCGGGAGAAAAAAGGATGAAGCCCGCTTCACGACCGCCAAGCGGCGCACGCGCGGCCGCCAGCAGGGGGGCAAGCGGGGGCAGGGGCTGGAACACGGGGGACGGCGCCACATGCGGCGGACGGATGGCCGTGGACCGGGATACCGGCCTGCCCTGCGACCACAGGCTGGTCACGGGAATGGCGGGCAGCAGCCTGTCCACATGCACCAGCACGCCCGTATAGGTGATCATGACCATGAAGGGCAGGAACAGCACGCCCGTCAGCAGATGCGCATCCAGCCATGCCCGCAGGCGCGTGGCCGACAGGCGCAGCAGCACGATGTCGGGCAGCAGTGCCCGGATGTGAATGACAAGGCCCGAGCCGATTGCAACAAGCAGGCCGATTGCCGGAATGTCTACGGCAAGGATACCCGCAGGCCCCTGCATGCACAGGGTATAATGAAAGCGGAAGAAAAACTCTCCCCCCGCCGTCTGCCGTGCCGGTATGATCACGCCCGTTTGCGGGTCAAGCTGGGGACCCGTGAATTCACGCCCGTCATAATGCAGGACTTTCAGCGTGGGGGAACGGGGCGATGGCAGCGCCAGAAAAGCCGGTATGCCGTGGGTTTCCCCTTCATGGATCATCCGGGCCGCCACATCCAGCGCGGCGGGCGTCAGGGGCGTGCCGGGCGCCACCCGCACTTCGGGCTGCATCCAGCGGGTGATTTCCGTATCGAACACCGACAGGCTGCCGGTCACGAATACGCATACCATGACCAGCCCCCCCACAAAACCGGTCCAGGCATGCAGCCAGCCCATGCGGGTGCGCAGCGTCTCACGCATCAGGACAGCACAGCCCCGACAAGGGCCGCGGCAAGACCGCACCCCCCCACAACAAACAGCCCGACATGGCGCGCATGGGCACCAAAGCCCAGCACAATGAGTACCGGCAGGAGGGCAAGCGCCATGATCTGGCCCAGCGCGGTGGCCTCCCCGCTGGCTGGGCCGGGCAGCCGGACAATGTCCATGACCACCAGATGCGCAACGCCGTAGGACAGCAGGCAGGCCAGTACGAGACTGCCCGGCCTGTTCCACGCCGGCATGGCAGGGCGACGGCGCGCATCCATGGCCGTTGCCGGAATTCTGTTACGCTTTGATATATAAATGCGACGCATTTGCATTTTTTGTCTATGCCACAGAACAGGTCCCGCTGCGAAGGGCCTGACAGGCATTTTATGGCCGGGCGTCTGTTTCCCCCGCGCCCGCGCCTTCCCGCCGGCACAGGCCCCGCGCGTGGGCCTGAAAACCTGCCCGGAAATATCGGCGCGTCATAAAGGCATTTTGGGATGTGACTTCTTGTCAGCATCCCCCAAAAGGCCGTTCAGCCTGCGCGCGGACGGCTTCCATGGCCTGCCGGGCATCCGGGCCCTGCATGCGACGGATGTCCCGTCTTTCAGACCTGCGCGGCACCGGACTCATGCTGGCAGGTTTATTCACTAATAAAAAACGTAAAACATGCCGCCGGAAAACCGGTCGAACGGCACGGAGCCCGCCGCAGCCCTGTTCCGGAAAATATAACCGCAATCGGGAAAGGGGCAGGCCCTGCCCGCACCATCAGATGGCAGGGTGCGATGGATTGCCACTTCCGTCATGGATGCGGCAGCGGATGGCTGTCATGAGAAAAACAAAACACAATTTAAAACGGTATTTAATCTTAAATAAAATAATTTAAAAACAGTAAGTTAAACTTTAGACCTGCCGGAAAGAACCATAATTTACGATAAATTACAGCATAATATCGCATTTATTTTTTTATTAATCACATTAAACGTAAATTATATAATTGACTCACATGAATCGGTTGTTAATGTTGGATCAGTTAAACACTCACTAAAAATAGTAATATCCTCCATATGATGAGGTTGTCATGACAGATCGGGTCCATCCCACACGCGGTTTTTCCCCCCGGACTGAGCTGGCGGCACAGGCGCTGCGCCCCATTTTCGCGCGGATTGCCAAAGGCGCGGTCACGCGCGAGCAGGATCGTGTCCTGGCCCATGACGCGGTGCGCTGGCTGCTTGATGCGGGGTTTGGTGCCCTGCGTGTGCCCGTGCGGCATGGCGGCACGGGTGCCACCCTGACCGAGACCTTTGCCCTGCTGGCGGAACTGGCGGAGGCGGATTCAAACCTGCCGCAGATCTTCCGCGCCCATTTCGCCTTTGTCGAAGGCAGGCTGCATGAAGGCGACAGCCCGCAGGCCGCGCGCTGGCTGGAACGGGTGGCGCAGGGTGCCCTGTTCGGGGCTGCCATGGCGGAACTGACGGACAGCACCGGCACCGCGACAACGCTCACGCCCGGGCCGGGACGGGAGGGGTGGAGACTGGATGGCACCAAGTATTATTCAACCGGCACACTCTATGCCTCATGGATCGTGGCGGTAGCGACTGACGGGGTGGACCGTATCCAGCTTGCCGTGCCCGCCACGGCCCCCGGCGTGACCCGTGTCGATGACTGGGACGGTTTTGGCCAGCGCCTGACCGGCAGCGGCACCACCATTTTTGAAAACGTGGCCGTGCCGGAAGGGAACATCCTGGGGCGCACCCCACTGGCCGATTTTCCCACCAACGAATATTTCACCACCTATTACCAGCTTTTCCATCTGGCCACGCTTGCCGGTATCGGGCGGGCCATTGTGGGCGATGCCACAGCCTTCGTGCGCCCGCGCACGCGCACCTTTGGCATTCCGGGGCAGGTGGCCCAGCGCCATGACCCGCTGGTGCAGGGTGTGGTGGGGCGCCTGTCAGCACTGTCCTTCTCGGCTGATACGCTGGTGGAAAAGGTGGCCGCCGGGCTGGAGAACGTATTCCCGGCATGGGCGGCGGGGCAGGAAAGCGGCCCTGCCTTCGACCTGGCGCAGGTACAGGCCTATCAGGCCCAGCAGATCGTGGCGCCCCAGGTGCTGGAAGCGGCAAACCTGCTGTTTGAAGTCGGTGGCGCATCGGCCACCAGCGCCACCCGCAGGCTGGACCGGCACTGGCGCAATGCGCGCACGCTGGCCTCGCACAACCCGCTGGTCCAGCGGCAGCGTGAACTGGGTGACCTTGTGCTCAACGGCACGGCCTTTGGCGCCCAGTGGCGCGCGCGCACCACCGATGCCGCCCCGCAGGCCGACCCCGCGCGGCAGCATCCGGAGCGCGTGGCATGAGCGCGCGCGCCAGACAGTTGCACGTCAACCTGTTCGAGATGGCCTGCGTCAGCCATATCGTGCACGGCATGTGGCGTGCGCCCGGCAATAACCGGCATCGCTTCGGGGAGATGTCCTACTGGCTTGAAGTGGCGAAACTGGCTGAGGAAGGACTGTTCGACGCGGTCTTCCTGGCTGATGTCGTCGGCACCTATGACCGTTTTGGCGATGGCACCGCCGCCGCCCTGCGCGAGGGGCTGCAGATCCCCAATCTGGACCCGCTGATGGTCGTGCCCGCCATGGCGGCGGTGACGGAAAACCTGGGGTTCGGCGTGACCTTTTCCACCACTTACGAGCCACCCTTCGCCTTTGCCCGGCGCATGGCCACGCTCGACCTGCTGACCGGCGGGCGCGTGGGGTGGAACATCGTCACATCCTATCTGCGCAGTGCCGCGCGCAATTTCGGGCTGGATGACGAGATCCCCCACACGCAGCGCTACGCCATCGCCGATGAGTATCTCGATGTGCTGTACAAGCTGTGGGAAGGCAGCTGGGATGACGATGCGGTCGTGAATGACGCGCGGGCGGGCCTTTATGCCAATCCCGATGCGGTCAGGCCCATCAATCACGCGGGCCGGCACTTCCGTGTGGCGGGTCCGCATCTGGTCTCGCCTGGCCAGCAGCGCACGCCGGTGCTGTTCCAGGCGACGGGATCACCCGACGGGCTGGAATTCGCCGCCCGCCATGCGGAGGTCGTGTTCATCGGCGGCCAGACGACCGAAGCGGTGCGCGCCAATATTGCCCGCACGCGCGAACGCGCCCGTGCCCATGGCCGTAATGGCGATGACATCCGTTTTATCGTCATGGCCGGGATCATTGCCGATACCACGCAGTCTCTGGCGGAAAAGAAGCTGGAGACATACCGCCGGTATTACAGCGTGGAAGGCGCGCTGGTGCATGCTCAGGCGGAAATTGACCTGCGCCGCTACCCTGCCGATGCCCGCATCGGTGACATCCTGAAACGCGAGGGCGTGCCATTTGGCAATATGGGCCGGCGTTTCCATCCCGAACAGACGGTGGGCAGCGCGCTGCGCCAGATCGCATCGTTTGACGAGGGGCGCTTCTTCGCTGTCGGCACGCCGGACCGGATTGCCGATGAAATCGAGCGCTGGCTGGACATCGACGGCATAGATGGCATCAACCTGCGCCAGTACCACACATTCGAGACCGCGCGGGATTTCATCAATCTGGTCGTCCCCGAACTCCAGCGGCGCGGGCGCTACCGTACGGCCTACACGCCGGGCGAGACCCTGCGTGAACGCCTGTTTGGCGCAGGCCGCGCGCGCCTGCCCGAACAGCATTTCGGTAGCCGCTACCGTGATCCCGCCGCCCTGCACGCCCCGGCGTCCCCGCTTTTTCCATCTGAAACATTTTCCAAGGCGTCATGAGCATGTCCTACGCAATTCCCGACAAGATCAATGTGCTGTGGTTCCTGCCCACCCATGGCGACAGCCGCTACCTGGGCACGCAGAAGGGCGGGCGCCCGGTTGACCTGCCCTACCTGCAGCAGGTGGCAAGGGCAGCCGACGCGCTGGGCTATTACGGTGTCCTGATCCCGACCGGCCGCAGTTGCGAGGACAGCTGGGTGGTGGCCTCCGCCCTGGCCCCCGTAACCGAACGGCTGCGCTACCTGATTGCTGTGCGGCCGGGCCTGCTTTCCCCAACCCTTGCCGCGCGCATGACGGCAACGCTGGACCGTTTTTCAAACGGGCGGCTGCTGATCAATATCGTAACGGGGGGCGACCCGGCGGAAAACGCGGGCGATGGCCTGTTTGCCGACCATGCGACGCGTTACGAAATCACCGATGAATTCCTTGATATCTATCGCGCGCTCCTGCGTGGCGAGGATGTCAGTTTTGAAGGGAAGCACTTCACCATAAAGGATGGCCGCCTGCTGTTCCCGTCCTTTCAGGAAAACGGGCCACCGCTTTACTTTGGCGGTTCATCGGAAGCAGCGGCGCATGTTGCTGCCAAATCAATCGACAAATACCTGACATGGGGCGAGCCGCCCGCGCAGGTGGCCGAAAAGATCAGCCATGTGCGCAAGCTGGCCCATGCACAGGGGCGGGAGGTATCATTCGGCATCCGCCTGCATGTAATCGTGCGCGAAACGGCGGAGGAAGCCTGGCATGTGGCCGACCGCCTGATCAGCCATCTGGATGATGCCACCATCGCCAGGGCCCAGACGGTCTTCGCCCGCATGGATTCCGTGGGCCAGTCGCGCATGAGCGCGCTGCATGGTGGCCAGCGCGACAGGCTGGAAATCAGTCCCAACCTGTGGGCGGGCGTGGGCCTGGTGCGCGGTGGCGCAGGCACGGCGCTGGTGGGTGACCCCGATACGGTGGCCGAACGGATTGATGAATACCGCCGCCTTGGCATCGATAGCTTCATCTTCTCGGGCTATCCGCATCTGGAGGAAGCCTATCAGTTCGGTGAACTGGTCCTGCCCAACCTGCCCACCGCCCATCCCGTGCGTGGCCGGTCAAACCTGAACAACATGGGGCCGTTTGGCGAGACGATCGCCGGTGACCACCGTCCCACCCGGGCTGCGTGAGTGTGGGGCGCGCCATGTCATCTTCCCCTCACATCCCCCATATCGCCATTATTGGCGGCGGGTTCAGCGGTGCGGCGCTGGCATGGCATCTGGCGCGTGATGGCGGTGGCCCGAAACGCATGACGGTGTTCGAGCCGCGTCCCTTCCTTGGGGCGGGGCTGGCCTATGGCGCTGGCGATCCGCAGCACCGGGTGAATGTGCCAGCCACCCGCATGAGCATCGATACCAGCCAGCCCGATGACTTCATCAACTGGATACGCGGGACCGGCGCGCTGGCCGATGATCCGGCGGCCACCCGGCCGGATGGCGATGTTTTCCCCGCCCGTGCCGTGTTTGGCCGGTACGTGGCCGACCGGCTGGCCCCGCTTTTGCATGCGGGTGTGCTGACGCATCTGCGCCGCAGGGTGACGGGGGTGCACAGGGTGCCCGATGGCGGCTGGATCGTGACCGATGCGACGGGTGTTTCCCTGCCAGCCGATATCGTGGTCATTGCCACCAGCCATCCCGCCCCGCAACCGCCGGGCGTGCTGCGTGCGCTGGACCTGCATCCCGGCCAGCACCCCATACTCGTGACCAACCCGTGGCAGGCCGGTGCGCTGGATGATATCCGCCGTACCGACAGCGTACTGGTTGTGGGGTCGGGGCTGAGCATGGCCGATGCGATCGTCAGCCTGACCGCGCGCGGGCATACGGGCCGGGTCACGGCCATTTCACGGCGTGGGCAACGTTCGCACGGGCATGCGACAGGGGCGGTGAAGCCGGTGGGGGATTTCATCTCGCCGCCTGCACGCACGGCCCGCCATCTGCTGCAACGCATACGCCATGAACTGGCCCGGCACGCAGGCCAGCCATGGCAGGCCGTATTTGACCGCATCCGCACGCAGGCCCCCGATATCTGGGCAGCCCTTTCGGTGCCGGAACGCAGGCGGCTGATCCGGCACCTGCGACCGTTCTGGGATACGCACCGCTTCCGCATCGCCCCCCAGGCTGATGAAGTGCTGCGTGCGCGTGAACGCGCGGGCACGCTGGATGTTCGTGCCGCCCGCGTGGTGGCGGCACGGGTGCGGCACGGGCAGTTTGCCCTTACCCTGCGCCATGGCAGTTCGCCCGCGTGGGAAGCCTGCTATGATGCCATCATTACCACTACCGGCCCCGCGCATGGCGCGATCATGCACATGCAGCCCTATATCGGGGGGCTTGCGGCCGCAGGGCTGGTGGAGGTGGATGCCACGGGGCTTGGCCTGCATGTGGATGCGCTGGGCCGCGCCTGCGTAGGCGGGCGGCATGAAGGCAGCCTGTTTGTGGCAGGCCCGCTTGCACGCGGTCGTTTTGGCGAACTGATGGGCCTGCCCGAAGTCACGCATTACGCCGAGAAACTGGCCGTAATCATCAGCACGCTTGCGGCTGCGCGCGCCGGTGTTTCTTACCCTTATCAGGAACGGGCAACGACATGACAGCACAGTTTTCTACCGCGCGTCCCGTCGTGCGCGACGCGGATGACATTTCCGCCCTTGTCAACGCCGGTCCCGCAGCGGGAAGCCATGCGCGCATGGTCGTGGCGCTTGCGCTGGGGGGTGTGTTTCTGGATGCGTATGACCTGACCACCCTGTCATGGGGCATTACGGATGTGCAGGCCCATTTCGGTCTGTCCGCGTTCCAGACGGGTCTGGTGGCGGCGGCGCTGAATGCCGGGACCATCGCGGGCAGCCTGGCAGGCGGGTGGCTGACGGACCGTATTGGCCGCTATGCCGTCTTCATGGCCGACATGGTGTGCTTTGTCATCGCGGCCCTGGTGGCGGGGCTGGCGCCCACCGCCGGTATCCTGATTGCCGCCCGCTTCGCCATGGGTTTTGGCGTGGGCATGGACCTGCCGGTGGCCATGGCCTTCCTGTCGGAATTCTCGCGGCTGGAGGGACGTGGCAGCAAGGCGGCGCATGCGGCGGCATGGTGCCCGACATGGTATGCCGCGTCATCCGCCTGCTTTGTCATCGTGTTCGTGCTGTCGCATGTGCTGCCGGCCACCCATCCGGACTGGCTGTGGCGGGCCTCGCTGGCGTTTGGCGCGGTTCCGGCGCTGGCCATCATTCTGGTGCGTGGGCGTTACATGAGTGAATCCCCCGTATGGATCGCCCGCCGGGGTGACCTGACGCGGGCGGCGGATATCCTGCGCCGCTCCTACGGGGTTGACCCGATTGTCCAGCCCGCGCGGGGCCGGGCGCCGGTTGTGGTGCAGGCGGACCCGTGGCGGCTGGTACGAAAGCCGCTGCTGGGGCGCGGGCTGCTGGTGTGCAGCATGACGCTGATCAGCGCCATGTCCTACAACATCATCATCTTCGGCCTGCCCACCCTGCTGGTTTCCATCATGCATGCCAGTGCGGTGCAGGTGGTGGTGATTTCCATCCTGCTCAACCTTGCCGTGGCCTTTCCGGGCGGGCTGCTGGGGGTCAGGCTTGCGCGCAGCGTGCGCTCGCGGCCCATCATCCTGGCGGGTTACATCATGCAGGTCGCAGGGGTGGGGCTGCTGGCCGTGACCGGCGTGCCGCATGGCACGGTGGGCGTTGTCGCGGCACTGGCCGGGTTTGCCGCCTTCCTGTTCGCGCAGGGGTTCGGGCCGGGGTGCCAGCTTATGGTCTATCCCACGCTGAGCTATCCCACCGAACTGCGCGGCATGGGCATAGGGGTTGCGCGACTGGTGTCGGGCATCGGGGGGACGCTGGTGCTGCTGTCCTTTCCGTGGATGAACGCGCAGATGGGGCCGGCCCTGTTCTGGCTGGTACTGCTGGCGCCGCTGGCAGGCGTGGTGATCACCTGCCTCTCGCGCTGGGACGTGTTCGGCTACGACCCGGACATGGACCCCGCCCTGCGGCAACCCGTCCGGGCCACGCAGCACGACACCGTTCCGGCGGACCCGGAACTGCTGTTTTCCTCTGATATCGGGAACTGATCAATAATGAACAACATGATTGCACCGTCCGGTTACAGGCTGGTGGACGAGACGTCGGTCTCTGTCGAGACGTTCCGCAACGGCATGGCGGCACTGTGTTGATTTTCACTGAGAACTGACCCGGGTAGGGCGGAAATTTTCATCGAGATTTGACCCATGCCTTCACACTCCCC
>ERZ746981.131-NODE-131-length-60586-cov-12.210250_pt1 | contig 60586 bp, 35 predicted proteins | sample MGYA00374948_ERZ746981 | MGnify/ENA primary metagenome ERZ746981 (study PRJEB28757, sample SAMN06711160) | food metagenome | host: microorganism | place: China:Harbin | collected 2017-01-30 | study: EMG produced TPA metagenomics assembly of the Analysis of...
AACGGTACAGAAACTTTATATTTTTTTGTTCTTAATTGCTTACGTAATCAACCAGATTTGAGTTTCTCGGAACAACAAGAAGATGAAAAATTATGAGTGCCGAATTTATTATTGGGCGAATGCGAATTCGGGGAAAAAATTACGCATTGATCTTTTTTACAAGAATATCATGTCTACACATATTAAACTTCTTCATTAACACTTTTTTTTAGCTTGCCTTGTTTTCCTTAATTTCATCACTACACTCATATATTTGCTGGTAAAGCATAATTTGCACTGAATAAAAATCGTCAAATCGATATCATCATGGCCGCCGAAAACGATACTTTGAGAATGGTTTTGCTTGGACCTCCAGGTGCTGGTAAAGGTACCCAAGCACCAAATCTCGTCAACAAGTTTGGTGCTTGTCACTTGTCTACTGGTGATATGTTGAGATCGCAGATCTCCAAGAAGACAGAACTGGGTCTCCAGGCCAAGAAGATTATGGATGCTGGTGGATTGATTTCCGACGACATCATGGTTGGTATGATCAAAGGTGAGTTGGAGAACAACCCAGCCTGCAAGAAGGGATTCATTTTGGATGGATTCCCAAGAACTATTCCACAAGCAGAGAAGTTAGATGCTATGTTGGCCGAGAAAAAGATTCCATTGCAGAAGGCTCTTGAATTGAAAGTTGATGACGAGCTTTTAGTTGCTAGAATTACCGGTAGACTTGTTCACCCGGCTTCAGGTAGATCATATCACAAGTTGTTCAATCCACCAAAGGTTCCAGGTAAGGATGATGTTACAGGTGAGCCATTGGTTCAAAGATCAGATGATAATGCCGATGCTTTGAAGAAGAGATTGGCTACATATCACAAGCAGACCGAGCCAATCGTTAAGTACTATCAGAAAACAGGTGTTTGGGCTGCAGTTGATGCTTCCCAGAATCCAAAGAATGTCTGGAGCGATATTTTGAAGTGTCTTGGTCAATAAGAGATGACTGTGATGCAAGAGGTTACGGGCACCTGTGAACTGTAAACATGATACTTTAGATTTATGTAATGCTATCTATGCATGTTCAATATGATGTCTTTTGTATGCTTTTAGAATGATAACTAGGGAGTCGTAGAAGATTTTGGGGTATGAATCTTTTGGTATTTCGGGGGTTGGATAGAGAAGGAGAGAGGGGAAATAAAATAAAAAAAAAATAAAAAAAAAGAACGATGCGCAGCTGAGTGTAATCGATCAATCACTTCCTGACACAGAAAAGTTGCTAATTGGTGTAATCTTAACCATCTCAGATGCTGGAAGAGTTAATTAAATGTGGTATTAATCACTATCGCTAATATCATCATTTTTATTAATGCCAGTTTGAATGTAAATTGGCTGTGTTGTAACATTATTGAAATTCATTTCCTCAAGATTGTGCTCAATTAATAACGTCAGCTTTCATTAATCATATTTACAATAACTGCGTACAGGCCATGTTTAGATCACCATTAGACATTGAATTAAGGTTGGACGGGGAGGACACTAGGGAGATGGTTGATATCAAAAGTTTGAAAGGTCGTAAAGAAAGAATTCCATTATATAAGGACGGCGAGACAGTAAAAGGTCAGGTGACAGTCAGAACGAGAGACAACAAGAAGATCGAGCACATGGGCATAAAGATACAATTATTAGGAACAATTGAGACAAAGGGAGATGGCGTTCAATCAGATGACTTTCTTTCATTGGCACATGAACTTGCCAGCCCCGGAGAAATGCGTCACCAGGAAACATTCCCATTCGAATTCAGAAATGTTGAAAAGCCATACGAAAGCTATAAAGGGATAAACGTGAAGCTTAGATACTACTTGAAAGTCACCGTTAGCAGAAAGTCTGCTGATGTTATTAGAGAGAAGGAATTATGGGTTTATCAGTATCAGAGTCAGGAACAATTGGAAAGACAGGTGGTGCAGACAACAAAGGACAAAAAGTCGGCACCTACATCAATGGTGAAGATGGATGTTGGAATAGAAAATTGCCTTCATATTGAGTTCGAATACTCCAAGAACAGATATTCATTGAAAGATGTTATTGTGGGGAGAATATACTTTCTGCTAGTGCGCCTCAAAATTAAGCACATGGAGCTTTCGTTGATTAGACGTGAAACATGCGGTGCCTCACCAAATCAAAAAAGTGAAAGTCAAACCATAGTCAGATTTGAAATTATGGACGGTGCTCCAGTTCGGGGAGAGACAATCCCTATAAGGCTCTTCCTCGGGGGATTCGACTTGACACCTACATATAAGGATGTCAACAAGAAATTTTCTACCCGAACATTCCTAAGCTTAGTTCTTATTGATGAGGATGCTAGAAGATATTTCAAGCAAAGCGAGATCATCCTTTACAGAGAAGAATAGATTTTATAAGAGTACGATTATTATTAATTTTTTTCTTGATTTGTAATGGTGTTATTTAGTAGTGTCAGATCTTAAAGAAAATATGATTTGCCTTCTATCCATCTACTTGTTGATCTTCTGCGGTCTTCCAAAATATTCTGTTTGAAATTTCTCAGCGGCGTATTGTTCGGACTATCTTGATAAGATATATTTTATTTGAGAAAGTTTTGCAGATCACCGAGTTCCATCTGAGTTTCTTCTTGGTTCAAATATTTAAGCGTAATTCAAAGCAGTCCTTATATAATAAACATTAACGTCATTATCGGGATGTCCAGCAATATACCCAATGGGCAGTGTATTGAGTTTTCGGACAAATTATTTTGCAACCGCTCATCCTCGAAGCAAGCTAACCTTCCTTATTATTCAGATAAGGTCTTATTACCAGAAACAGTGTTGGAACAGTTATTGAACGGGCAGAAAGCGCTTAACATCAAATGTCTACCACATCCATTGATATTTCGTTTGAGTACACCTAGCAATCAATGCTATGCAGGTGTTCGAGAATTCATATCTAGTGAAGGAGAAATCGAATTACCTGGCCTTTTGGCGGACAAGTTAGGAATATTACAGGATGCAATGAGCACACCGGTGATTGTTCAGCTAGTTAACGAGGTAAAGAGTGCAAAAACGTTAGTTTTGACTCCAGAAATGGTATATAGTCAATTTACAAGTGATCAGGACTGGAAGTGGTTTCTCGAAGCTAAGCTGACTTCATTATACACTACACTTACACAGGGAGATGACCTAATAATAAAGGACGATAGCGCTTCTTTGCAAATATATAAACTAAAAGTTTCAAAGACTTCACCAGGTAGGACTGTCTGCATAATAGATACAGATATAGATTTAGATATAACTCCTTTGAATAATGAAATGGCGGAGAGATTATCGGCCGGAAAGGCAAAAAGAGATGTTGAATTTCTCACAGTCAAGGTCGATGATGTTGCTACTGTTTCTGTTGAGAATTCACAGAAGTTACTTATTAATGTTACTCCAAATATTCAACAGCACGGCTTAATTATTTCTGCAGATGTGGATTTTGCCATTTCTGGAAATAGATTAATTAGTCAGGATTTATTTCTTAAATCCACTTTTTCGAAGGGTGATAAAGAGTTGATTATTAATACAGGAAACAAACTGTTGGATGGGGCAAACATTTATGTTATCCCGATGGGGAGGGAATTTGTTGAAGCCAAATTTAAGATTTGCAGTGCAGATCGAAAGATTGTGGAGGTCGATAATAAGGATAATGAAGGGACAACTTCGCACAATTCTTCATATGTTCAATGCGCCTATTGCAAGTCTTGGATTTTAAAAAGGTCACAGTTGATGCATGAAAATTTCTGCAGAAGAAATAACATTCCATGCGATAAAGGTTGTGGAAGGGTCTTTTTAAGAAAGATTCCGGAGACTCACTGGCACTGCTGTTCAACATATGGAGATTCTACCGAATCATTACGTCTCCATAAGGAGTATTGTCATGAAGGGCCAGTTACGTGTCCAAAATGTGATATGAAATTTTCAAATAAGCAGGAGTTATGCAGGCATAGAGATATGGAATGTCCAAAATCATTGCATGAGTGTCGCTTTTGTCATCTTATTGTTCCTAGAGGCGAGCAAACTCCTGAAACTAGACTATTAGATATGTCAGCTCATGAGTTCACATGCGGGGCTAAAACAACAGAGTGCAGAAATTGTGGGAAAGTAATTAGGAGAATGGACATGGAATCACACCATAGAATACATGAACTTGATAGAGTCAGCAGATCTGAACCAATCGTATGTTCGAACCAGAACTGTACTAGGATAATTTCACAAACAGGTGCACAGAATGTTTTTGGTTTATGCAATGTGTGCTTTGGCCCACTTTATTCTTCAGCATATGACCCTAAGCATATTAAGTTACGTTCAAGACTTGAACGAAAATATATTATTCAGATGCAACATGGATGTGGTAATAATTGGTGTGACAACACGTTTTGCAGGAGTTCTAAACGATTTGCATGGAAGAACCTTCAATTGTCGGATATCATCAAGTTTGTGAGGTCTGATCTCGTACCACGAGATGTCTATGAACACCGGGAATACAACTTCTGTGTTGATGAGACAATAACAAGACAAAAGCATCTGGAGGAAACTTTGTTAGAAGTTCCAGACTTCTCAGAGTATGGCAAAGGGTGGATTTGCGAGGGGCTTAATAGTGTCTCTGCGGGTGAAGAGAATGCGAACCGGATTGTTCCCAAATTAAAAGGATGGCTAATTAAATACGGCGTCAAAAAATCTGAATACTAAGCAGTGTTCCAGTTTATAGATGTACTATAACACTACAATATACGAAAATGTAATTCTTACTATCACCTATATTCTCACCTTATATCAAACACTTAATATGCACTGTGGAAAATATACATTATATCCAACCTGTTTGAAAGCAATGCCTCCTAGTAATCACTTGTACAATTTCTGCACCGAAACACCTCCCTCCTCATTCTTATTCATCACCTTGGCAACTGCAAGTTCGAAGTCTTCTTGTGTAACGTGAATACGCCTTTCTCTAAGAGCATACATACCAGCTTCAGTACAAACACCTTTAATTTCGGCACCTGTACATCCATTCATTTTTTCCGCAATTTTCTTCAAGTCAATACCCCTAGTAAGATTCATTTTCCGTGAGTGTATTTTCAAAATATCTGTCCTTGCTGCAACAGATGGTGGAGGGAACTCAATCTTCCTGTCAATTCTTCCCGGTCTGAGTAAAGCGGGATCCAATATATCCAACCTATTTGTTGCCATGATAATCTTAATATCCTTTGAAGATTCGAAACCATCCAACTGGTTCAACAATTCAAGCATGGTTCTCTGAACTTCTGAATCTCCACCCCCTGAAGATGATTCAACTCTTGAGGATCCAATGGAATCGATTTCATCCATGAATATAATAGATGGTGCATGCTCCCTAGCCATAACGAACAACTCCCGAACCATTCTGGAACCCTCACCAATATACTTCTGCACCAATTCAGATCCTGAAACACGAATGAACTTGCAATCAGTGTGATGAGCAACAGCCCTTGCCAAAAGAGTTTTACCCGTTCCTGGAGGACCATACAATATAACACCTTTTGGTTGTGCTATTCCCAAACTTTCAAATAACTCTGGATGTTTCACAGGTAGTTCAATAACCTCCTTGATTTCCTTGATTTGCTTATCAAGGCCGCCAATCATATCATATGTAGAATCCGGAACCTTCTCCACCATCATAAGGGAAATTAATGGATCAACTTTATTAGGAAGAATTTTATGTAGTTCATAAGTGTCACTTCTTAGGCAAACTCTTAAACCTGCCGTGACATCCTTGATATCAATACTGTCGGCAACATTGACCACATATTTACCTTCAGGATGCACTTTCACTAACACTTTCTTCTTTCCCATAACTTTAACAACTTCTCCAACATATGAGCCAGGCTCCTGTAACAAACGAAGCTCATCTTTTAGAGATCTCACCTTGGAGTTGAGAGTATTTCTCTGTGCTTCGAGTCTTCTTAAATTCTGTGTCTTTGCGGCAATCTGAATTTCATAATCTTGTATTTTCTGCCTGAAAAACGGCTTCACACCGCTCTCGTGTGTCACTGCTGTTGCCATATTCCTATTTTCCTTCTTTACTGATAATTTATCAAAATCAAGCTTATTACGGCCAAGATTAATGTATTAAAGGCAAATTATGAGTTTGAAGCTTTGGGATAAAATTCTGTGGTGTATGTACATATGAATTAAATGCTTGATAAAACTAATCGGGCCCACTCTTTTATGCCATCCATTATACCACTTGTTTTTTTTCTTTTACTTACTACCATCGCCTATATTCGCCACATAAAAAATTCATTGGAAAGTTACCTATTGTCCATGTGTACGGATGTATTTTATATTTCAAAGCGATGCACAAATTTCTTTCGTTCATAGTATCAAGGTACAGCATTGCAAGTGACATTATCGACAAGACAAAGATTACTAACGGGGGATTTCACAAAACTAATAGTAAAAACAAGATAGTATGCCATTGAATGCGCTGAAGCGGTGCTTGCTAATTTTAATTGCAATCACATCCTTTGCATCAGCTTATGAAACTTATTGCAAATGCCAATGCGGACAGGATTATGCCATTTACACTTTAGAACATAAACAGACTTGTCGAGACTGTAATGCTAGCTTTTGCCTTTCAAAAGGGTCGGTTTTATGCAGCGGGAAAACCAAGGACGAGGCTAAAAAAGAAATTATAACTTCGTGCTTTCGTAGGTACATATTTTGAAATATGTTTGAACTGACAGAATCATTACTCTAATACTAACGTGCTTAATATCTTTTTTTTAGAGAGAGAATCGACTCGTGACATGCTGGTTATTTACGGATTTATGATTCTTATAGGGATGTTACTTCTCTTTGTAGTGGTGAAAAAGCACCTCTAGGACAAATATATTGATGAATGCCATGAAATTTGAAAAGAATTACAATAAAATAACTTGATTAGAGCACTAACAGAGGAATTCCTGCTCAGTGTTAGATGCTTGTTTAATATGAGTATCTGGATAGCCACCAAACAGTCAACAGGATGCGTTACAGCTTCCAAAGCAAGACATCCTTACACAAATTGAATATGCACAGCAGATATCAGATATCAGTGGCCAAAACCACTACTATTTAAAGCAGAATATTAATGGGCCCGGAATTGAACGGCTGAAAAACCAAAACATGTCGCATATGTAAGGGCATTTTAATATATAAGGATAAACTTAATCATAAATGAATTAGCTATGAGTTTACGAAAAAAAACATACTAAGGGTAGGGTAGAGTGACTTTTAAGGGGGACGACGACCTGGTGGGATCGCTTACCATTTTCCATTCCATTTGCGTAAAAAAAAAGGATGATGAAAAAAAAAAATTGATACTTCCTAGTACGCCGGCCGCATGAAAAATTAAATACCCAGTTAAAAATTTTTTTCGCGTTTGAAAAGTCTTACGGAAATCTGGGTACCACTGAAAAAAAAGAGTAGCTTGAAAGAGAAAGAAAAAAAAAGGAAATGGGCAGAAAATAGCTTTAGTACTTTGAGGAGAGTGCTTACTGTTCTTTAAAAGCGATATCTTTACTAATACTATCGTTAGCATACTATTGCACAATTTTTAAGATAAGTGCATAGGTGTATATATACTTACATATATATACTTTGTTTCGGGAACAATATCTACTCATAGATATAAATCATTTCCGATCTTCTTGCGATTAATATTGGAAGAAGAACACCTGCATTATTAGATCGAAAGGAAGCGAAGCCATACGCACACTTCTTCCCGTTAATTTGCACCATTTTTGACTTTGTCTCATCTTTTTATTTTCTGGACCTTTGGGGATCATTGATATAAAAAACCACAAACAAAGATTTGTCATTACTTTCAAGAGGGAGCAGACAATAAACAAAACAATTGATTCAACTTTAGATCAAGTTAGTTATCATTTGTTCAACATAATGGGCTCATCCTCAGAACAGACGAGTACGGGTAGTCCCGCGACTGCCGAAAAGAAGATAGCACAAGCAAATGAACAAGCGTCGGAACAGCCGAAGCAACAACAGAAAAATTCACCTGCAGTTTCAGCTGCACCATCACCAGCTACTGTCAATGCCTCTACAGGAAACGCACAGGCTCCATCAGCAGCATCATCATCATCATCGTCATCATTTAATGCGGGCCACAGAAGGGGGTCGTCTACATCATATCGTAAAAATAATGGTGGAAGGCGTGGAAACGGATATAATCACAGACACTATAACCAACGTCCCCAAAATCCTCCAATGTATGCAGCTGCCCGCGGATGGACGGAATACATGAATCAGCAATATTACGCAGCAGCAGCAGCAGCGGCTCAAGGATATTATTATAATCCACAAGCTCCGGCACCTCAAGGATTTTTCACACCTGTGATGGGTGCTATGCCAGGCGTTATTCCAGGTGCTGTGAATGAAGATAACGGGGCTAGAGCCTCTCATCCGGTGGATCTGCCGGCTAAGCCTGCATCCCATGCTGGAATCAGCATAAAGACGAAAGATGGAAGGCCAGTTTCATTTGCTCAGTTTAAGAAGGCCGAGAATTTTGAACCAAGCAATGCCCCAGTGACTGCAGCCTTGAAGACACCTGTTCCAGAACAAAAGCCTTCTCCCGAGCCAGTGAAAAAGCCGGAAGTGGTTGCCGTTAAGGAAGAGGAAGCCAATAAAAGTAAGGAAAACAAGAATGCTTTTAAGGAAGCCATTCTTGCCAAAATCCGTGCTAAAAAGGCATTAGAAGCCCAAAAGAAGGAAGCAACGGTTCAGAAACCAACTCAAAAGCCTGAAACTGCTGAGTCCGCAGATAAGAAGCCAGCAGCATCGTCAGTTGAGACCAAATCTACAAAGGTTGAGAAGCCCGCACCTACTCCTGCTAAATCAATTCCTGTTACGAAAGCGGAGAAGAAGGAGTTATCAGTTGAAAAGCCTGTCGAAAAAGTTTCAAAGGTTCCATCCGCTCCTGTGACTACCGCTGTCGAAAAGAAAGAGGAGGAGACTGAAAAGCAAGAAAAGAAGCTTACAGAGCCAGTTAAGAAGGAAGTGGCCGAGCCAAGTGCCGAAAAGCCAGCTTCCAAGAAGCCAGTTGCAGAAAAGCCAGCTGCAGAGAAGCCAGTTGCAGAAAAGTCAGTTACAGAAAAGCCAGCTGCGGAAAAGCCAAGTGCAGAAAAGCCATCTTCAAAAGTTTCAATGGCACAACTTATTGCTCAGAAGAATGATGCCAAATTTCAGCCAGCTGGCGAAGTGGAAACTCCAGCAAAGCAGGCTATACCTTCACTTCCTACAACGCCAAGTTCGTTACCGGTTCATATTCCTCAAAAGCCAACATTATCATCAAAATCTGAAAATTTGATGTCCACAGCCATTACGAATGCTGCAGTTTCAAGATTAGAACAAGACATATCAGAATCACAATCGGCCGATGCTAAGGAGGCAGAGAACAATGTTTCTAAGGTGACGATGTCGCAATTCTTTGAGCGTATAAAGGCGGCAAAGCCAGTCGAGAATGTTTATAAATTTTCATACCCAGATGGTGTGATACTCCCAGACGAGAAATTCCAGTCCTACCATAAAAAAACGTATGATCCCGGATTCCTGTATCAGTTCTGTGAGGCATGCGACTTTGAAGTTGATGATGACTGGAAGACCAAATACTCTTCGCACGTTCTGTTGCTTGATCGCTCTGGAAGCAAAGGTGGATACCGCAATGGCAGCCAGTATGGTGGACGTGGAATGTCGCGTAATGGTCCTAGGGGTGAATATAATGGATCCAGAAATGGATCTCGTGGTGGAAGTGGTAGAAGACGGTCTGGTAGAGGCGAAAAGAGCCGCCAGGGATCGAGGAGAAGAAAGGATTCTCACAGAAGCCGTAGAGGAGAGCCAAGAGATATGCGTGAAATGAGAGAGATTGGTCACGGCTCTAGACACGAAGAGTGGAATTCGAACCCAGAAGAGAATGCTGGTTCCAGGGAGGCAGCTTCTGCTCCTGCAATCCCAGAAACGCTTCCAAACGGTGAGCCTCTATTGAAGAAGGCTGAGCACAAATGGGTGCCTCGTTCCTTGAGAAAGAAGGAGAAGGAGGTTAAGTATGCACCAGATGGAAAGACGGTGCTTTTAGAGGAGGATGACATCAGAAGCAAGACGCAATCTTTGCTTAACAAGCTTACATTGGAGCAGTTTGATAATATTACTGGAAAAATGCTGGAGGTGGCAAACCAATCTAAGTGGGAAGAGGATGCACAGGCTTTGAAGCTTGTTATTGAGATCACATTTGCAAAGGCTTGCGATGAGCCCCATTGGTCCAACATGTATGCTAGGTGGTGCTTCAAGCTCTGTAAGGATGTCGACCCAGAGGTGAAGGACTCCAAGGATGAGGAATTGGGAGAAACAAGAAACAGTGGCTCCAACCTTGTTCATTACTTATTGGTTTCACGTTGTCAAACCGAGTACGAGAAGGGATGGGAAGATAAGCTTCCAACAAACCCAGATGGATCTCAACTAGAACCAGAGATGATGTCGGATGAATACTATAAGATGGCCGCTGCAAAGAGAAGAGGACTTGGCTTAGTTAGATTCATTGGTGAGTTGTTCAGTTATAAACTTCTTAACAGACACGTCATCATGCGTTGTATCGTGGAAATTCTAAGTAAGGACGAGCCATCGGATGATGCAATGGAGACACTTTCCCAGCTGTTGAAGACATGTGGTCCAAGTTTGGATCAGACTTCAGAGGGCAAGCATCATTTGGATCTTGCGTTCTCGAAGATCCATACCTTGCTAGATACCAGCAAATCACTAACCTCTCGTATTAAGTTCAGTATTCTTGATATGATGGAACTCAGAAAGAGGAACTGGCGTGATGAAAATGCCGAAAAGTCCGGTCCAAAGACTATTCAGGAGATTCACATGGAGGCTGAACGTAAGAGAGAGCAGGAAGAATACGAAAAGGAAATGAGAAGAAGACATCATGGAGGTCGTGGTGGTATGGATCATCGAGGAGGTAGTAGAATGGGTTCTAGAGCCGGATCTAGGTTGGGTTCTAGGTCAAACTCATCCAGATGGGGATCTTCGGACAGACTTTCTTCTAAAGATTTGAGTAAGGTTGGTGTTGTGAGGAACTCATCTGAAGGATCTTTGGGACCATTCAAAAAGAATAAGACATTTCAGACACTTGCCTCTCTGAGAAGAGGAAGGGATAGATCATCTGATAACTTCACAACAGTTTCTGGAAGTATGAGATCATCATCCACAAGGTCTACCACAAATACGCCACCTACGCCGGAGCCAAGAGAGGCATCAGTGAACAGATTCGCCGCTTTAGGATTAGATGAAGATGAAGATGACGATGAGGAGGAAGAGGAAGAAGAAGAAGCAGAAAGAGGCAATGCAGATGAAGATGTTGCCTCTTCGAATAAAGAGAGTACAGAAGATAATGTTAAGTCAAACGGCAAACCGGAAGATCAGAAGGACGAGCAGTAATTAAAGCACGCATGAGTATACTCTTTAGCTATTATGGTGATCGTCGAGCTCTTTTGTACATCTTTTCTTAATCTACTTTGTTTGTTATTTTACACACTTTTTTTTTTAATATTTTGCGTTTCTACGTCTTAATTGTAGTTGGTAAAAGGATTTCTAACTTTACTTGAGTTTTAATTATTATGACTTATTAGCCTATACTCTAGTATTTTCTGGAACCTGAAGTTCCTACCGCTAGTAGGGGGAGCATATCACTATAGGCCACGCGATCCGAAAGGAGCACATATATATATATAAATGTAAAGCATTGTCTTAAGGCCTGTTGCTTTCAACTGTTAGCTGAACTAATTCCTCCACCGGATTGGAACTGAATTTTGAGGCATCTATATTGAACAAAACCTTTTTGATCGCAATATTAATCTTACCATCTTGGAATATCTGCAGCAATTGTTTATTCACCTTCTCTGAAGCTGCCTCAACATTTGGCGCTCCAAACTGTGTTTGAAGCATCACACTTTTAAGCTCTTCTAAGGATGTCAAATTATTCACGGGAATCTCGTCGTTAAAGCAATTCAAGACATCAAGATTTTTTATCAACCTGTAATTTGATGTTGTCGCCAAGACAATTAAACGATGAGACTCCGGAGGAGGCTTTCTCATCCTGGTCATTAGAGCACGTAATATGACAGAGGAAAATCGAGGACCAATAGGAACGTAATCTATTATGGCTTCAATATCATCAACTATGAGGATATTTAACGGGGACTTGTATGCATCACGGAACGTATTATCGATGTATTGGACCTTTGCAGACTCTGACATACCAATCAATTCGTCGGATGAGATCATTCGAATAAATGGAAACTTAGATTTCAAGGCCATATTTGCGGCCAATGCGGTCTTTCCAGAACCAGGAGGACCATACAGTAACACAGAAGAGAAGTTAAATCTTTTGGAGTTTTTCAACTGCGCAATATCTCTATTAACTCTGTTGATAATACCATCAATTTTTGGGGAGAATTTGAGAATACCTCCTTTGACACAGTCGTGTAAATCTTCTTCATTAACACCATATGCCGGCTTCACTTCATTAAGAGCATTCAAAAAGCAATCCATATTGACAACCACATCTTTCCAATCACCTTTTATCTGTCCCACTGTACCAACCTTAATATGCCGGCTCAATGCAAAGGAAGTGGCAGACTTAACCAAACCTTCCAATTCAGCACCACTGAAATTCTTGGTTAGTTTAGCGAGTTTATGAAGATCAACATCCGATGCCAAAGCTCCATTATCACGCATTTTTTTAGTCTTAATTTCCAAAATTTGATTTCGTCCCTCCTCGTCTGGCAAATGTATCTCCACTTGCACTTCAAATCTTCCAGGACGAAGCAAAGCTTCATCAATCAAGTCACGTCTGTTGGTCATTCCAATCACGAGAATGTTGTTTAACTGGTCAACACCATCCATTTTAGCAAGTAACTGATTGACCACATTATCTGCGACACCAGTGCCATCACCTCTGGAACCACGCTGCTTGAAAATTGAATCCAACTCATCGAATATGATGATATGAAGTGATGATGCATCACCCTTTTGTTTATACTCAGCCTCTGCATCTTTGAACAAATTTCTAATATTTTCTTCAGAAGAACCAACATACTTGGATAGGATTTCCGGACCGTTAACAATCTTCGGCTCCTTTGCATTCAACATTTTACCAATTTGCCTAGCAATCAAAGTCTTTCCTGTACCCGGAGGTCCATACAAAAGCATACCTTTGACATGCTGAATTCCCAACTTCTCAACCAATGCCGGTGGGAAAATTCTTGATGCAAATGCTCTTCTGAAAATAGAGGTAAATTCGTTGTCCAAACCACCAATACCCATATCTTCAAATTTGAAATCAGGTCTAATAATTGCATCAACATTTGGCCTTTTCATTGAAGCTTTCAGGTTCACAAGGCCATCAGATCCTTTATAGAAACTAACTTGTGTCTGCTGAACAACTATTCCTTTATTCATAATATCACCGCTAACTGGGACATTTTCCATGCTCACATCAGCAAGATCAACAACCTGGGTAGCTGTGACCCTGAGTTCAAAGTAATTGCCCTTGAACTCGAAGAGCAGAATTTGGGTAGGTTGCAATATTTGTGAATCAAACTTCTTCACGAATGCATCGGCCATTTCATCCGGATCGTATAACCTGCTATTTGCTCTATTTCTGTTCCAAAAATTCACCTCAACATTAATTGCCCCCAAATATGCTCCTTTCTTACCATTGGCATGAAATAAATCATAAGGCGAAACCAAGACAGATTGATCTGTGGACCAAGAACCCCAAAATCTTTGATTTCCAGATAGACCAATGGCACCGGGAATCATTTTTGTGCTTTGCTTAATTGTGAACACAAACTTGTTATCCAATATCACATATGTACCTTCCTTAAAATCTTGTGGATTGACAGCAGCACAATTCGACTTTGCAGTTTCATTGTCAGGTGAATTCTTCACCAGCATCGTCTTGGCAGCATCTACCTTCGACTTTCTAAATGGTAACTTCTCCATTTCATTTACTGCACAATGCTTTCAATTATGGACAAATGATAAAAGAAAGGACGTTGACAGGTATCAGCTGAAGAAAAAAAAGACATTCTAGGTCTTTATCTAACAGTGCGAATAATCTTTGTTTATCTGAATTTTATACATATTTTTGTATCGTACATAATTTTTATTTGCTGTCAACTTCTCGGCATTCCCTATTATTTCAGTACCGACCCAAGATCTCATGCACGGATGTATAATTCGGTCATGCTTAGTTGTTAGCTTTCAATACTTAATACACCGTATTGATGTTCTCTAGAACTAAAGCCAAATATTCTTGACCGATACAATTGCTCGGATGAGTCAACTTTGCTCGGTTTTTGCTTTGATAAAGGCTGCTGAGTTATTTGCAGTTATTATATCCCCTTCCCAATTTGATGTATCTACTATCACACTATTGCAGGAGTATACGTCAGAACGATCTGTGATTCTTGACTCACTGTCATCATTAATCAACACCGAAAGGATCAAGAAGCACGTTTTGGATAAGCTTTTATCTTGGGATTCGGTGTATTTTTTTAAACTTACATTTGACGGAATCGCTTTTGAACATGAATGGGTTTTTGGTCCCCTGCTTTGGCGTTTATTAGGCGTACTAATGAAGCTCTTCTCGAGTAATATATACGATGCATTGATAGTATCAATGATCATCAACAATATATGTCATTTCTTAAGTTGTGTTTTGTTAAGAAAACTAACTCTACTGATTTTCGGACCAAGGTTTAAAAGCAAGAAGCTGGTTTCCACGTTTGCAAATACGTGCTCATTGCTATGTGCCATTCAACCATCCGGAATATTTTCAACGGTGGGTTACAGTGAATCCGTATCACAACTATTCTGCTATCTTGGACTTTATTACAGGGCATATGCCTTAACAAACAATGTTAGACTGCATCGCAAACAATATCTTCTCTCCGGGATTTGCTTTTCCATCGCATTTGGATACAGATCGAATTGCCTACTATACGGAATTTTGTACCTTTATGATTTGTTCAATGCCATTAAACATAGAACCTTTGTTTCTATGTTAATGCCGCTGATATCCGGCTTGCTTTTATTTGCATCTTTGTACATTTCCGTGGCTCTTCCATACTTGAGATATTGTCCTCAAAGGGGAGAATGGTGTCACTCGATCACTAAATCATTGGTTACCTATGCACAATCATATTATTGGAATGTTGGATTTCTCAAATATTTTACACTTGGCAACATTCCCCTTTTTCTAATAGCAATGCCACAGCTTCTTGTGCTTATTCTCTCATTGATTAGGTTCAAAGCATGCAAGAAAATTAGAGGAGAGTGGCTCGTTTGCTTTGTGTATACATTTTTGCAATTCACCACAATGCATGTCCAAATTGTTAATAGAGTTAGTACTTGCACATTCCTCCACATTTGGTTTCTCTCTTCATTGTTGTATCAAGATGCATTTAACGGAAATGCAAATGCAAACAAAAAGAAACAGAATTTTCTTTTCTCTCAGAGATTTGCACATTGGATGATACTATTTTGGATGGTTTGGGTAATAGTCCAGGCAGGATTGTATGCTGTCTTCTTACCACCAGCATAGATCTAAAGATTTGAGCTATTATTCATACAATAAAAATAACATGTACATTTTACGCAGTTTAGACAATCACCGAGTTTTTCTTACCTTCCATTCTATTGAGGACATGAAAAATAATAAGGAGCAAAAAACGTATGAAGTATTGAAGAAAAAGGAAACGACAAAAAAGTAATAACAACACCCACATGCACTCTTAATAAGTATACAACGGCCGAAGAAATTTCAACCAATTTGAAGCCTATGTAGCCGCATCAATCACTGTGTAGGTAGAAATTGTGAAAACTGTGAGTTTGCAGCGGCACCTGTCTGCTGCCATTCAGAAACTATGTCTTCCATAATTGAAAGACCGGCCAAAATGCCAACACATGTACTGAAAGCAATTCCTTTGCATCTACCACAGCACTCGGCAAATGCCACAATGGCTGATGAAAATAGAGCACCTGATCTGCTTGCTGGTGATATAATCTTTCCAAGCTCTTTAGCCACAGCAACATCTCTACGACCGACAAGAGTAATATCCTGTTCCTTGAGCATCTTGGCAACACCCCTTGCAGCAGAGCCAGACATAAATGGCCAAAATTTGCCAAAGTATGTAGAAACCATAACCACAAAGAACAAAAATGTAAATGGCCTGATAATAGAAAGAACCAAGTTGCTCGAAGAAGGAGCTGCAGATATCAAATACAAAATACCACCGTCAAGATTGTATGTTTTTTTCGTCTCAGCATCCAAAGTCCAGTGTCCAATTAGACTGATATACTTAATGTACTTTGAGTTAGCACATATTCTTGTTAACGTGAACCCAACAATGTTCAAAAAGTATAGAATAGAAAATGTGAAGAGAACTGGAAGAGCACCGCAATAAAGAAGCTTAACAGGATAAACAGTAGACATTCCTCTGACTTTGGTGGACTTCACAGAAATTTCGTATCTGCAATTCGATAGGTAGAGGGTAGCAAAGAAAGCTGCAATAGCAACATAGACTTGAGTCAAGTTGGCTCCGATGTTTCTAGTAAAAGCTTCATACACGGCATAAGTCCAGCTTTTGGAGGAAAACAAATTTCGGCCAAGCTGAATGAGCGCACCGGAAGATTCCTTACCACGAGAAGTAACAAATGTGGTTAAACCAAACATTGAAGTGGCCAAAGTGGTAGCAGCAGAAGCCGTAATGTAAGCCAAAATGCCAGGACCAAAGCCATAACCCTTATCAAGAAGTTCAATCAACAAAGTGACAATAGCATTGCTAACAGTCAACTCGACAATAATGAGAGATTTAGCAACAACGGAGGGGGATGTCAAGGCTGAACTTCCTTCCTCTGTCTTTGAGAAAAGGTCCAAAGGCTCAAAGTAGTCGGAGAAAACGAGAAGAATTGCAAAAACAAATCCGAGAATGAAAGAAGTTATCTTTTGCAAAGTTTGAAACAACCTCCGATCTGACGGAGAACTGAAGTCAACTTTGAGTAGCTTCTTTCCGGCGAGAATCTGCCAAAAGAATGCGGAAAATGCAGCTGGGAAAACACCAAATTCCAAGAAAGTTCCGGCTCTTGAACCAAAACCCGACCTGAGCCAAGAAAATGGGTCAACAATTTTGCTATCATCGACACCACTCACTGGAAGACCAAGAAGAAGATATATAGCTGCAGCTGCCACAGTGTACACAATCTTCTCATCGAAAATAATTTTTTCGTATGGAAGTTGCACTTCAGGAACAACTGATTGAAAAGGCTTGATGAGATCCAAAAGACGAACTTTAAAAATAAATAAACGGGTGAGTTAGTACGAGACCCTCTAACTTTTTCATGTAAACACTAAACAAAATATTATCACATATTAATATACGTGCAAAAAGCATGTAAAAAGTAGCATATATCTATGGAAAATGCTTGCTAGTTCGTTTTATCATATTGAGTGGGAAATCGAGACATCAAACACATATCTAAGGTTAGAAGTAAAAGCCGCAACTAGATATGTGTAATACTGTACTTACTTTCACTCATCTTGACAGGAATAATGAATAACTTTGCTTTATTCAGTCTTAAGGCAGAGTTAGTGATCTTGCAGGTACCCGCTATTTCTGCTTGAGTGCAGTGAGAAAAGGTGATAGTGCACTTTCTGAAAAAATACAAGTTTTCTCGACAGCCGATGAAAACTGGGCAATTCAGCCATTCTAATTCCCAGTCGAGCGAATGAAAAAAAAAAAATAGCATTGGAGAACAACTCGTAATCGAGGGATCGAGAAAAAGAACACTCAACTAATGGGGTTCAGTTAGGTTGTGGGAGCCGCAGGATAAAAAATTCACAAACAGGGAAAGTGGGCGGGAAAAAAAAGTCGATATTAGTCGCGTCAATCGTACATAAATGGAAATTGAATCATAAACTAGGATTCATTAATAGAAAATTTCCTCGTGCCAAGAAATGTGTAAAATTTTTATTGAATTATTGTGATGTCCGTCATCATTAATCGGCAATAACACTACCGAGATTCAAAGCATCTAGTTACTAAGTAGTCATAAACCAACTTTCTTGACTAAAATTTGAGCCTGGACATACTACATTTGAATTTTGAAAGGGCAACTAATGATGACATTGAAACTATCCACAGAGAAGGAACGGACAGCTCCGGATGATCTTATTAGTTACGATGATGCAATTAAATACTGGTCAAGTATAGAACCTAGTATTAATGGAGTACTTGGTGGATATGGCGATACAACAAACGTTCCAAGAGTTGACATAGTAGGATCGCTCATTTTTTATAGGAGAGTGAAAACAAAATTTCTTAAAACATCAGAAGAAACCAAATACGGCATAGACTTCGGAGCTGGCATTGGCCGGGTGACGAAAAATTTACTATCAAACATTTGTGATCAAGTGGATCTTCTTGAACCGGTCGAAAACTTTGTGGTAAAAATGAATGAAGAGTTAAGGGTACTAAAAGCACAGGGGAAAATAGGCGAAATATTGCAAATTTCTATGCAGAATTGGGTACCAAAGAAGACTCATAAGTATCATTTGTTATGGTGTCAATGGTGTTGCGGCCACATTACAGACAATGATTTTTTAAAGTGGATGGACAACTGTCGGTTAGCTCTGAAAGAAGGAGGCATATTGATTATTAAAGAAAACAACTCAACTGATTTGCATGGGAACGATATTTTCGATCCGACCGATTTTAGCAAGACTCGCTCGGATTTACATTTTAAAAAACTTTTCAAGCAAGCTGGTTGGAACTTATGTTTAACCATGAAGCAGAGAGGAATGCCAAGAGAACTCTATCCGATCCAAATGTATGCCTTACAGCCAGATAAAAACCCTTAAGTTCAACATATGTACAACAAATAAAAGGACCACGTTTCCTGCAAAAGAAAAATTTCAAGCCTAAAATCAGATAGGGGTGAAAGACTATATTGATGGAAATATTTTCTTCATAGAAATCAGTTGAACTATGCGTTAATTCTCAATCATCATCTTTAGGTTTGAATTTCTTTAGCAGGTGACTTACATTACTTCTCTAAGGTGCCTTCTTTCTTCTGAACAGAATGTACCTATTGTAAAACTAATGTTCGACATTGCATCTAAGCTCATTGGCATAATTAAAATTCATAAATTAGAGACACGTATAAAAACAGAGAAAGTGAAAGAAGAGAGAACGCTGAAAATTTTAAAGAAACTTTGATGCCTTTATATACGCTCAACATATATCTGTTAAATGAAAAAGACTGGAAAAAATTTTTTCCCATATTTATACAATTCTTGAGCATGGGACAAATAAAGTTTCATTGAAGAACCAAACCGATGACAGAATGCAGGTGTCTGTACAGGAAAATATTCTTTAGAAAACAATTAATTATGAACTAACTTTTGGATATCTTTAATATCATAGAAATGGATGTCACCTATATAGTTTATTGCTTGTCTTTTATATTGTTAAATTCACCGAAGAACAGGCACAATGATAAATAAAATCCCATGCTGTTTTTCATCGAATTTTCAATTAACATCCTTACATGTAAATTTGATGGTCTTTGCACTCCTTTCGAGGAAATAAAATGCGTATTCATGAGGGGCTAGGTGCATTTGTATTCACTCGAGGGCTACGTAACAAAAGCAAAAAGGTAATTTTAACACGATGACATCAAGAGAGGGGCTAGGAAAACAAATTTCCGCAGCACAGTTTCAGTCTTCACAAGGTTATGTGACTCAAAATAAAGTCAAACACAATTTTTCCAGAAATTTGAGTGTGGATATTTTCAAGTTTGACCACAGCCTTTTTGAAACGCCTATACCAAATTATTCACTTTTCAATAGCGATAGTATTCAAATATTAACCGACAGATCACCCGATAATGATTTAGATTGGTATAAAGAGCCGACGTTTCTTTCTATGGCCGGGGTTCGTGTTTTTGAGGATGGAAGCTATCCCCAAAATAAAATGTGGAATGACACATTATGTAGCATTGTACGGCACAATATTTCAGATAACTGGAGGATATCCATATTATACTGCGATAGACAGTGGACAGAAGCAACACAAAATATCATTGAAAATTTGCTTCGGGTAAGGAACTTGGAATTCAGCAGTATTGAAATCACGGAAGAGCCCTTTGAGGATCTGGTATGCCGAATTATTCAACAATTTCAACCACGGGAAATCTCATACTATGCCAATCGGGATGAAAAAGAGGATATTATAGCAACATATATGAAAAATATGCATTCAAATATAGACTACTTTAGGATAAACGTGCAGTTCTTATATTCTTTTATTAATCCTTACGTGGAGTTCAAAAAAGTTGTCGTTCTTATAAATAAGCACAACGGTAATCTGAATTCGGGATCCCCAACTACAATGAGCAAATTATATTTTGGCACATACTTTCGTATATTCTATGCTGGAAGAAGGGAACTATTAAATAAATTTGTCACAAACGAATTCATTCCAGAAAAGTTCCAAGCTAAGCTCAAGTTTGAAGCCTCTCGAGTTAACATTAGCAATCGAAGGATACCGACTTCTGAATTTAAGCAATATGGTCAGTTGAATGGCCGAAGCATGTTAAGACCAATTCAGAAAGGTTGCATCCCGGGGATTATTTATGCATTGAAGGTCCTCATTTGTGATTGTAATGCTAATTCTTTTCTTTATGGTGAATCCCCAATAGTTATTATCGCGTACGACCCCATGATATCACGTGCAAACCTGGGTCTCTATGTGAGACAAATTCCAGTGTGGGAGCCCGTGAATGAAGTGGCCATAGTAGACTGCTCGTTACGTGTTGAGAGATTGCTCCGGATAAACTTGGGTGCTTGATGTATATTAACATAATAAAGAAGATTTCTGAAGCCGAACGAGATCGCTTGCGGGGAAAAAAAAATTCAGAAGTAAATAAATAAAATAGAAAAAATGTAACGGTATAATTATGGGGTCCGTATAATTTGTATTTCTTTTGTGTCTATTATAGAAATATACATTCAACGTTAAATTTTAGTGATTGCCTTCTCTAAATAGTCAACACAGTTGTTGTTGTTTTAGACGTTTTAGTTTGTTATTTTTGTTTTGAATGAAATAAGAAAGCAAGTGCGCTGATAGTGATTAAATGTGTAGGCCAGACAAAATCTTGGACAATGCTTGGGATAGAGTGAGCTTAAATTCCCGAATGAAATTACCGGAAACCATTAATTTATTGGATCAAATTGAGGCAATATATGGCAGGCCCATAATATCAAATGAATATCGCTCTTTTTGGATTGACACAGTGTTAAGCAACCCAGGACTATTTGTATCTAAAAGCGACTTTAAGGAACTTTTCAGAACCCTCTTTGATATGAATTTCGAAGAAGCCTTCCAATCAACAGAAAGAAATCGGGATAATCTAACAAAACGTATGACTGATAGTATATTGGAAGAAACCACAAATCTTAACAAGTTACGATATATGGATGATACTAAAAAAATTGATGAATACTCGAAAAGAATACATCTACTACGAGACGCGTTAGAGACTCGGGATTCTCATGGGAAATCCAGATATCTCGACCACAGTACGGAATTTGCCATTAATCAAAAGCTTGTTAAATACTTAAGTGCACTAAACGCGATTTACAAGCATCATCTGCAAACACTCAGCGATCGTTCACCTTCACAGTATGTGAATAAGCTATCTTCCGGAATTGCACAACAAGAAGACTTGTTGAAAACTTTAAGTGAGAAGTTCAGTGAACGTGAAATGACCCACAAGTTTGGCTGGATTCAAATTGGAAAAATGCACCTTAGATCGGTCTTACTTAAATTGATCATTTTTGTGACGGTGATCATGATGACTTCATATGGATTAAGCCTTTTAGCGGAATCAGATGATGGGTATGCTTCGTACTATTACTATGATAATGAAAACCAAAGATAACCCGAAAAGACTTTCACTGTTCGCTATCAAATACTTAATTTAAATCAACCTTCCCATGTTCTGGTGCATTCCAAACATTCTTCAGTAAATGTCTTTGTCCGTGCAAGTGATGACCCTTGCGATGATTTTGAGTTTGCAGAGCCTTGTGTTGGTGGCAACGACCTGTTTGAGCAGCTTTCGCCACCGCCGCTAATCAAGCAACCGTTTGAGCTTTCACTTGGACGATCTAAGTGGCGCATTTTTAGACCTGGCTTAACAATGTCCCTGATTTTCTGCTTAACAACCTTGGAATCCGGAAAGCCTCCGTTCATCTTCCTATCCCAGAGAACAGTCCAGTTATCTGCTCTTCTTGGCTTAATTGCTATGGTGAAGGTGCCGGCCACAAGTGAAGGCTTTAGGAGAACAGAGTTTATGGTTAATTTCGAGAAACCATCTCCTGCTTTCTCTGTGGCTTCCGGATCTTCTTTGCTTGCGAAAGTTTGAAGAATTTCCTGTTGGTACCATGCTGCCCGAAGCATCCATTTGCAACGAACACAATATGCAATTGACACTATCGGATAATCCAGCATTATGTTATCATTTTCCGGATTGCTTTTAGTTGAAGACTCCGACTTTGGTCTTGGCGGATTGACTTGTTGTGACATCTGGTTTTTATCCTACTCTGTCTAATAAATAATCAAATTGCTAATTTTTGATTGCTAGAAAGCATATATCTATATATATAAGAATATATATATTTAGAGTCGATGTTTGCATGTAATATGTATGTGTCGTATTCGAAGAAACATGTTGTTCTTGGTTTCTCTTTTTCTCCCTCTTCCCGCCGCCGCCTTAAATTTTTCCCCCTCCCCGCCTGGAAAATAAATATTATGCGTGATCCGGACGGGTCACTCAAATATTCCTTGTGACAGTAATGCCAGAAAAAGCACCACGGCACCAGGAAATCGATCGCAGAGTGCTTTATTTGGACTCTTTTTTTTTTTAGCCGCTACAACGCAGACTTGATCATGCTAGCGTACGTTCAATATCTTGCCCGCATTTAAAGATCTCCCAATGATATCTTCTTTCTGAATTGTTTATTTTCCTGTCTGTGTTTTTTAGTGTGCAATCGTTTTTCATTCTCAACCTTTCGATATCGTGCCCAGGTTCTCTTTGTTGTCTCAGATTGCCTCTGTCTGGGTTCACCACATTGTCGAACAGCATGAACAAATTTATCAAGACAATCCTGCAAATTCTTATCCCGATATCTTGTCAGCTGACTTTCTACTAGTATATCTCCGGAAATGGTGAAATATGGGAACCTCTTTTTGACCGGAGTATCTTTATTGATATAATTTTTCATAATTTCGTCAAAGGCATTCTCATTCATCCAACTTCCTCTTGATCTGTACCATGAGGAACTACTCATACTCATTTGTGCCTTTGTATCTGTTTTGTTCACATGCTGTCCCCCTTTCCCGGAAGAGTGCGTATATGTGACTTTAAAATGTCTCAATAAGCTTTTGTCTGGTTTGAGATTCTGTAACCATTGTCTAACATTATTACTGTCACCTTGAGCTTTTGTTGACAATAGTCGGATTGAGAAAATGCCAACAAGATTGAGTTTAGTTTGCATACTTCTTAATGGTGTGCCATTAAACTTGGTTGTGCTTATTAAATAATGACTGCGTTCAATACCATACATAAGCAATATAACACCGAATGATTGTGACGACTCCCATATGTGCATCCGTGCATCCTAAGATCCGAGATAGCAAAAAACGTACCAGCTGATGTACGGAAAAACCCCTGCCAAGAACGATTTCTTTCTTTTTTTCGACCTCTCCTCTATTTTGATTTAATTGACTCAAGTAGCAATGTTTAGATTATAACCGGTAGGACAGAAAATTGTATATTGGGCTAAGATAAACGGGGAATATGCTCTCTTTTTCTCCTTTGGAAAATTGTGGTGAATACCTGAAGGCCTATATTCCAACATGGATTGTAACTGGTGCGATCTTTGCAATCAGTTTCATCATGGAGTTGACTTGTGAACCGTTTAAGCGGCATTTCGTATTAAGTGACCCGTCAATAAGTTATCCATTTTCATATCATGAAAGATTTAATGACACAAATTTGTGGCTTTCTGCAGTCCTTGTTCCATATGTTGTAATGATTGGGATATCTTCGCTTAAGCATTTATTCGGAGGAGAACAAAACACCCCCAAATACGCACACATTCTTCATATTACCACGCTTGCGTTCTTTCTAGCAATGGGCATCAATGGATTTGTGACGGAGTTTTTGAAACTACGAATTGGAAAATTGAGACCTGATTTTCTTGAGCGTTGTGGCCCAACCATAGATTCATCTGCGGCTTTAATTGGCAAAGTTTACAATGAAACCATCTGTTCCAAACCATTGGGCGAGATTTTATTTAAAGATGGTTTTAAATCGTGTCCTTCTGGTCATTCATCTTTTGCTTGGTGTGGCTTTAATTTCTTGAATCTTTGGATTTCCGGCCAATTGCATCTTCATTCGCCGCTGGATCAAGATATTGACCCTATTGCAAATCCTTCTCAAAATAGCAAGTACCATAGGTTTCATCTTCTTCAGTTAGTAAACCTCGTACCGATTGGATGTGCTCTTCAAATCAGTCTAAGCAGATCGCAAGATTATAGGCATGATTTTATTGACATATCATTGGGCAGTTTCATTGGTTTTGCTGTCTCTACATTCATTTACTGTCAGTTTTTCCGGTCGATCTTTGGTTATCATTCCTCTGAAACAAAGTTTTCTGATTATCAAGTTATGAATTCTTACAATGATATTCCTCTTTAGTGGTATAATATACTTTTGTGTGCTTTGTGTACATGAATGAAGTATATAGCCATAAATTTTGCTACACTTATAGACTTCCTTTCTGTGATTTCAAAGCCTGAGTATTAATGACGAACTAGTTTAGTATGCATCCGTACATCAAATAAGCTTTTGATTGTACCGGACTCTTTTTTTTTCTTCTTTTCCGAAGCGTTCATTAACGCGAAGTTCAGTCTCATTAAGGGCCGAAATCAAAAAAAAAAAAATAAAGTAAAAAACATTTGAACTTAATTGCCACAAAACTTCTGAAGTCAGTGTAAATACTTCTAAAGTAGGTCTACCGTTTCTCCTGTGAAGCAACAGCCAAGTTTAGATTTTTTAGGTAAGTTAATAAGATTCCACAATGTGATGATTACGATGAAAGAAGAATCATCTTGTTATCACTCGCATGTTTGCTTTTGTCGTTTAAAGTTTAACATTGAATATTTACATTAGATGTTTTATAATGGTACATAAAATTAACCATTTAATACATATTACACTGCTTCAGCTTCTTGATATACTAACTATTTGTTTTCAAAAAGATTTAATCAATTATGTCTGAAGAACCAAAGTCAGAGCCAAAGGACAGTCACATCAACCTTAAGGTTACAGATGGAAGCTCAGAGGTCTTTTTTAAGATCAAAAGAACGACTCCTTTGAAGAGATTAATGGAAGCCTTTTGCAAGAGACAGGGCAAAAGTGTCGAAAGTTTGAGATTTTTATATGAAGGTCAGAGGTTGACACCAGATTCCACTCCAGAGAGCTTGGACATGGAGGATGGTGACTTGATAGAGGCTCATAGAGAGCAAGTTGGAGGGGCTTTTTATTAGGGAGATTCGGCCATTAAGGCAGCGTTCGCCTTTACATTAACTGAGGCGTTTCTCTCCGGTTTTGCTTTACCTTCTTAGTTTGAGATGGATACTATTAATCTTATTTCCCGGATTTCTATTTCTGATCAATGGATAGTGGAGCTAACGCTGTCATTATACCCCGTTTTTGGTTGTGTATTATTTCCGTATTGCTAATGTGTTGAATACTTAGTCTTTATTTTTAGTGTGAAGTAATATGAAAAACATAAATTTGGTTTCTTAATTATAGCATGATACATCCTTACATTCATTTAGTTGGAGGGGCAATCGCCGAGTAAAAAAAAGTTTTTTTTTAAATTTTCAGAGCTAGCTTTCCGCACAAGCGAAAGCTGAATTCTGCAAGTAATTGATCCCAAAAAGGAATTGCATTCGCCAAAGGAGTGGGCGACGCGAACTTCGGATTGTGAAAAGGGATATAATTATCCAAAAACGCGCTTGAATATTCCACTACAATAAGAATGTTCGCGTCCTCAATAATTAGCCAGCCCCTTTAAAAAAATGTGTGTTTTCCTTTTACCTAAATTTGGCGTTTTTTCATCTGCATTTACAAGGCTGTTCCTTATTTTCCTGCCTGCATCAAGACAAAAAATTTGTTTCCCAACGCATGTCCATGGATGGATGTGTTACTTTATTACTATGCCGCTTTTTTTTCTATTTCAACAAATCTTGACTAATAAGGCTTTCTTTTTCCTTATAAATCATTCTCATTTACAACTGTAGGTTTGTTCATAGGTTATATTTTTAGACCTGTTCATACTCTACAAGGAACAACTGGTCGACACGTCGTTTTTGAAGCTTTTTAACCAACTCATACTTTTCATTCGCTTTTCATCTTCTTCGAACTTGCTTCTTTGTTTCCTTTCTTCATTCATTTAGATAACGCGCACAGTTCTTTCAACAGCAAGGAGAAAACGCTTGAGTTGCATTCAAATATCTTTCAATCCTTCAAAGTTACGCCCTCTTTTATTTTCACTTTGGAATTACTTCGCAAATTTCTAGGAATCGCCAAAAAATGACATCTGTTCATTCAAGACAGGAATCATTTGCTTCCTCATATGTCTCCACAAACGCACTTAGGGGAACAAACACAAGAACTAGTGGCATGCCACCAACCCCAAGAACCAGACATCTGGTGAAGATAGGCCCATGGAAACTAGGAACAACTTTGGGAAAGGGTGCAACAAGCCGTGTTTTCCTAGCAACAAACAGCCAGACAGGTGAGAAGGCTGCCGTTAAAGTCGTGTCCAAATCTACTCTTAATGCGGCAAGGAACTCGGAGCCTGCTTCTGATAGAGATTGCGACTCTGCTGGACTCAGCTACGGTATTGAACGTGAAATAATTATCATGAAGCTATTGAATCATCCAAATGTTCTTAGACTGTACGACGTCTGGGAAACAGAGAAGGCACTTTACTTGGTTCTTGAATATGTGGAAGGTGGTGAATTGTTTGACTTGCTTGTTGAAAGTGGTCCGCTTCCTGAAAGAACGGCTGTTGCCTTTTTCAGGCAAATTATTCTCGGAGCCTCATATTGTCACAGCTTGGGTATCTGCCATAGAGACCTGAAGCCAGAAAACTTACTTCTGGATCGTGATTATAACATCAAGATTGCCGATTTTGGAATGGCTGCTCTGGAGTCCAAAGATAGACTTTTGGAAACATCGTGTGGCTCACCTCATTATGCAGCTCCAGAAATTGTTTCTGGACTTCGCTATCATGGCTCTGCATCTGATGTCTGGTCTTGCGGTGTTATCCTATTTGCACTTTTAACCGGTCGACTTCCATTTGACGACGAAAATATTAGAGACCTCTTGCTCAAGGTTCAAAGGGGTCACTACGAAATTGTCGAAGATCTTTCTACTGAAGCTCGTGATTTGATCTCCAAGATGCTTACAGTTGATCCAGAGAAGAGAATCAAGACTCGCGATATCTTATACCATCCTTTGCTATTGAAATATTTCGGAGGACCTGAAGATCTTGCCGATTACAACAGTCTTCCTGCCCCAGAGGCAGCATCCCAACCTGTGGCCAAGTCCGCTGATGGTATAGATAAGCACATCATTCGCAATTTGGTTACATTATGGCACGGAAGATCTAAAGATGACATTGTGAAAGCTCTTTTAAGTCCTGAGCAGAACTCGGAAAAGACATTCTACTCCCTTCTCCTGCGTTATCGTCATGATCATATTGACAGGGGCGGAAATTCACTCGTGAGAAGTAGTTCTATGATTTCCAAAATTACATCGAGTCCGGCTAGATCCGCAATGAGTAGTGGTGCAGGCAGTAGTCGGCATTCGAAAAGCCGGTCTAAGAGCTCGTTTGCAATTTCATTTACCGCTTCTTCTGCCCACAACAGACCAGTGTCTTTCCAAAACATTCATTCACACAGACCTGGGGCCTCTACTAGTGGATCTAGTAGAAGCACATCCAGCAATAGTTTAGTGAATAATTTGTCTAACCCATCCAGAAGAAATTCATTTATTAGATCTGCCTCGATTCCGCCACTTCCCGAAGGAGCGACATATGACAAATACCTTCAGAAAGACACTTCCACCGATCCACAGGCAGCTGCCGACAATTCTTCTTTGAACAATTCTCAGAGGCAAAGTTTGTCTACATTGAAACGGAAGTCACTGACACTTTGCGAGAACGATAGTACTGTTACAGCCGATGCGAAATCTTCCATGGCTGCCGGTGAAGCAGGTACGGTTGTCGATGTTGATGCAGCCGTTAAATCATCATACATGTCGGAAAGGCCAGTGTCGGGTTCTGCCAATAGATCCTTGGACACAACTCATAATGCTATGAAAAAATCCAGGAATTCCATGGCTTTCAGCGATTCCAATATATTACTGAGTGGCTCGGAAACAAGTGTATCTGTCCAGAACACTACTGGAGATACATCCACCTCTGTTAATAATGAGAATGAGTCGGCACTAAAGAATTCAATAACGTCCAAAGTTCTTTCTGCATATGCACAATTGGCATCGGTTGAGGAAGGAAGTAAGAAGAAAGTGGAGGATTATGGTAAGCGCACATCAACCGACTTTGGCAAGCTCTGTGATGCATTGTTTGGAACTGAAAGCAAATCAAATACCGCAATTCCTACTTCTGATTCTATGGCCACCATTAATGCCATAGTGTTGAACAGTCCGCATGAACAGGATAAGAGAAGAAGCAGAAGAGCAAGCAGGAGAATGTCCAAGTTGAAGAGATTATCTACTACTTCCAAGAGGAGATCTGTGATCACCAAGCATAATTCTTCTCGCCGTCTAAGTATGTATCTTGAAAAGAGGGGTGGGAAAAGGTCCGAAAATTCGAAGAGAGCGTATTCGACACCTCTAGATAGGATCTCTCAGATTTTGCAGTCTGAAGATGTTCAAGGTAATAAACGCAGAGCAGCTTCTGACTTTGATGCTGAACATGTGCTAGGTAGAACGGCAATTTCTGCACCTCCTAAGCCTGTTTCGCGGTTGGATCCGAGATATAACGCATATCACAGATATGAGGTCACAGTGGAAAAGCTTGCGTTGGAAAAGAAGGAGGCTGCTTTGGAAGAAAAGAGGAGAAAGGAAGCTGAAAAAAAGAGAAAAGAGGAGGAGGAGCAAAAGGAGGCGGCACAGGCCAAAGCTAACGCTAATATTCAACAGGCTGACAAAAGTGGTGAAACAAGTAAGGGTAATGATGATAGAACTGACGACGATGATGAGCGTCATGATTTGAAATCCACTGTGGAGCGCAGAGAGAGCCTTAGGCGGAGTGTTGATGTTGATAAATCGTATGATAAGCCTGCTCGTCATTTTTCGTCTGCTAGAGGTTCGAGGATTCCAACAAGAATCAGTGATGTTGTTATTCCACAGGTTGCTCGTAAGTCAAAGGCATTTCCAAATGAAAATAGGTACAGCGTTCTTTCCATATATTCTGCTTTGAATTCCTCGAGTCGCCTCAGTCAGTACGTTAGGGAACTTGATGATGAAATGAGCAAATCCAAATCTGCAGCATTTAGAAAATCAACCTCCAGGATGAGTCGACTTAGTATGCTTTTGCAGGATATCGATGTGGGACCCCAATTTGACGAGGGGAATGAGGATGATGAAATGGGTGGTGATTCTGATGATACTATTAGGAGAAGCCCAGCAATTGAAGAGGAAGATGAATGTGAGAATGTCGACAATGACGATCCACAACTTGATGATGCTCTTGATGACACCGTTGACATGAATCTTCGTTTGGATGATCCTAAACAGAAACGTGCCTCCGGCGCTACAGATGATCTTTGCTTTGTTGACAAAAAATCACAATCAAAGTTGGTCACCAGTAAGCCAAATCTTGCATATAACTCCTCGCACAACTCTCTTATCTCAAATCACTCAGATGATGCGAATGCTTATAAGGGAATGCATCTCCCTGAAATACCTGGATCACCTCTAAAAAAAGAAATTTCACGAAATTCAAAGTCTGATTTGGCGAAGAACACAGAGGAAAACGCTGTTGAATCAAAATCCCAAGCTGCAAGTACAGGAATGACTAAGAGCAAAGAAAAAAGCTCTCTTCCTGCTGTTCCAGCTGCTGAGACGAAAAAGGTGATTGCTGGTAAAGACTCTGAAAGCAGAGTTCCAAAAAAAGAAGCTCAAAGAGCAGCATTGAGGCCAATAGACGGAAATAGGCCCGACATAAAGAATACTAGAAAGACATCTTTCTTTAGGAGATTCTCTAGAAAGAGCCATGAAAAGGACGATGAGTCTGATAAGGACACAAAGAGGAAAAGTTCTATTTCATTGCTGTTCAAACGTATTTTCTCTGGAGATACCGAAGCCAAGCAGGTGATTCAGACGAAGTTGGGTACGCAGGAGTTGTATGATGCAATGAAATCACTTTTCTTCAATTGGAGACACCATGGTATAACACACTTGGATTACGATGAGAATTTCCGTCGCATTAATGCTGCAGTTGCTAAGCATAATGCAATGGGTGTGAAGCCATGCAAGTTCTCTTGCAGGGTACTTCAAGTCGAGGATGATTTGAAACCTGATGCTCAGTCTGAGCTGGTTTTTACTTGTACAAGCGGGTCCGGTAAAACATTCAGCAAGATGGTTCATGAGATTCAGGTGATATTGGATAAGGAGTCTGTGTATGTTGCTTAAATATTGGTGTTTAAATTAATTAATTTGCTTTTTAAAATAAACTGTAATCCTGAAGTATGTACTTGGATCTTGCTTCCATTTAATTGAGCGAAAAATCGTGTATTTATGTCCTGTATAGTAAGACATTCATTTTCCGTTCTTAGAGTTGTTATCAATAAGCAAAAATATCGCCTAGTGTCTTATAGCCCATTCAATACGATTACTGAAATGATACTAAGTACTGCCATATTTGATCTTCTCATGTAACTTATGTATTTAGTTTCAAAACATAAGTCATGGTGAAACCTCATAGCCAACACTGCTTAAAGAGCAGCATGTACAATTTTTGTTTTTACGCCTGTTGCTTGTCTTTATGCCTTTATTTTTTTATACATTCTTTTTTATGATCTTAACCTTGATCTTTTATTGATGTACAATGTTTCAACAGTAATGCCAAATTTAAAAAGTCAAAAAATAAACATATTTTCATAAATGCAAAGTGAAAGGTCAAAACAAGTAATCTATTTATTGAGAGACTCCTGCTTTAATTCATTGAATACATTTTGAATAAATGAACCACCAGATATCTCAAAATACTTTAAGAGCCCGTCTAGTGGTACATCACTGAAGTTATTTTGGCTGACAGTAGGTATATCATTGCATTTGAAGGCTGTGCTATCAATATTGAAATTTGCAGAATCAAAATCGGGGCCAGTACCTTCAGTGCCTTCGTCAACTTTCATGGTATCCAAAGAATAAACGTGAGTTTCGTGTTTTATCATCACTGAATTTTGGGGTTCCTTCAAATCGCTAACCATAGTATTCAAACCGTATCCAAAATTAAAATTTTCGTTTGTATTGTCATCTTTCTCAGAAGGTGGTGTCATCCCGTTATCTCCAAATGAATTTTTAACGACATTCACTAACCTTTGAAATGTTTCTTCAAAAACTTCCGCACTCTTCCAATGGTCCGCAGCAACGTGAAGAATATCGCTGCACGCACCAATAGTCCTATTTATAATATTACATTTTTCCCATTTTAGGACGTGAAGTTTCCTATCGAGCCAAATTGAGTAAATAAATGAAATGCCGGCAACGAAACAACAGTGAACACTCATCCACATAAATCGGAAAAGTCCCTTTTCATATAACTTCTTGTAGTTTAAACAAATTGCAGCCGTACTTCTAGCAAATGTACGGAACCATTCCAAGTCATTTGAGCTTGACTGAACCCCAGTTTTTGATATCTTAATTATGATTGGTCTTAGAAGAACGGTCATAGAGTTATGGTATGAAATTATAGCCCAGTTATTGGATTGGAATGCACTTCTAGCCCGCTTCTCATAAGAAAAATTCTTTACCCAATCGTTCAACTCCAAAACAATTTGAACACGAGTACATTCCAATTCCTCCTTCGTTCCAATCAAACGTTCTGGTTTATATATAAATGTGGAAATACTGGATTGAATTCTGCGAAGCTTAATAACCTGGCATCCAATTTGTGTTTCTGGCGTCTCTTCTGGCATCGGAAGATCAATATCGACGTCAGATATACTAAAAGGGCGTCCTAGAATTAGCCCGTTAACTCTTTCGATTCCGTAGGCTGACCAGAACACACGAGCTCTCAGTTCTTCCCTTTTCGTAATTTCTTCCGAAGACAGTTCTTGCCTAGAAATGATATCTGTAGTCTGACCACGATGAAGACCAAGGGCAACTGCAGAACGAATAGCCATTCCAGTTGCTTCCCAAACAGATGCTCCAGCAGGCATTCCCTGAGCGAATTGAGTTAGCATGAGGTAAGCTTGAATGGTGTGAATGGTGTTGTGGTGAATCATGTGGTCAAGATTTTCAAATGCTTTATCATAATACATTCTCATCATTTTTGTATGCCCTGAAAGCGGATTCAGCAGTTGAGAACCTATAGCAAAGATCATATAGATAAAGAACTTGGCTGTCTTACTCTTCGATTTATCACCATTCTTGATGACATTGTCAAACCATTTCAGGACCTCATCCCAGTCCAGGTATGGGTATTGACATTGAATTGTATTTTTATAAGCCTTGAGATAGGTATTTGCGGCAGTGGCTGATGGCATTAAAAAAGGAGTCTTTGATGTCGGATTTTGAATATGTATATCTTTAGGGAGTTTGTTCTCGCTTTGATAGAAGCCAATATCATCGAAGAAGTATATTGACTTGGATATTGCTCGTGCGATCGAATAAGCACTGGTTTCACCTACGTATCTAGGATCTTCCTCTGAACCCACAGTTATCATTCCAACTTGCTCAAGGAAATCATTGTTATTCTTGCTCGCTTCAACGCTGCTGCTTGATCCCGTAATTGACATAGGTGATGTCAGCTCGGTTTTAGAGAATGATAAAGAATTCATCTTTACGGACGGAATCGACATCCCCATAAGGTTATTTTCATCACCTTTCATTGTTGCGCCATCCGAATGCTCAGTAGTCAAATCATCCTTACAAATAGATGAGGCATCACTTCTGGACTTTTCCCTCAATAAATTTTCCAGTTTTGTTAACTTGCCATCTAGCAAATCAATATAATTCCGTTTAATTTCCCTACCAGTAGGTGCATATATTATTGTACACTCCAAGCCTAGCCTTTTGCAGCCTGAGCAAATCGGATATTTACCGTCACACTTCTTCCTTCGCCTCTTGCAATTGCAACATGCTGCCATTTGATGTTTAGAGGAGCGTCTGTGTCTTTTTGGCTTCATAGCTGTCGGCATAACTGGACTTAAACTTGTAGATGAATTAAGTACCATCATGCTCCCTACCACCTTTCCTGGGCCTCCACTGTTGGTATCAGTACATATATTTTGAATATTTGACGCTAATTTTGAAGATTCAGAGGATGGACCGAGTACAGATAGCCCAACAGAGCAAGACGCATCGTATGCAGACTTTGATTCTGTGGATTTTAAGACCCTAAATCTCGTCTGACCGTCGCAAAGTTGTTTCATGTATATTTCCACCTCTAGCCGTATGTTGATTGCCAGACTTCTCTAAAATGCATTAGATCAAGAAAGATTCTCTCTCAGCAATTTTATTTACATTCAAACTTTATTGGTACTTGAGCTTCATAAAATATGTCATCATATATATATATATTGTAAGCACGTTAACGCTTTGTTCTGCTTTTGGTGGGTATCTTAAAAGACGGAATCCATGATATTTGAAGTTTCCCGACTGCATAGAAATTCGGTCACCCAATTGTTTTTCAATATTTCCTATTGTTCAGTGCGAAGTATAGTAATTGGCGAACGAATGGCAGTCGACTATAGAAATTTTTACCGATAAGATTTCAGCAGATATACAAAAAAAAACATCTACCCAGCAAGTACGAACAATAGCATTTTTTTCTAATATAGTGCCAAAGTAGAAAACGAGAGGATTAAATTAAAGATAAATGGAAAGATCAACCACCGACGAATGAAAGACTGCTAAGCTCAAAATTGTTCTTTAGATAATAAAATAAAACTAAATTAAAAACTAGCAGTCAACGACTGTTACTTGCAGCATATAACCTAAGTACTGTTTCCCTCGTTGCGCTTTATTTGGGCTTAGCATAAAAGAACTTTGTACACCCTAAGGCTCTAGTTTCTTTTTAATAAAATTACTGTATCCACACCTGATTAGTATTATTTCACAACATGTAGAGCAATTGCAATCAAATGCGGAAAGCCGTACCCGCATCTCAGCCCATTTCCATAAATGAAATTTGATGAAATTACCCCAGGACGCATAATTAATTTGACTGAGACTCGGAGTTCTTGGTACGGAAATTTCCTTTTATGTGGTTGTGTCCGCGAATCCAAGTGGCACTTTTTTTAGAGGAATGATAAGGGTCGGTTTATCTCGGAAAAAAGCCCCGAAATGGGAGCGAACGATAGATAACACGTAAAACTTGGCAATCGTCGATGTAAACAAAATTGCGGACGTTACATTCGTCGGAGAGCAAAATAAATTATTTCCTGTTCTGTGAGCGAAAACATAAGCATGTGTGCAATTTACTCTTCCTACCGTTGTTTTGAATACTTCCCCACAAGTCAAAAAAGCTTAAAACATCTACTTTTCGACATCATGTGCTAAAGCAAATGAACGATTGCAATATTCGTTGAATCTTTTTAGTCTGCAAAAGTTCAGAGAATAATCCTTTTTACAAGATCCAGTTAGCTGGGAATTTGTGGTTATCTGTTTTCTCTACAATTTATGTTCCAGCGCAAAGGTATAAATATTGTAATATTGTATACACTTGTATTGATATGTCTACACTCAACATACATCGTTTGTCATGATTCTACAAACCCAAAATGTAAGAATTTGAGCCCAAATATATACCGTGGTGGCATCGAGACCTATTATTATTTTTGTCCATTGTTATACATATACAATCAGCGATAAGTTTCCTTTGATCATTCATAAAATCAGTACATTATCTTTGATGAATAAAGTGGTTTGAATTGTGGCACAGCCTCTTCCAACCAAGAGTTGTTTGTCTGCTTTTATAGCGAGTACTGTTAAAATGAAAAGTTTCATTTTCTCATCAATGCCGTTCAAAAGTGGTTTCTTGGTAGCATATCCAATGAATACGATTACGTGCACCACTCAAAAGTACTACATTCAGATCTCAATAGCTATTCATCTTTCTTATTATTAGATCATTGCAATAAATAAAATATCAGGAATAATACTTGTCGGTGATGGGTCTCTTTTCTGGTAACTTGACTTGACCTTTTCCCTCCCTTAGCTTTAGCTGGACCGCCTTCAAAAGATTATATAAAAGAGTTAATGTTGGTGTTTGCACATCCAATTCTCCTGCTCTTATAAGTAGATTACCTAGAATTACTTCAAGTTCAATTGGATTACCTTTCTTGACATCTATCAACATTGAAGGTTCATACCAATCTCCATCATCAGAATGAATAACTTTGTTGATGATTCCTTCAGGAAGCTTAACTCCGTCCTTCTCGGCCACATCGATAACTTCATGCATAGCAGGAACACAAATTGAATCATTTGTGCCTGCAACTTCTAATCTTCCGGTGTCAACCCTTGTAAGTGCACATGTGGTATTCATCGCTGCATTATACACCAATTTCATGTATCTGTATTTCTTGACGTCGGGGTAGTATGATACCGCATTTTTTGCATTGCTGTAGAGGGTGATGAACTCTTCAGCTTTCAATTTTTGAATATCTAAAGGAATCGCCTCATTGAAAAAGCAACTAATAAAGCAGCGATCGTGTTGTGTTTGATGAATGACACCATTAAAGTTATGTGATCCAATGTGCGAAACTCCCGAAAGGCAAATATTCTTTGGATACTTTTTTAAAAATGGACGTTCAATCCCAAATCCATTTTGAATGAGCACAATTGTGGTTTTCCTGGGAGTAATGACCTTCTCAATCACATCTTCCATTTTCACTATATCCGGGAGGGATTTTGTAGTAATGATAACAAAGTCATAGTACTCGTTATCTGGGAGGATTGCTTCTTCAATATTAGGGAAGATATTGTGAGGTTTCCAGTGTGTTACATGACCATAATCAATGGATTTAAATTCGTACCCATCCTTCGAGACCTTTGGATAATCTCTTCTAACCACAATTGAAAGATCTGCTTTTCCTGTATAGTCAATTCCAAGGGCAACGACACTTCCAACGCCACCAGGGCCCACTAGTAAAACCTTTGGCATATCTTGGGTCATGTCTTTGTTATAGAAATATGTCACAGCAATATGATATCAATACACACACAAAAAAAGCTTAAAAGCAGTCGAAGGATAAATGTATCATACATCCATGTGAGAATTCTCTCAGTATTTATTTTATCTGAATATAATGATATTCTTTTCCCAAATTGCGATAAGAAAATTTTGGGCTTTATCAAAGTTTCCGACCACTGGCTAAATCAGGAGGTAATTCTAATCGGGACTAGCGAAACTCAACAAAAGTTTACAATTTCTCCTGTTATAAAATTGAAATAATTAAATAACTAAATATAGTATACATTTTTGACAGATTATATAAAGAGAAAGGTACCAGCAACATGAATTATCCGGTCAAAACTACCCTTTCCTTTTTCTTGGTATATTTATTCTTGTGCTTAATTCCGGTGACAAAATAACTGACAGAATAAACTTTTTTTTGTTGATAATATATGCGTTAGACATCAACTCATTAAAGTGGGTGTTTTTGTTCATATCAAAGGTAAGGCACAAAAAGAATAAAAGAGATGACCAATATAGTATTATGAATTTTGCTATATTTTTTACCGTTAGATAAGAGTACACAAAGGATTTTCAGCACGACAGCGATCAAATGATCCTAAAAATAATATCGGCATTAGTTGAATGGCCTATTCTCCCCACGTTTAGTAATAATACATCATTCTATGCTTATTTTTTTCACCAACAGAGGTCTTGTTTTTCATTTCTTCTATCTGAAGTTCCACCATAACAGAATCCATCTTGAAATACTTCGGCATGGTGAAAAATGAATCAAGATCGGCCAAAAACAATTCTATTAAATAGGGACGGAAATTGAAAAACACTTTGGATAAACCCTTGGAAACGGCTGTCATAACCACTTTGTTGGGCCTTCTAGCAGATATTTTCATTCCCGGAAATACTAAACCTGCCAATATTCTCATAAATTCTTGAGTACTTAGATGCTTTCTGATATGCATACTGTCAAGTCTTATTCCCCTAGCTGATGTGACAACAGCCTTCCTATTATCTGTGTGATCAGTTGTTGGACCTTGAAAATCTCTGACTGAAAGAGCATGTGCACCCTTTGGAAATCTTCTCCTTTTTCCGGCCACTTTGCTTTTTACCTTCTCCTCGCTAGTGGTTCCATTCTGTGTTCTATCCTGTACTTCGTTTTTATTGTCCCCTTCATGCATATCTTTATCGTAAGCAATATTATCCTCCTCCTCATCATCATCATCGTCAGAACTAACAAATAACGAAGAGTTTTTAAACATATCCGGCATCTCAAAATTGTTTGCATTATCTTCAGACCCAGAAATCTGTTCCTTGGAATCATGAACCCCACTTACCTCAGAATTCACCTGCTTTTGATCGTCATTTGCCGTTTGGTCTTCCTTTTTTTTGTCTCTTATATCCATATACCCGCCATAATCATCTTGTGTTTTATCTTTTGAATCGGTGTATATTGCATCTTTAGCGTCATCGATATCGCTATCATTTTCACCATCTTGAACAGTTTCCGCGTAATTTTCATCTTCACCTACATAATCATCTTCATCTGTTTCATCATCTTCATACTCCTCTTGGTTTTCATCTTCATCGTCTGTTTCAACATTAAGCATCGGATTGGATCTCATGAGACGTACTATTGCATCAAGTTTATCACACGAATATAATGCCTTTCCGTCGGTTATCAAGGAATTTATCCATTGAAAGCGCTTTTTGGCCTCATCCTTAATGGTCATGTTTTTGAACTTCTTTAAATATTGCCCTGTAGATCGAAAAATCTTTAATTTCCAGAGGTTCTTGACTTTAGTCGGTTGAATAGTTAAATTTGCCATGCTTATATGATGGCCTTTTTCTTGCATATCGGCATCAATGCTTATAGCCGGACGTTGGTCAAAAATCAATGGTGGTAAGATAACATTTAGAAATGGTTCCAGATTAGACATAATATACTCGTATTCACTCTCGTGCAAAAATGGTGTTTGATCGAGATCGCCAAAAGCCACCCGTTTATATGCTTGTTCCATAAATTTATTCAGAAGGCAATCTAAATTTGCTGCTATCGCTGGATCCGCCTCTTTATCATATTTAGCAAAAAGGCTATACTGGGGTGGCTTGTAAAAAAAACCATGTCGAGCCTCTTTGACCAATTCCGGGGTAAATTCGGTGGAATAATCCAACCTGGAAAATAGAAAATCCATGTTGTCTTCCATGACCAATTTCATTTTCTTGTTCTTGTACGATTCTTCCTCATTATCTTCATTTTGTTTCTTCGGATGTAGCTTCTTTGTAGAAACCCTTCTATATGATGAATCCGATGGTGCTTTCCGGATAGTTCCGAGTTTCTTCTTCTTTTCCAATACCTTTTTCGTGGATGATGCTTTTTTCTTCACGGCTTTCTTTCTGCGCTTACTTTTTCTTGTCTTCCCATTTGACTTTGGGGGTATAAGATCATTGGAGAAGTTCCTTTTATTCATAATAGCTCTTTCAATAGCTGCCAGTGATGCATTTGACGTCCTTTTGCGCGGTTGCCTTCTTTCCACATATGTGTTGTAATCCTTCTGATTGGCCTCACTTGATTCTTCTGAACTGCCTTCGGCCTCAGCTTCATGATGATCTGTACTAATATCTGGATTTATACCGCTCAATCTTGGATCAAAATTGTAATCCACTCTTTCCTTATTAAAAATGTGTTTCTTAAGGCTCCCAAATATCTCACTTGAAGATATGTCCTTAACCGCATCATTTGGTAATGGCCTGAAAGCCGTATCATACTTGGAAAGATTCACCAGGAAATCAATTAAGCACAAAATCTTGTTCTCATTTTCAAGTGATTCTATAATTAAGTTACTAAAAATGTTATAAACAATAATGTATCGATTTTTGAATGTTAATAGCTCTTTTATCTCAGGAAGCACTTTCTCCTCGAACTCTGATTGTGTGAGAAGTGGTTTGAAGGTAAAATCATAATCTCGGAACTCGTCTACCAAGCCGTCTAACAGATCTCGAAGACGCACAATAAATTTCGATATGTCTATACTGGAGGACATAACTCTATAGCACTATTTTCATGTAACCAGTATTTTTGCCTCAGGTACATTCACTATTCAGATATATTTGTAGTGAATTCTGTATTTATTTGTGTCGAGTTAAATTTCAAAATCTAGACGCGTGAATTCACTAAATACGATATCCGGGAAGAGAGAAAAAAAATACTGAAATCAATTTTTGATAATATGTTAGCGATTAAGGGAAGGAGTAAGGGTATCATTATTATGTTGATAAAAAACGATAAAAAACGATATTCCAATGATCTATCGAAGCATTAACTGCCTGAAATCTGGATTATGTTTCAAGATTACTGTATTTACATAATTCATGACACCAGGTGAAACATTTTGGTCACGTTCCTCTTTTATTTTTTTAGTCAACTTTCTGGTTCATAACAAGTACTTTTTTCAGGGATTTTAATTGCTGAATATCTTGTAATCAGCTTGCATATTAAAAATTACAACCCTGAAGGTAATTTTTGTCTTCTTAAATAACGCTAATACTGCTGCTGGAACATGACATGTTTCCTTTTAAAATTTGAATGTGAGCTTTTCAAGTTCCTCAAAAACACCATAATTTAGAAAATATTTGCCAATAGTTGGAGCAATGAAGTTGGTGCTTTCATGATTATGGAATCGAGATGGGCTTTGAAGATTTACATGTATGCTATTGAACTGTATTAAAAAAGCATCAAGTAATCAAGTCGTTCTCATAAGACGTCATATTTTTAAGACATACCCATCTCCAAGCAATCTCTCTCTTGTTAAGATGTATTGTTATTCATTAATATTATGATTTCTTTAGACGAATCAGTGTGTTGATACAGCCCTAATTTAAGGGGCACTTTCAGAATGCTTCTGTCAACTATTTCCTTCCCAGGGTGATTTGATAAATCACTATTTCGCACTCTAAAAAAAAAATTAAAACTTAAAAAAAAAAGGAAAACCTTTTCGCGATGTACCATAGTTAGTAATCCTTGAAAACCAGCCTTCTTTGAGTGTACCATCAATCAATCAAGTTCTCCGAATCATGCATCAAGTTATGAGCAATTTCAAGTTCATCTATTCAAAATGCATGAAATGTTTTTGAATAATTTCTCAACTTCATTATGAGATGTCGCTTATTTTTTTGATGATAAATTGCAAAGCCCATGTTCAAACATTGTTCTCTCAGAATTGTGGTTTTATAAGTGGCACCTTGGAATGCTCTTAAAGAATGCATATTTTACTGAACATCATTTCGTTGTATAGTCTGTTCTTTTCCTTTCCTTTTTACTTCCTCTCAATTTTGCAACTTATAGAAGGAACTTTGAATCGTATGTTAAATTGTTCGATAGTGGGTACATTCTGTCTGTTGAAAGAGAATGACTGCTGTATATCGCACACAGGCAATCGGGACATTGCAAGAACCCGATCATATTATTCAATATCATGGACCATCTTTATCGAAAAAGGAATCAATACGGGGCTTCAGAAGACCTAAAATTAGTCCCATGAAACGACCCAGTATGCAAGTTCAAAGAGAAGGAAGTTTAAGCAGGCATGGAAGCAAAAGAAAGCTATATCATGAATACCGAGTGCCAACAAAAACAGCTTTTCATAAACCGGGATATTACCAGTTTCCACACTCTGAGTATGGCACTAGGCACACAAAAAGAGCGAAGTCAGTCCAGTTAAAGCCGAAGTATAAAAACAGTCTAGACATTGATTCGATATTCAAGCTGTCAGGTGAGCGTTTAAACAGAAGTACGATTCCGTACTACTTAATACAGTACTCGCTTCGTAACTGGTATGATGGCTGTAGAAAAAATCCAGTGATTAGGTATGAAATTGAAAATACCAAATTAAAGGGAGATGAAATTGTTTTGGAGGATTCTGGATTTAATATGGAACAATATCTTACACTGCCAATATCAGAGATAATGCACTCAGTCGAAGAGAATAAAGTGAAACCCGTTAAAAAGAATGCATACATGAAAACTAAGTTTGTGCCGTTACAATATAAAGCAAATAGGAATACGAGTCCACTTTCAATGGAATCATGGACAAACGATCAAATGAAAAAATACGGCCTTAGCACAAGATCATTGCGATCATTGGATCAGGCAGATTATAGCATCAAGAAGAAATCAATTGGAGGTATTAGTGAAATTGCGGAACTTAGTATAGAATCCAGTTCAGAACTGTACGACGAATACTTTGCCGATATATCTGGGGGGCATTTCAACACTTGGAGCGAAGCTTGTTCTTATCTCGAAAAAGAATCTCCTGAGTTTTATTCAAATGATTACTTTCTTCTCAGGTTGATGCTTGATATCTATATCAGGCGGATAGTAGCTGCAAGGATATCTGCATCAATTGGAACTGAGCGGGCAAGAAGGTTGCCGGATCTCTCAATGGATGAAATATGGCATTTATTAGCAGACAATGTGAAAGCAGTTTATGGCTTAAAGCAGCTTCATGTGTTTCAGCAACAAAAATAGAGTTCACATCCACTCCTTTGCATCTTTTTTTTTCTTCCTCTTCTTGCGACATCAATAGCATACATCTTACTTTTTGCATAATCGAATTCTAGTTAATAAGTTTTCAAAATATGATTTTCCATTCACGGTATATTATTAATTTTTATACTTATTAGTAGTGTGAAATGGTGAAATTATAATAACTTGTGCTTCTGTGTACATATTCAAACAATCTATTCAAACAAGATATTCCCTAAGTTCATCATTGCTACCATTCAAAAGTTTTATATTTTCAAACTTTTCGGTCGCAGAGTTAAAACAGTTATTTACAAGTTCGACATTCTGCTTTTTAACAAAGGTAGTCACTTCCCCCGACAAACGATCATCATGCAGACAGCTCTCAAAGATCATTTCAGTGACAGCGTTGAAAAACTTTGTGAACTTGCCATCTTTCTCTCTAGCGGCCCTGCTGTATATTGTTCTAAAATGCAAATTGAACCACGACCATAGTTCATCGTAGAAGTCAGGCTGCAACCTGAAGCCAATAACAGCAAATTCAATCATTGCAATATCAAAATTTGTACTCACAAAATTCAAGGTCTTGTTCCGAAGGTCTTTTGCAGTCACAAAGCCAAGAGAATTCACTGCTGCTATTTGAACATCATATGAACTTGCAGGCTGGATTATATTTTGAACAACCAAGCCCGGTGACTTAATAAGCTTAAATATTTCCTTAAACTCTTTGTTTGATGCGCTTGTTTGCACTAATGCAAATATAGGCAGTAATAATTCCTTTGGAATAGAGTTCTTCGGTCCATGCATCAATTTTTTATACAACTTTTTGGAAATCTTGGCTGCCGTACCATTTTGATAGTTCAATGACATTAATAGACGTCTGAGCTCCGCCTCTGTTTCATCTATTGAGGATAGGTCATCCCATTGCAACTGTGATAGCCACCTGCTTTCAATCTGATCAATAAACTTCAAAAGTTTCTGGTATAAGTTTTTGTCCTTAAAGTAAGAATAGCTTGAGACGGCTTGAGCCAAATTCGTCAACTCTGTAACAGCAATAATCAGTGCTTTTTTACTAAAGTGTTTTATCTTCCTAATGCCTTTAACTGTTTCAAGAAGTCCAAGAGCAACATCCGAATTGTTCGTGTTTGTGCTGAGCAAAACTGCAATATCTTCAAAAAGTTGTATTAGTTCCACCTCGGTCAATTTTTCTAAATTCTCTGCTAACATTCTGTAGAATTCTAATGAATATTTCACGGTAACAAAGGCGACATCGTTGTAATTCACGAAAAAAACATTCTGTGTGTCTAGGACTAATTTCCTATCGGTTAGCATTTGCCTACCAAGATTGCCGTCCTTCGTCTTGAGAAATAATGGTATTTGATATGGAATGTCTTCAATATCAGTCGCGTCTGATGCGTTATTTAAAAGTCTATGCTGTTCCACAACGACTCGTTTGGATTCATCATAGCTAACAGAAATAACCGGATATCCCGCTGTGTGGATCCAAGAGGACATAATAGTAGATATATCATACTTGAATTTATTGAGTTTATGATCCTTTAAAAAGTTCCAAAGGTCAATAGGCTTGAATGTACCGTATGCATTCTCTTTAATAAACTCACCCACCATTCTAAAAAGGGTGCCAAAACTATAATTTTTTATATCTGTATCCTCAAACAGAAATCCAAGCATCCTAAGAAGCCAAATGCCTTTATCGTATGCTTCACGTGCAAACGTGTTATTAATATTCGAAGTATCAACATGGGACACAAAAATCGGTTTAATATTCTTGCGTCTTTGTGCATCTTGAACTTTGACTAATTCTGAATTGATCATATCAATCCAAGCATTATTGTCATCCATGTCCTGAATAAGGCATGTGGCCATAAATGTAGCAAACGATTCATTTAACCACGTATGAATATAGCTATCATAAGTGACATAGTCTCCCATATACATATGGATCATCTCGTGAACAAGTACGAGTCTAATGTTCTTTTTAATCAATTCAAGTTCTTTCGGATCATCTGAATTCCATCCTGGTAAAAGAATTTGTTGGCTGATCACCTGAATTAAGGACCAGTCTTCAACTGCACCATCAAAGAGAAATGGAAGAGCAACCACATCAAGTTTTGGAATTGGGTATTTAACGCCAAACCTATTTTCAACAACAGGAAGATACTTCTGTACAATGTCAAGGGCATATTGAGCTCTTGAGCTTTCACCAACTTGTGTGAATATTCTTAATGGAAAATGTTCATTGTCTATCATTTTGGTTTCAGTTTCTAATATATCTAGATCACCAAGAGCAAAGCTAAAAACTGCAACAGACATTTTTGGAGATTCTTCAAATATTATAGTTTTTCGGTCGCCATTTTTTTCTGAAAGCTGAGGTTCTACTGTCAAGACGGGCATATTTGATACGCATTTGTAGTTATCATCAATTGTAAGGGAAAGCTGTATGTTGGCTTTCCAGTTAGATTCGTCAATGCATGGGAAAATTTCCCTTCCAAAATGCGGCTGACAGTGTGAACCCAAAATATGAAGATCGGAACGTCCTGTTTTAGGATTTGTGTAATGTGTTTGAAAAATACCTGTTGTTGGCTGATCAAACGTGAGAACCTCATGTACAACACCTAAGAAATTGATCTTCATTTTCGGAATATCTGTTGCACAGAGAACATCATCAAACTTAATTTCATCTGAAGAATATTCAGTTGTCTGAGCTTTTGTGTCCAATTTTGACTTTAATTTAAATGCGGTACCGTCAAGAAAAAGTACACTTTTCAATGAAATAAGTTTTAAAGTATGAAGCACGATTGTAAATGTAGTTGTTAGACCTTCCGAGTCAGGGCTATCTGGAAGATTCTTGTTTAAAATAAGGTCAATGGTAATCTCACCTGTATAATTTTTCTTTAAAGGAGAAACATCCAAATTAATAGAGTACTTCGATGGTAACAAACGATTCTTGAAACTTAAAAGAGTTTCTTGCTTAGTGGCATTTCTGATGCTGGGAAAGGTCATCTTAATTTATTATTTTTATTTCGCCTCTACTGACAAACAGTTCCTAGACGAAAAAAGTACATAAAATTAAATCGCTTAAAGTTCAAGTACAAAAGGCATGTAATCGAAGGATATTTGATGCGTACCAGGCATGAATTGAGTAAATTTTTCACCGATGCTTCTCACCCTTGATAGAACTTAAAAGCAAAATAAACGACTCTTATGGACGCGTCGATTATTGCTGATGTTTTTTTTTTTAAACGGCAATTTTCTCTCCCCTCAATAATAAGCCCAGATCGGATCGCGTAAAATTTTTGAATAAGCTTTAGCTTCGAAAAAGTTCCATGAATTTCTAAACGCAAGATTCAGGCGTCTGTGATCAAAAATTTCTTTGTTCGATATCATTCCAAGCCTTTCCTAGCAAATAATGCTGATTTCAGCACATCTAGCTGAAATAAAACGGTCGAATTAAAATAATGTATAATCTATTATTTTATCAAGTGGAGTGCTGGATTAGTCTGTCTGTGGACCTCACTTTTTATCCTTGAGAAAGTTTAACTATTTAAACCAAATTAGTTTAAATCTTCGTTCATAAAAGTCTGCACGACATTTTGCCCCTTTAAGAAGCCTAGTTCGGCTGTTCATACGTTTTCTTTTCCAGTCTCGGATACATTAGTTCAGCAGTATAGGGTATAGTGCAGTACTAGCAACTAAGATAGAGTGACATTATATCGTAAGCATACATCTATTGTTTGAAATTGTTCGGAATTTTCTGCCAGGTTGTGTGAATTATGGTCAAAGAGACAAAATTCTACGACTTGCTGCAGATTCCACCAAATGCAGATCCACATCAAATCAAGAAAGCATACAGAGCGTGCGCTCTCAAGTATCATCCAGATAAGGTGAGAAACGTGAATGATGAGACGACTAGACGTAAAAGAACAGAGTTGTTTCAAGAGATGACGAGAGCATATGAAGTTCTTTCTGACGATCAAAAAAGAGCGATATACGACCGTTACGGCGAGGAGGCTGTTAATCAAGGAGTTGTGGCTCAGGAGAATGGCAATTCTCAAGGTATGGCATCACCGGCAGAAAGTTTATTCTCTAATTTCTTTGGGGGAAGCTCTGAAATGCATGGGGGAGGAAGAAGCTTTTTTGACGATGCCTTTAATGCCTTTCAGTCATTTGATCGCGATTTTGATAGTCCGTTTGGTTCTGCAAAGTTCGGCAACTTTGGCCAAAACTTCTTTTCCCATAATCACAATTCTCCTGAAAAAGGTAGAGATATCTACCATACTATTTATTGCACCTTGATGGACTTTTATAACGGGAAGAAGATTAAACTCAGTTTACTGAGAAAGGTGCAATGTAGTAAATGCCATGGTACCGGGGGACTTCGTCGTGTAACATGTTCTCGATGCAATGGAGCGGGTATCCAAGTTGTCGAACGTAGAATGGGCGGGGTTTACCAACGATCCTCGAGCACTTGTCAACAGTGTGGGGGTTCAGGAGAATATATTCCTGAGGATAGTATTTGTCCCGAGTGTGAAGGCCGGAGGCTAGTTGACAAAAAAGTAATTTTAGAGGTTACCGTTCCGCGTGGTTGTGGGCCTGGTTATCAGATTGTGTTTGCCAAGGGAGCCGACGAAGGAATAAATATCATCCCTGGTGATGTTATTGTCACTCTTAAGGAGAGAAAGAAGGCTCATAAGAATAATTATAGGATGGCAGGTGTTAAGGATAATGATGAGATGGACTTAAATGAGAAATTCGCCCGCAGCAACGACGACCTTTTGACTACGGTAAAGGTTCCGTTAAGAACGGCCATTTGTGGAGGTGATATCTCCCTAAAGCATTTAGATGGTAGTGTTCTACACATCTACGTTGATCGTGGGGACCTGCAACATTTTAGCAATATTAGAGTTGTGAAAAATAGAGGAATGCCGATATCTACTAATGAGCCCGGTACCTCCAGCGAAGTTATTGGATATGGTGATTTATATGTGAAGTTTGAGGTGGAGCTCCCAAAACCAGAAGATCTTACAAAAGAGCAGTACACTGCTCTTTCTATGATATTAGCACCAAAAGGGCAGCAACATGATGATGTTGAAATGCTCCCCAACAGGGAGACTGAAGGCATCAGCGAAAAGGGAAACAAGTGTAATGGTAATGATATGATATACTCCTCGCCTGTTGATTCAAAACGAATAAAAGCTTTGGATATAGACTTCCCGGAAGTTTAATGAATGGTCGCTTTTGCTGCAACCTATTTTTTCTTCTGTGTGTACTTATATAAATTTTATGTTGATGGATGGATGTACCGACTCGCCGGTTCCATACTCATTGATAAGTTTAGCTTTTTTTGTTTATTTTCGAGTCTAGTTTTTTAGCTTATCTTATCCCAATTGGCTGTATTTTAAAGATTTCCGAGGAGTACAGGAGGGTGAAGTATTGTATATGTATATTATATATATTTTCTATTTTCGAATATTTATTCTCCAATTTTAAATGGAAACTACGAAGGTGATGAGAATTTTGGAAATTGCAGAGAGTAGAGTATCCTAAAAAATACCATCATAGCGCGTACTTGGCCTGGAAAGCACAATGCATATGCACGAAAAGTAAGCGCAGATGATCGGAATTTTATTCTCTTGATATTGACCAGTGAAATTTGAAGTATGATATTAATCGACTAATGGGCAAAAATAGTTCAAAATTTTTTTTTATCCGAACGTGTTTTCTTTGTATACGGATTTTCTGGCAAGCTCTAAACATTTTCTCTTTTTGCCCAACAGTCGAAACCCCCGTTCCCGTTTCATAGTTTTTTTTTCGACCTCTTTCTCTCATCTCACATACTTAATACATAGTTTTTTATTTTATTTACTTTTCCCTCACTGTTTGACCTCAAATTTAATATTAACTTAAAAAAAGCCCCCTGTCCTTTGTTCGTGCTCTTGTATCCTTAACAAACTTGAGTACCTTTTTTGCGCACAATCAAAAACTAGGAAACCAATTGAACAACCAAAAGTATATTAACAAAATGGAAAAGTTAAGAGAAGTAAGTATATGCTCCTAATATACGAGGATGAATGGTGGCGCATTCTTTTTTTGATCCGCATAGATCAGTGACATGTTTTTGATTCATATACTAATGAATTGCCATTTTAAAGAAAATGAACAAGCTTAAGCTTGATGCCGAAACCTGGCAGGAGAAGTCGGATGAGCAGACTGAGAAAGTGAAAACTCTTGAGCAGAAGCTTCTTGAAAAGGATAATGAAATCAAGGCATTGACAACCAAGAATCAGACATTAGAGGAGGAGAATGAAAAAGTTAGTGGTGAGCTAGAGGACCTTAAAAAGGTTGCTGGTGAATCCACACAGCTTAAGTCGACAAATGAGAACTATACAAAGAAGAATTCGATGTTGGAGGAAGAATTGGAGGCTTCTGATAAAAATTTGAAGGAAACTACTGCAAAGTTGAGAGAAACTGATGTCAAGGCTGAGCAGTTGGAGAAGAAAGTTGCTTCTCTTGAGGCTGAGAAGGCAGAATTAGAGACTAAATATGATGAACTTGAGGAGAAGTTTAAGAAGGCATCCGACGAGTTGGAGGAGATCAACAAACAGTTGGAGGATATATAAACAGATGGCGCTCCAAGTTTTCATCTCGTTGCAACCATCATATTATCCGTGTGTCTGATATTAGCTGTGATGATAAATACCATGGATACTCAACATTTTGTACTTGGAGAGCGTGTACTTCTCGCTCTTTCCACACATGTATTGGGGAATTGAGCTTTTGTCCCAGTGCGTAGTCGTTTTATACAGTGGTTTTTATATGGCTACTTAGTGTCATGCTTTGTGCTCTTTTCCACTGAGAGAGCATCCTCGTCTTTTGAATGGTATTTCTTTTTTGATTAACTTTTTTTTTCTTCTATATCTTTAGTTTATTAAAATTAATGATCATTACCTGCCCCATATAGTGAACATCATTGTTTATTTATACTCTTTGAACTACTTTTGCTTGTGATGATTGGCTAGCTTAGTGGTAGAACAAATGTTTCTTAATATATTATGAAATCAAACACTAGTGCAGTTCAGAAGCTCAAAATTTTCAGGAAATTTGAATTTCCCGAAAATCCTGCAATGGATAAATAAATCTTACCTAGAGCAGGGAAAGGATGTGCGGAAAAAAAAAAAACAGCGGGGAAGACAGGAGATGTTAATCAAGACACTTCTAGTATGTCGTAGCTTGGGAAATGCTGCAATAATAAGTTTAGTTTGTCAAAATTCAAGGCTGTATATTTGGAGTTGAGTTAACGTGCATTTGAGGTCCTATAAATAATAAAGATCAAGTCATCTTAATGACGGAAAACAATAATGAAGAAGGCAGACGCCAACAACGACTGCAAAGACAGAATAATTCACTGGCGAGCCCTCCTCCATACTCCGAAGGAGAGACAAGTGTATTACCAGCACTATCCTGCGCGGATTATGGTCCTTCTGGAGACAGCTTTAATAGGCATTTTGAAGAGCTGGGTACGGACGATGAGGACATAGAAATGGATCGAATGCATGTGGGGCAACCTACCCATCCTGAAAATCGAAACATTCTTTTTGGAATTAATTCTACATCGGCAAAAGAATTAACGCATCAGCATAGCTCACTAAAAGAGATTGGTCTTAAAAGGTTGAATCCAAGGCAACATTTTACCGTTGCAATTTCCAGAGATATTTCATTGGTGCTCATCTTGAAAAACTTACTGATATTCTGGACAAAATGGTACAAGATGATTATATCACCTTCTAAGAATTCAAGTTGGACAGCTGTCTGGGCAACCGAGTTTTTTCTTGCAGGTATATGGTGTTTAGTTTCTGCCCTACTTTCATACTGTATTTTGGATGGATTAATGGCTCGATGGATGGTTATGTACACGTTGCAAGGTGCGGTAATACGCATATTGAGTATATCTTTGTTGATTATTTCGCTGATTGAGCTTTTAAACTACATGTTCAACAATCCTAAAAATGAGTTTTGTCTAGCCGCATGGATTATTATTAGCTGTGTCCTTACTTTTATCTTCATAGTGCAAAATTATGTGACTTCGAACCTGAGGTTAAATGAAATCCTCCTTAGGAATGCCAAATCAGAAGGGAATAATCAGTATTCTACAGAAATCGCTTCAATTGGATCTTCTGCCGAAGGGGTCGGAGAGCCTCCCGATGTGTTTACCGATTCTGGTTCATTACATCGAAGAATAGATCACACGTTACAAAGAGAATCAACAGGTTCGTGTGCAGAATCGAATAAAAGAAAATTTGAGAAACCCCATAGGACGGTCGATATTTATAACCTTACCGTTTTTGCTGTTGTTCCGATAGGAGTTGCGAGCTTTATCACCATGTGTGGTCTAGTTCGTTTGGTGGTAATACTTAGACTTGATATAGGCCTCAAAATAAGTAAAATCCTTCCTGAGGACACCATCGATGCAGCCTCTCAGTTACTTTAACTCATTGCAGTGTATTATTTATCTTTTCTAGAATTTTTCATTACCTATTCGTCGCTTTAATATCAATATCTCGCTTTATAATTGCTTGTTTTTTTTCGTATTGCGGTAGGTAATCATAAGGCCGAGTTAAACTTACTCTCCAAGTATTACTCCAGGTGTTTCCACTTTTCGTAAAAACTTTTCCCCTTCCTCCTTGCACCATTCTACCGTTTTTTTTCTTACCTACTTTTTTCACCGTACATGAAAAGAGATGATAATCTATCAGATCAACGTGTAGTCCCACAATCATAAAGGTTCTGACAATAATCAAATAATAGCATTTATTTCGATAAATTGAATTCTGATTGAATTCAGGTGCATTCATAATGGTTGTTCATATTCTCGGTAAGGCCGTTAAGGGCAAAGCGAGGGTTGCAGTAAGTATATCAATTTATATCAGTGAAAATTATCTTTATAAGCAACATCTAACAAATATACTGTTTTTGTTTAGTACGGCCTAGCAGCAACGTTTTATGGAATTGGATTTAACACAGCAACAAGAATATGCTCTAAATTGGGGTTTTACCCGGAAATGAGGGTGCATCAGTTAACTGAGCAACAAGTGATGTCTATAACAAAAGAGCTTTCAGATATGACAATAGAATCGAAGCTTTTGTCACAAATAAGATCGAATATTCAACTTAAAAAGGATACTGGCTCCTATGCTGGTCTACGTCACGCCATGGGTCTCCCTGTTAGAGGTCAGAAAACAAGAAATAATGCAAAGACTGCAAGAAAGCTCAATCGTTTGGACAGAAAGCGTTGAATGTAGGTTGTCTTTGTTATTTATTTGTGATTGATCCTAGTTTATACACGCCTTGTACATATATAACATATTACTTTGAAAAGTTTCATACAGCAGAAGTTCAAATGCGCAACTGTTTATTTGTCTTCCGTAGATCGTATAAGAATGAGTGGGGCGGTTCTTTATTTTATTTGCACGTAAGCATTACTTAATATATATATATATCTCTATCTAAATGTTCCAGCTTATAAAAATATGCGAAGCTCTCCAGTTGTGCAAAATGTTGAGCTCATGTTCATTTTTCTTTTTGGGATGCGGTAACATTTTAAACAGAGAAGAAAAAAAAAGTACATCAGCGAGCTGAACGTCTGCCCTTCCCAATTTACTTAATTCTCTCCTAACAGTAAACTTTATCTTATTAGACCGATTGCAGCTTGTTGGCAAGGATTTTTAAGTAAACAAGAATGACATTCTTTTGTGGTATTGGAAAAAGTATAAAATTCTATACTAAGGGCTTTTTTGCCTTGACGCTTTTGTTACTCAGTGCCACGTATGGTGTTTTATGTTCTCTCGTTATGTCATTGGTTGGGCAAAGGCAGTATGCCCAATACAGTGTTGCAAGAGTGTATTATGCGCTTCTCAGTTTCTTCATGGGTCTCAAAATTGAGGTGGACAGACCAGAATTGTTAACAAAGTTACCTGCTCTGTTGATTTCAAATCATCAATCGGAAATGGATATCTACATTTTGGGCAGAGTATTCCCTCCAAAGTGTGTTATTACGGCGAAGAATTCATTGAAATATGTTCCATTCCTTGGATGGTTCATGTATTTGTCGGGTACATTCTTTTTAGTGAGGCATAACAAGAAGAAGGATGTTTCAACTTTGAATCGTGCACTTGCCCAGCTCAAGCAGAGAAAAGGTGGTCTTTACATGTTTCCTGAAGGAACTAGATCGTATGCTACAAGGCCCACATTACTGCCATTTAAGAAGGGTGCATTTCACTTGGCCATTCAGGGCCAGATCCCTATCATTCCAATCGTGGTCTCTAACACGTCCAATATCTACTCTATGAAGTTAAAAAACTTTAATCGTGGAACCGTTAAAATCAAGATTCTCGACCCTATCCCTACAGTTGGATTAACAAAGGACGATGTTCCAAAACTTTGCCTTGACACGGAAAAGAAGATGAGAGAGGCAATCACAGATTTAGGAATGAGTGTTCTTTCCGGTGGTGAAAGTAAGAAAGTTAATGACCACGAAAATATTGATGAAACGACAACACTTCTCGACCATTAGATGCGATTTAAGTACAGATACGGTTTTATTTTTTGATTTTTTTTATATAACTTGACTAATACCGAGATATGACGAAATGAACTTAACGGTAACGTAGAAAGGTATTAATTGATTATTGAAGGCCAGATATCTTTTCCATTTGTGGTGTGCGGGTGTGCCCTGTTTTCATAGAATCTGCTGAAGGGAGAAAGTTAATCTGAGAATTGTAGGTAAATTAGTTCTTGTTCATACTTGTTATAATTATTTAACAAATGAATACACATTCAAAAATCGTTCATAATGTGGTTTTGGAATGCAGAAAAGGAGGCTAGTGATGCACAATCTTCTTTGAAAAGTCCTCCGGATGATGTGGAAGAGGCAGCTGAGGTTTTAAACAGAGCACTTAAAGGGGATATCAATGACAAAGGCACAAAAGACGCTATAGCGTCACATCAAACATCGCAATCAACCAAAAGCATGAGAGATCTTGCGAATATAAGGGCAAAATCAATAAAATTAAGTGAATTTCCAAAAGAAATGTCATGTCTTACCGCTATGGATGAACTTTTAGAATGCATGTCTATGGGAGGACAAATAAGAAATTATTACAGGTACGGGGACTTCACGATGTGCGACAAACAAACAAAGAAGTTGGATTTTTGTATTAGAAATAAGGGTAAACCTAATGAGGTGAAAGAGGAAAATGTGCAGCGATATTATAAAGACAGGCTCATTGAGAAATTGAAAAGAGGAAGTAGTGAAGATGTATGGGAGTCGAGGAAATAGGTAAAGCTCTAAGGATCGCTTAATTCCGTGATCATGAGAATAAAAGCATGTACATATACAATAATAGATATCATTACATTCTTACCGTAAATAAGAAACTGTTTTCCAATATTTACACTAGATAAAAGCATATTATTATTAGCCGACATTTCTGCAGCTGTAAGGATGTTCATCCGACCTTATTTCAAGTATAGAGGTTCCTTCCTGATTTCTTGTACTGAACCTTGTTGTTACTTAGAGAATGGTTCAAATTGTAATACAACTCAAATAAACTTTTGGCATAACTCGAATAGGTAAATGTTACAAAATGTGACTGCGTTATCTGTTTTACCCGAATTAGTATAATGTAATTAAAGGTTATTTAATTTTGTTCAGTAGAAATGTGCATTCATACCTCGCTACAGTAGCTTTTTTTTTTTCTTTTTTTTTTTGATTGTTCATCTCAAAATCTGAAACATTTGGAAATGAAAAATTTAATGGGCCCTAATTCAAGATATATTTCCTAATCTGGGTTAAAGATTATACTTGAGGTTTCATATTTATCACCAAATTGTTTAATGGTGTACAGTTAAAAGAAATGTCGTATTGTTCTTATAATATTTTTAATGCAAATAGTTAATAACGATTTGGGAATATGTTGCTTGCTTACGAACGAGTTGTTATTATAATAACATGCAGAAATCTGTATTTCATGCTTGATCCTAGTGATGCATCTCCGGGTTCGATCGAATAAATATTAATTAGCGGAAGAGCCCAAATTTTTTTTTCCCAATATTTTCCTTATAAATTGATAAAGTCCTGCAAATGCAGATCAGTAAACATTTTTATTTCTGAATATATTCACCATTTGATATTCATTTTGAAACGTTTCTTGTTAAAAGTATCGTCAGCGTATTCGCCGTGATCAGATCAAGCTTGATTTGATCTCTTTTTTTTTTTTCTTCCTTGTTTGTTATCCATCTTATTTCATGGTCTTCAATTAGTGCAGGTTCACTATAAAGAAAAATGCGTCACACTGTCCTACCCCTCATTAAACATATAAGTTCGACAATTTCTCACTCCACGCATTCTTCACCTCGTGTTGGTGATGGAATGCGTGCTGATTTTTCAACGCCAAAATCGGCTTTCTCAACACAGTCACCATCTGATTCTCTTTATTCGGGCCGGGATCCATATGAGCCATCGTCTACCAGAACGACTCCTCTGAGACCAAAAATTAACCTCAAGAGAAGAACCCAAATATCCCCGAATGAAACATGTTGTTTCTGCTTGGAACCTGTGATAATTTGTTTTGATGGTGAAGAATTTTTAGAATTAACATGTGGTCATTTTATTCATTTTGACTGTATGGTTGAGTTGCACGAGTCCGAAAAGGAACAATTGTTCCCTTCTTCAAAGGATAATTTGTTTGATGCAGATTTAGAATCATCATTCTCTGTGATCTGCCCAATCTGCGCAAAGAAGGCTTTTTGTGCCCATGGTGAGTTGGAAGATAAGCTTTTAAAAACCAAGCTGTTGAATTCTGCAAAAGCATGGATAAGTACCGATTTGCAATCTGAGACTGCTACGCCTACAAGCGCTCCAGAACTACCTGAAGCGCAGTCTACCATGTCTGATTCATCTTTTACGCCATTAAAGACTCCGGAAAGTCAGATTGGTGATCGGTTTTGGGATAATATGAAAGAACAGGTTGTCACTGCTCCGCAGAAATCTTCAGATTCCTCGCAGGAACCATTATCTGCAACCATGCCACTCTTTGCCGAAAAGTCATCATTGTGTTTACCATCGCCATCAACTGTTGATACTTCCTCTTCGTTAAGTAATCCAAAATTGGTCAAGGTGTCTTTGAATCCGGAAGAAACATGTATATCTCTAGATGATATGTCTGCAGATGGACATAATGAATATCTTTTATCTGCGGTTATTAACATAAAGACTGCTGCTTTCGAGCCGCTACCGATAAATCAACCGAAGACTGAAAAAATTATAACAGATGTGAACAAAAGCAAGATTCTGAATTCTTTGTTGGATGTCTTGAAATCACGGTTGAGCGAAAACGATCAACAGAAATTGGATGTCGCAAATTTTGGCCCATTGGTTTTGTTCGATTATATGAACTCGATCAGTTATACTGGAGTATCATATCATTGGCCGTTGATTATGCTGTTTGAGTTTGCGCTTATTGTCTTAAATTCGGAAGCAAGTGAAGTTATATTGGCTCAAAAATTGGGTGAGGGTGATATTATCTCTTCTGTTTACACGAATCATAAAAACGACACAATCCTAATAAATATGACAACTTTGCAGTTGCCCGAGATTCGACTTGAAACTGATGGTAAAGTCATGCTGCAAAAATGGAGCAATGTGCTTAAACATTTCGTCAACAACGATCAGTGTGAGATTCCAAACAGAGCTGACGCAACCGTTATTGGGGCGAGATTTCATGGCAATGGTCCGAGTGATCATGTACCATGTGTTCTAATGACTACTAATGCTTGGGGCTTAATTTCTGATCGAGATGACAGCATACCAGATGAAATCCAGAAAATTAACAAGCTGGAATCGAATGGTCTTGAGTTGCCTTTTGAGTATATAAACAAAAGATTACCGAAACCTGAAAGAGCATCGCTCAAGCTCATTTTGGTTTTGCCGATGGTGAAGAGCAAGGAGTCTGAGTTGACTGATGGGCAATATGCAAGTAAAATACGTCAAGTCATAAAATGTGTCTTTGATAAACTTGAAGATGGTGATAGTGTGGGTCTCGTATTTGTTGGTCAGAAAGCTTTACAAGACAGTAATCTTGGGCATTATTATGGTTTAGTAGGCAAGTCATGGCCGGGTTGGAAGGATATTTTGAGTAGCATAACAGCAGAAAGTGTTTCCCAACATGAAGAAGGAAATTCACAATGGACTGAAGGTTTAAAGTATGTGAATACTCTTCTTAAAGTTGGATTTGAACAAGAAGATAAGACGATACGGCACTTAGTATTTGTCACAACGCAAGCAATAGATGATTCGTGTTTCTCTATTCCAGCCTTCATGGAAAATGAACATAATATACAGAACCCATTTTGTGAAACTTCGCAACCTAATAAGACATCAGTCCCTATCGATATGGCGATCAATCAAATATGCTCCAAATATCATGCGTCGTTTTCTTCTATTCTTATGGCTGATGAATTCAGATATACCTTGAGTCAATATATGACCAATCATCTAGTATTGAATGGAACGAAAGCAGATATGAAGTATAATAATTTTTTACGGGAATTTCTTGTTCTTGATCTCGCTGACTTAGAGGCTACGGTTGAAAGTATTTTAGGCCATTTAAATAATGCTACGGTAAAGAATCTTGATATTTCGTTAGCAACCCCAAGTGGAATAGAGTTGAGGGAATTCGAATTTGATGGCGAAATGGTGAAGTCTGAAAGCAGCGATTCACTTCGCATACACATTATCAATTTGGAGTCTGGATATAATGTATCTTTAATGTTTAAGGTCGCAATCCAACTTGATCGGTTGGACCACAAGATTTTAGAAAAAGGAGGAAAAGTATCGGTCGCCGTGGCCAAGTCCTCAATGCTGGCATTGCAATCAACGGCTGAGGTCTGTACAATCAGTCCGTTAGATATTAGAATTATGCCAGTGGGAAAAAATATTGATGCTACGCAATTGAACCTAACAATCAGAAATTCATTTGATGTTAGGGATGTCGAATTACCCATAGTTTCTGGGTCAAGATCTGTCAAGGATGTCTGCTTCATGAAAAGAAAGATGCAATTTATGGTGTTAGACGTGTTGAAAAAATACATTTTTGGTGCAAGTAAGTTTGACCATGCCCAGAAGGAGGCAATAATGGTACATATAACAGACTTAGTGAGCAAATTGGACAATTTGGAAAATTCTTGTAATAATTCTGGCGGTTCAAGCATGGGTATTGACGTATTTAAGAACTGGGTAAACACCTTAACGGAGTTACTCGAGGAGTGTAAAGAAGGCTACTCCTTACGAAATTATCAATTAAGCAATTATAGGTGCTTCAATTATTACTTGCGGACCGTCTAATTTATCACATATACAAATTTCATACAGTTAAATATAATTTTTTTGTTGTCAATAGCAGTCACAAATTGAAAAAAGTTGTCTCTTGCATTTTACATTTCACACATACTAGTGCTAACAATCGGAGTCGTTTCAATTGTAGTTTATTTTACGGCGTGACTAGTAAAGAGGATGGTTGTAAAATTTCCGTTAGTACAATGAATAAAATTCTTTGCGAACAATGGCTATCTACAAGAGAAAAAAAAAAAAAAGGCCTAATTTTTTGTGATGAAATATTTTCTCCCGCAATGTTTAATAATTTATCCGCTAATCATAAATTCATAAATGCGATCTGCCAAGCAAAAGTCAGCCGCCGCAAACGGAAATTGTTGTCGCGCGCTCCTCAAACCAAAACAAGATTCAATAAATGATCAATTGGCGTCAAATATACAAGCAGTCGGCAAAAGTCATGATTAAAATGTGTCGTTAGGAAAAAGTTTACAAATTTTTGTCAAGTCGCTAGTCAGTCTAAGTTCCATATCGTGAATCACTCACTCGCTTAGTAACCTGAAGTGCAAATTTTTTATATGTTGTCTTTGATTGCCTCACGTTTGGTTTGATTTGAGAGAATATTTATTGAGTCTGTAGGAAAATGCTACTATATGTGGGTACGATGAAATGCTGTTTTCTGGCAATACACCAATTTAATGATTATCCGCTAGCATTCATTCTTCCGATTTAATTTTTGCCGCATTAAAAACACCGGGTTTTTTTTGGTCACTCGTATTTTTCGCTCCCTTTTTTCACTTTTCGAATTTATTATTTTCATCCTTTGGGTGAAGATACAAAACTTATTGTTAGTGTAACGGAGATTACCATTTAACAATGCAAGGAATTTTGGTACCTTAATGTGGTTTAATTGATGTCAGAAATAGTAGTGAGAAATACATGACCATCGGTCACTGTTACATGAAAGGTAGTACCCTTTTGACGATAAAGCCGTATTTTTTTTTTCAGCTACAAACTATTTAAATACTAATGGGTAGAGCTTTCTTTCAGTATTAATCTTAATGATGAAGATGCTGCTAGTAAAAAGAAGATTAATTCGAGCTGACCCAAGATTAGGCTGCACATTCAATTTTGTTTTGAAGAAATGAGTTCACGTGCTTCAACAATTACTAAGCGTTCTACAGAATTTTCCATTGCGGAAGATCGAACAACAGAAAATGGTGGCGCCAAGCTGGATTTTTCGGGCAAGGCGATCAAGCATTATGTTATCACAAGGTTTACCGATCTTATTCCTTCGAAGAGAATGATTCAAGCGAACAAGAGATTGATGAACCCGATTCCAGCTTTAAGAGAAATGAACAAAAAGCAATGGCTTATGTTTTCATCCGCATTTTTGGCATGGATGTGGGTTGCATATGATTTCTTCACTATTTCGCTTAATATTTCTAATCTTTCCGAGGAGTTCAATCTTCCTGTAAAGAGTATAACTTGGGGCATTACTCTAGTGTTGATGGTTCGCACAGTTGGTAGCATAATGTTTGGCTATTTGGGTGATCGTTATGGAAGAAAATGGCCTTTGGTTCTTAACATGGGACTTGTGTGCATTCTTCAAATAGGTACTGGATTTGTGAAAAATTACAAGGAGTTTTTAGCAGTGAGAGCATTGTTTGGTGTTTTGTTGGGAGGTGTTTATGGTAATGCTGCAGCTACAGCTCTAGATGACTGCCCTAATGATGCCAGAGGATTTATATCCGGTTTTCTTCAACAAGGATATACGTTTGGCTACTTAATGGCCGTTATCTTCAAGAGAGCAATTGCCGACAATTCCAGTTATGGATGGAAGTCTACCTTTTGGTTTGGTTCTGGAATCAGTTTTTTGATCATGATATTCAGATGTCTTTTACCTGAAACAGATAGCTTTATTAAGTCTCAGGAGCTTGCTAGATACAAGAAGGAGAATAACATTCAAGACAAGAGCTTTTCACAAACTGCTAAGGAGGCTTGTAGAGAGTACTGGTTAATTATGATTTACTTGGTCCTTTTTGCAGCAGGTTTCAACTTCATATCTCATAGTTCCCAAGATATGTACCCAACCTTGTTGACTGTTCAATACTCGTTTTCCGAAGATAGATCTACTGTTACTAACTGTGTTGCCAACATTGGTGCTATGTTTGGCGGTATAATTATGGGACATGCCTCCAGTATTTTTGGAAGAAGGTTTATTATTATCATTTGTTGTATTGCTGGTGGTGCTTTAATTTATCCTTGGGCTTTTACTAAAGGATCTGCTATTAATGTCGGAGCTTTCTTTTTACAATTTTGTGTTCAGGGTGCTTGGGGTGCAGTTCCGATTCAATTATCTGAACTTGCACCTCCTCAATTTAGAGCATTTGTTGTTGGTCTTGCTTACCAACTAGGAAATTTAGCGTCTTCAGCTTCATCTACAATCGAGACAACCATAGGTGAGCAGTTCCCTATCACATTAAAAGATGGTAAGAAAACATTTGATTATGCCAAGGTTATGGCTATCTTTGTTGGTTGTGTGTTTGCTTACATTATCATTGTCACGTTTCTGGGTCCTGAAAGGAGAAACTATTCTTTTGATGGGGATGACGAATCAAATGATGAATATGAAGATAAAGAGGTCACGGTGCCCAAAGACAAAACCTCCATGGTTTGAATACTAAATTGTTTGTATATATACTCCCGTTGTGCTGGCACAACCACTAATAGAGATAATTCAATTTTAATATATTTAAAAATAAACAATCAATAGTACAGAAATTCGATTGTTATTTTCTGTTGTTGAATTAATTTGATTCAAATCATATAAGGGATTTCTACGCAAAAAATAAGGGGTCAACTGGGAATTGAACCCAGGGCCTCCTGCACCCAAAGCAGGAATCATACCACTAGACCATTAACCCCACAACGAAATTGTAAATGGTCGGACTGAAGGTAACAAAATATTATTTTCAATAACCTGAAGTATAAGGATTCTTTAGATGATTACC
>ERZ746981.132-NODE-132-length-60299-cov-34.293115_pt1 | contig 60299 bp, 51 predicted proteins | sample MGYA00374948_ERZ746981 | MGnify/ENA primary metagenome ERZ746981 (study PRJEB28757, sample SAMN06711160) | food metagenome | host: microorganism | place: China:Harbin | collected 2017-01-30 | study: EMG produced TPA metagenomics assembly of the Analysis of...
ACGCGCAAGGACCCCGAAGCGCTGGAAATGATCCGCCACGACGCCGCCCATGTGCTGGCCGAGGCGGTGCAGTCGCTGTTTCCCGGCACGCAGGTCACGATCGGCCCGTCCATCGAAAACGGCTTCTATTACGATTTCTACCGCAACGAACCCTTCACGCCGGAAGATTTCGCCGCGATTGAAAAGCGCATGAGCGAAATCGTGGCCGCGAACGAACCCTTCGTGCGCGAAGCATGGCCGCGTGATCAGGCCATCGAATTTTTTGAGGCCAAAGGCGAGCGCTTCAAGGCCGAGCTGATCCGCGACCTGCCCGAAGACGAGGAAATTTCCATCTACCGTCAGGGCGAATGGCTGGACCTGTGCCGTGGGCCGCATCTGCGTGGCACGGCTGACGTGGGGAATGCTTTCAAGCTGATGAAGGTGGCGGGCGCCTACTGGCGCGGCGATCATCGCAATCCCATGCTGACGCGCATTTACGGCACGGCATGGCGTGACCGTAAGGAACTCGAAGCCCACCTGCATCAGCTTGAGGAAGCCGAACGGCGCGATCATCGCCGCATTGGCCGGGAAATGGACCTGTTCCACATTCAGGAAGAAGCCGTGGGCCAGATCTTCTGGCATCCCAAGGGCTGGCGGCTGTATTCGGTGCTGCAGGACTATATGCGCCGCGCCCAGAACGGTAACGGCTATCAGGAAGTGCGCACTCCGCAACTGGTTGACCGTGGGCTGTGGGAAGCATCCGGCCACTGGGACAAATACCGCGAGCACATGTTCATCGCCACGGTCGAGGACGAGGACAAGACCCTCGCGCTGAAGCCGATGAACTGCCCATGCCATGTGCAGATCTTCCGCCACGGGCTGCGTTCGTATCGCGAACTGCCGCTGCGCATGGCGGAGTTTGGCGCCTGCCACCGTTACGAGCCGTCGGGCGCGCTGCATGGCATCATGCGTGTGCGTGGCTTCACGCAGGATGACGCGCACATCTTCTGCACGGAAGACCAGATTGCCGATGAGACCGCCCGTTTCGTGCGCATGCTGTCCGATGTGTATCAGGATCTGGGCTTCGAGCATTTCCGCGTGAAGTTTGCCGATCGTCCCGAACAGCGTGCCGGTGATGACGCGACATGGGACCGCGCCGAAAACGCGCTGAAGGTTGCCTGTGACATGGCGGGCGTCGCCTATGAACATAATCCGGGCGAGGGCGCGTTCTATGGCCCGAAACTGGAATTCGTGCTTCGCGATGCCATCGGCCGTGACTGGCAGTGTGGCACATTGCAGGTGGATTACGTTCTGCCCGAACGGCTCGATGCTTCCTATGTCGGTGAGGACAGCGCCCGCCACCGGCCCGTCATGCTGCATCGGGCCATCCTTGGTTCCTTCGAACGGTTCCTTGGCATCCTGATCGAACAGCATGCCGGTCGCTTCCCGCTATGGCTGGCTCCGGTGCAGGTGGTCGTGGCCTCGATCGTGACCGATGCGGCGGAATACGCGCAGCATGTAACCGATACCCTGCGCGCGGCGGGGCTGGTTGTTGAAGCCGATCTGCGGAACGAGAAGATCAACGCCAAGGTCCGCGAGCACAGCCTTGCCCGCGTGCCGGTCATCCTGGTGGTCGGGCGCAAGGAAGCGGAAGAAAACACCGTCGCCATGCGCCGCCTTGGCGGCAAGGCGCAGGACGTGCTGCCGCTGGATGAAGCGGTGTCCGCCCTTGCATATGAGGCCCTGCCACCCGATATCCGGCGTGCGCGCGGCTGAAAGCGCATTCCCGTGCCGTGACTGCATGGCTGTTTTCACGGTTGCCGGGCAAGACAGTACTTGATCTGGGGCGCATCTTTGCGTCACATATCTTCCATAATGCAAGGTCATTCCCTGCCCACGCGTTTTCGGTGGCTCCGGCCCCCGGCGCGTAGGCATGCGGGATGGCCCTGCCTGCCGTTCGAATGAAACAGTTACAGGAGCTGACCATAGCCAGACCCCCCATGCCCACTCCGCCGAACCGAGAGGGCCCCCGTGTCAATGAAGAGATCCGCGTACCGCAGGTGCGTCTGATCGACGAAGAGGGCGAGATGCTTGGCATCATGTCCACGCGTGATGCACTGGCACGCGCTTATTCTGTCGGGCTCGACCTGCTCGAAATCAGCCCGAACGCCGAACCGCCGGTGGCCAAGGTCCTTGACTACGGCAAGTTCAAGTACGAGCAGCAGAAGAAGCGTAACGAAGCGCGCAAGAAGCAGAAAGTCATTGAAATCAAGGAAGTCAAGGTTCGTCCGAACATTGATGAAAATGATTATCAGGTCAAAATGCGCGCGATGAAGACCTTTATCGGCGAAGGGGACAAGGTGAAGGTGACCCTTCGTTTCCGTGGCCGTGAAATGGCGCATCAGGATCTGGGTGTGAAGGTTCTCGAACGCATTCGGGCCGAGATGGACGAACTGGCCAAGGTTGAGCATATGCCCAAGCTTGAAAACCGCCAGATGATCATGGTGCTGGCCCCGCGCTGAAGCGCCCGGTTTTCGGTCCATGAAATGAATAAAGGCCCGTGAGAGATACTCTCCGGGCCTTTTTCATATCCATCCCCGGCATGGGGATCTGGGTATTGCCGCCCTATGGCGTCAGCAGCACGGTCGCGCGGGCGGTGGCTGTAACATCCTGCATCCCCGTGGGGGCGGATGGGGCCATCATGTCAGCGCTGGCGGCGCGCGCCATCATCATGGGCATCGGGCGTGGCATGTCCTGATCGTCCAGCGAGACGGAGGCGAGGGATGAAATCTTCAGCTTCAGGGTATCGGCGGCGGCATGGGCGCGCTGCTGCATATCCTGTAGTGCGAGGGTTTCCGCCTGTCGGGTCAGTTCAGCCCGTTTTTTGCGCGATACCGACCAGTCAAGCCGCGTCAGCGCAAGGTTTTCCGCCTGCAACTGCCCGACCAGTGGCAGCAGCGTCTTGCCATCAGCCGCCGTCAGCCGGATGGTCTGGCGGGCGACCCATTGCGCCCTGCGGTTCTGACGGGTGTCGGCATCTTCATGCTGGACGAAATACGACTCGGCATTGACCGTCAGGTCCGGGGTCTGCGCGGCGGCGGATATGGCCTTGCCGATCAGTGAATTGACCTGTGCCTGCGCCACCGCAGCGGTGTCCGCCCGGGATTCGGCAAAGAAGGTGGCGGTCAGTTGATCGGGCTGGGCCTGCACCGTACCCGATGCGGTCAGTTCAAGCCGGGTTTCGTCGGATGGGGCGGAGTCGGTGTTCGCACCGGTTCCCTGCGCCAGCGTTACGGCCGGATACAGGCTGGCGGCGGCCAGCAGGGCAGGAAGGGCATGGCGACGGGTAAGGGAACGAAAGCGTGTGAAAATCATGAATGCGTGGTCTCCTTCAGTTCGACCAACGCACGACGGAGTCGTACGATCCCTGAGCGGATGCGCCCGATGCGGCACATGTCTTCTCCCTGCATGCGCAGGCTGTCCACATCCTGCGGCAGGGCAGGGCCGTAGGCATCGATGATGTTCAGCAGCCTGTTGCAGTAGGCCTTGGTGTCGCTGGTGATGATGACGGGTTTGTCCGCCCCGTCCCGTGCGGTAATCACGCGCGCCATGTTGCCCGGCTCTGCCGGGGCGGGTGATGCACCGCACAGGCAGAAGCTCATCACGACGATGGCGGGCGTCATGGCGGGGTGCATGTTCATGGCGCTACTTTACGCTACTGTTCATGTCATGCTGATGGGGGAAAGGTGACGTTTGCGTCATGCCTGATATGTGCGCATCGGATGGAAAATCTTCTTCGCGCGATGTCAGCGCACAGGCGGCGATGGGCAGGGCGAGCGAAACCGTAAGCCCGGGATTATGGGCCGAAAGATGCATCCGCCCCCCATGCAGTTGCACGATGGCGCGGACCATGGACAGACCCAGTCCCGCGCCGGGGGTATTGCGGGCCTTTTCCGCCCGGAAGAAGCGTTCCGTCGCCCGGGCCATGTCGGCTTCGGTCATGCCGATTCCCTCGTCACTGACCGACAGGTCCAGCATCCCTTCACCCGTTGGCCCGGTTATCCGCCCCGGCGAGATTTCGCGGATCTGGGCGCGCAGGAAGACGGTGCCGCCGGGCGGGGAAAACTTGATGGCATTATCCAGCATGTTGGCCACTGCCTGCTGCACCAGCGACCGGTCGCCGTAGAAGGACAGGTGTGCCGGCAGGTCGAGCGCCAGAGCGATCTCATGCTCCTCCGCGACCGCTTCATACAGGTCCGCCACATCCAGCAGGACGGGAACCAGATCGAATGTCATGAAAGCCGAGCGGCGGGCCCCGGCCTCAATCTGGGCAATGCGTAACAGGGCCTCGAACACGGCGGTCACGTTATCCAGGTTGCCGACCGCGCGTTCGATCGCGCCACGCAGTTCATCGGGCGTGGTGGCGTGAAGGGCCGCGTCCTCAAGCTGCGTGCGCGCCCGCGCGATGGGGGTGCGCAGGTCATGGGCAATGGAATTGGAAACCTGTCGCACGCCATCCATCAGGCGCACGATGCGATCCAGCATTTCGTTGATGGCTTCGGCGACCTGATCCATCTCGTCGCCATTGCCAACCAGCGGCATGCGCCGGCTCAGGTCGCCATGCGCGATGGCGGAGGTCGTGCGCGCCACGGTCTTGACCATGCGGCGGAAAATCCCGTGAACCAGCACCGCGCCACTGACCGCAAGCAGGGAGACCATGACCCAGGCCCATAGCAGGGAATCGGTCAGCAGGTGCCGCAGCACCCCGCGTGAGCGCACGTCGCGCCCGACCAGCAGGCGGTAGCCACTGTCCAGTTGTCCTGCCGTATGGGTCTGCGCCGTGCCGGGCAGGCGGTAGGCATGCAGTTCCGCCATGCCGCGCAGTCCCGCGCGCGTATCGGGCAGGGTGTACCAGCGGTCGGTATACTGCACGCGTCCCGGCCATGCGGAGACATTGCCCGTCAGGTAATTGCCCTGCGGGTCGATGACCATATAGATCGCGTCGTCATCAAGGTTCTGTTCAAGCCGGTCCTCGATGGTCAGCGCCAGCGTCGGCAGTCCGCCCATGACCCAGCGCTCGGCCAGCGCGCGGGCATCGGCGTTGATGGCGGTTTCGACCTGACGTTCCAGAAACCCGATCGTGCCCCACCACATGAAGGACATGAACAGGACGGAAGACAGGGCGAACAGCATGCCATAGGCCAGCGAGAACCGCAGGCTGGCCGACCGCCACGCCCGCCACGGCGACCGGCGTGGCTGGACCTGTGTGAAGCCTTCCGCCATTACGGCCGGGACCGCAGGCGGCTGTGCCGCCTATTCCGCACGCAGCATGTACCCGGCATTGCGGATGGTATGGATCAGCGGGGTATCGAACGGCTTGTCCACCTTCTGTCGCAGGCGCGAGACATGCACGTCGATCACATTGGTCTGCGGGTCGAAATGGTAGTCCCACACGCCTTCCAGCAGCATGGTCCGGGTCACGACCTGCCCCGCGTGGCGGGTCAGGTATTCCAGCAGGCGGAATTCCCGTGGCTGGAGATCGATCTTGCGCCCCGCGCGGCGCACCGTGCGCGACAGCAGGTCGATTTCAAGGTCCGCCAGTTCCAGCTTGGTCTGCGGCGCGGTTTCGGTCCGGCCACGGCGGCCCAGCGCTTCCACCCGCGCCAGCAGTTCGCTGAAGGCGAAGGGCTTGGTCACATAGTCGTCCCCCCCCGCCTTGAGGCCCTGCACGCGATCATCCACATCCGCCAGCGCCGACAGCAGCAGGACGGGGGTGGCATTGTTCTGCGCGCGGATGGTCTCGAGCAGGCGCACCCCGTCAATGCCACCGGGCAGCATGCGGTCGAGTATGATCAGGTCGAACTTCTCGCTCACGGCCATGAACAGGCCATCCTTGCCGTTATCGGTCAGTTCGACCAGATGTCCGGCTTCCTTCAGGCCCTTGGCCACGAAATTGCGGACGGTGGGATCGTCCTCGACTACAAGTATATGCACGTTGCCTCACGTCGTTTGGGGCGGGGATCGTTCAGTCTTCCGGGTCCTCGTCGGGGCGGTGGCCGACACAGGCGTTCAGTCCCAGTATCTCATGATGGCGACGGATATGCAGTACCACCGTGGATTCAGGCTGCTTTGCCGCGATGGAGCGGATCAGCATGCGTGATGTGTCAATCGGTTCGTCATTCACCGCGATGATGACATCGCCAATATGCAGGTGCGCTTTCATCGCCGGGCCGTCACGGTCGATGCCGACAATCTGCACACCACCATGCCCCGGCCCGTCAGCCAGCGTAACCCCCAGCCACCCCCGGTCAATGCGGCCCTTGCGGCGCAGTTCCTCTACAATAGGGGCCACGATTTCCGATGGCAGCCCGAACCCGATCCCGACCGATCCCCCGGTGGGGGAGACGATGGCCGTATTCACCGCCACCACCTGCCCGCCCAGATTGAATGACGGTCCCCCTGAATTGCCGGGATTGATGGGCGCATCGATCTGGAAGAAATCGTCAAACGGGCCGGTGCCGATGTCGCGCCCGCGCGCGGATACGATACCCGCCGTAACCGATGAACCCAGCCCGAACGGGTTGCCTGCGGCCATGATCCAGTCGCCGATATTGACCAGCCTGCTGTCGCCCCATGGCACGAATGGCAGGGGGCGGGGGGCACGGATCTGGATGACCGCGATATCCGTCAGGTCGTCGCTGCCAACCAGTTGGGCGGGATATTCAGCGCCATCCGCCAGCGATACGGTAATCTGGTCCGCGCCGCCGACTACATGCGCATTGGTCACGATCACGCCGGTGGGGTCGATCAGGAAGCCCGAACCCGCCCCCAGCATTTCTTCCCCATGGGCGCGCATCCGCTCGCGGAAGCGGTGTTCGAATGGCGTGCCCTTCACGCTGGGGGGCAGGGGCTGGTGACCGGGGGCCTGTCGGCTGTCCTGTGCTGACTGGGAAACGGCGATGTTCACCACTGCCGGACCAACCTGGCGTACCAGCGGCGCGAAGGTCAGCGGCCCGGACGAGACGACCGGCGCCACCGGCGCGGCAAACAGCGACGGGGTTGGCTGTGGGGCAGGTGTTGCCACACCCTGCGCGCAGGCCGCCACAGTCTGCATGGTCAGGCCGGGAATGCCCAGCAGCAGTACCGGTAGCAGGCGGGAAGCCGGGCGGTGCATGGCGGTCGGTATCCATGTGGGGCGGCAGGAACAAGCATTCATGATGGGTCATGTTATCTTAAAAAAGCGGCAATGCCATGTCTGCATACCCTCATGTCGGGAAATGCATGCCGATTTATGGGTTCCGCCCGTGCCGTGGCGGGGGTGGAGACGCTGTTGCCGGGTTTTCCGGCCAGTCGTGCCGGGGATAGCGACCGCGCATGTCACGGCGCATATCCGCCCATGACCCCGCCCAGAAACCGGCCAGATCGGCGGTAATGGCCTGCGGTCGGCCCGCCGGTGACAGCAGGGCGATGCGCAGGTCCAGCCGTCCGTCCGCTATGCGTGGTGTCTGGGTCACGCCGTAGAAGGTCTGTGCCCGTGCGCTGGCGACCGGCACGGGTTGCAGGTAGTCCACCGCCGCCCGTCCGCCGGGCAGTTCCAGATGGGCGGGCAGCATCCGGTCCAGCCATTTCAGTGTCGCATGGTCCATCGTGGCGCGCAGCATGGCCAGCAGGTCCATTTCCCCCAGTACCGACAGGCGGCTGACCCCCGCAAGCCATGGGGCCAGCCATGTTCCGGTCGTCCCGGCCAGGGCTGCGTCCGACAGGTCAGGCAGATCGGGACGGTCCAGCCGGGTCCGGGCCAGTTCCACACGCGCCTGAAGCTGGCGGCAGGCATCGGTCCAGTTCAGTGTGGCGGCAAGGTTCTGCGCGGCCTGTGCGCATAGCAGGCTGGATACTTCCTCCGCGCTGGCTGTGACGGTACGGTCGCGCAGCACGAGATTACCCAGCCGGAGCCTGCGGCGCGCCAGCACGCTGCCGGTGGTGGTGTCCAGCGTGGTTTCAACCTGTTCCTTCGCACGCGCCAGCACGCTATCGGGCAGCGCGTCGCGGTCCAGCGGGGCGGCCAGACAGATTTCCGCCGCCTTGCGCACATGCATGCCCGCGACCGCCAGCAGGCCGTGCCGGGCCAGTTCATCGGTTTTTGACAGGCGCGCGCTCCCCCCGCCTGCAAGGCGGAAGGAGCCGACATCCCCGCGCGACTGCGCCACGCGGTCGGGAAAGGCGGCTGCGATCAGGGCCGCGCAGTCACCCTGTGCCACAATATCGCGGCCCAGCCCCAGCCGCCTGCGATACTGTCGGGCGGCGTGGCGGATACGTGACAGGGCGGCACGGTCGGCATCGGGGTGATCGCCCCCTGCCAGCAGGTCAAGGCGCAGGCGGATATCGGCGGGAGCCGGGGGAGGCGCGCCGCGCGCGGGCCCCGTCGGGCGGCGCGGGCGCAACGGGTCGCGTTCTTCCAGCAGGGCGGCAATATCGGCGGCCAGCGCGCATTCGCCGGGACCGCGGGCAGCCAGCATCATGGCGGCAAGGCGCGGATGGGCGCCAAGGCTGGCCATGCGTGTGCCCTCCGGGGTGATGCGGGCGTCATCATCCAGCGCCCCCAGCGCCTGCAGCAGGCTGCGCCCGGCCTCGAACGCGCCATTGGGGGGCGTATCGGGGAAGGGCAGGTCAGCGGGGTCCGTTCCCATCGCCTCCTGCCACGCGGCGGTATCGAGCCGCAGGCCGGTCAGTTCGGCTTCCATCATTTCCGGCTGGTCATGCGGCGGCATGGCGCGGGTTGTCATTTCCGTCCACAGACGGATGGCGATGCCCGGCGCGACACGTCCCGCACGTCCGGCGCGCTGGGCCGCCGCCGCGCGTGAAATGCGTACCGTATCAAGCCGCGTCAGTCCCGTGCCGGGGTCCAGCCGCGGCACACGGCGAAAACCGCCATCCACCACGATGCGTACACCGGGCACGGTCAGCGATGTCTCGGCAATGGAGGTGGACAGGATCACCCGTCTGCGCCCCTGCGGGTGCGGGGTCAGGGCAAGATCCTGCTCGGTGGGGGGGAGTTCACCATACAGCGGAAGGACATCCGCATCCACGCCCGCAAGCGCGCTACGCGCACGCAGGATTTCACCCACGCCCGGCAGGAAGGCCAGAATATCGCCCGCTTCCTCGGCCAGGGCGGTGCGGATGGCGGCAGCCATGGCATCGGGCAGGTCCCGGCGATGGACCAGATCGCGCCGCGCGTGGCGGATATCGACCGGAAACATCCGGCCTTCGCTTTCCACCAGTTCGGCACCCATGCGCTGCGACAGGGCGGCGCCGTCCATCGTGGCGGACATGGCCACCAGCCGCAGGTCGGGCCGCAGGCTGCGCTGAAGGTCCAGACAGAAGGCAAGGGCGGCATCCGCATCGACGGAGCGTTCATGGATTTCGTCGAAGATGACGCAGGCCACCCCATCCAGCGTGGGGTCCGATAGCAGGCGGCGGACCAGCAGCCCTTCGGTAATGACCTCGATACGCGTGCGCTCCGACGTCGCGCCATCCAGTCGCGTGCGGTAGCCCACCAAGCCACCCGGCTGTTCGCCCACCAGTTCGGCCATGCGCTGGGCGGCGGCGCGCGTGGCCAGTCGGCGGGGTTCCAGCATGACGATCCGCCCGTCCTGCCGCCATGGGGCGTCCAGCAGGGCCAGCGGGACCAGCGTGGTCTTGCCCGCACCGGGCGGCGCCACCAGAACGGCGTTGGATGTGCGCGCAAGGGCCGCCTTCAGCGCGGGAATGGCGCTGGATACCGGCAGGTTTTCCCCTGCGGCGGACAGAAGGGGCGCAAGTCGGTTTTGCAAGGTGGGATCGAAAGCCATATCCTGATCTTATGGCGTCCGGCATGGTAACGGGGCAATCCTTGGCATGATGCCGGGACGCGTTTTTCTTTCCTTTCTTTCCGGTGGAGTCTGCTGTGCCCCTTCTGTGGCTTGTGTCGATCCTGTGCACGCTGCTTGCCGTAGCGCCCGTGGCCCATGCCGCGCAGAGCGCGCCGGTAACAACCACGCGCTCCACCGCAACCCTTGTCACCGATGATGACAGCTACATGCCCGGCCGTGCGCTGCATGTGGGGCTGATGCTGCATCTTGCACCCGGTTGGCATACCTACTGGATCAATCCCGGCGATGCAGGGGATGCGCCTACCGTGTCCGTCACTGCGCGGGGCGGCGCGAGCGGGCAGGCCAGCACCATCGAATGGCCTACTCCGCGCGTGCTGCATGACGGGCCGCTGACCTCATACGCCTATACCGGGGATGTGCTGCTGCCGGTCACGCTGTCCCCTGCGCCGGTGGAAGGCAATGACGGTGCGCTTACCCTTGATGCCGAGGCCGACTGGCTGGTCTGTGCCGCCGTCTGTGTGCCCGAACATGGCACCTTCAGCCTGACCCTGCCGCGCGGTGAGCCACATCCCTCGGCGCAGGTAGCCGATTTCGCGCGGGCTGCCGCCAGCAGACCGGTGCCCTCGCCTTTCGCGGTGACGCTCTCCCCCACAGGAACCCTGCAGGTCGCGGGCAGCGGGCTTTCCGCCGATGCGGTAAGGGCGGCATGGTTCATGCCCGAAACGGCGGGGGCGATCGATCAGGATGCGCCGCAGGCCGTGGCGGTGCGCGATGGAATTGTGCAACTGGCCCTGCATCCGGGGCCGGAATTCCATAACGGCACGGGTCTGTCCGGCATTGTGGTGCTGCGCGATGGCATGGGCCGCGAGAGCAGCCTGCAGGTGCAGCCCGCACCCGGAGATGTCCGCCCCATTGCGCAGCAGGGTAACGACGTGACACGCATCGCGGTCCTGCTGGCCATGGCCTTCGCGGGGGGGCTGATCCTGAACCTCATGCCCTGCGTATTTCCGGTGCTGGCGATGAAGGTGCTGGCGCTGGAACGCATGGCGCGCGGGGAACGCAGGGCGGCCCTTGCCGGGGCCGGGGCGTATGCGGCGGGCGTTGTGGGGTCTTTTGTGGTGCTGGGTGGCTGTATCGCGGCCCTGCGGGTTGCGGGGCAGCAGGCAGGATGGGGGTTCCAGTTCCAGTCCACCGGCTTTGTCATCACGATCTGCCTGCTGCTGTTTGCGGTCGCCCTTAACCTGCTGGGTGTCTTTAACATCGGCATGCGGCTGGGCTCGCTGGGTAATGCCCTGCCTGCCCATATGGGTGATTTCCTGACCGGGGTGCTGGCGGTTGTGCTGGCCTCCCCCTGTACCGCGCCGTTCATGGGGGCGGCGGTAGCGGGTGCGCTGGCCGCGTCACCGGCAACGGGGCTGCTTATTTTTGCATCCCTCGGGCTGGGACTGGCGGCACCCTACCTGCTTCTCGCCGCCATGCCGGGCCTGCTGGGCTGGCTGCCGCGTCCGGGCGCATGGATGGAAACCGTGCGGCACCTGCTGGCGCTGCCGGTGCTGGCGACCTGTGTATGGCTGGGATGGGTCGCATGGCTGGAAGGTGGCAGCGACGGACTTGTCCTGCTTGGGGTGGGGCTGGTGCTGGTTGCGGCTGGCTGCTGGTGCCTGCGCATGGCTGGTCATGCGGATATGCGTGAAGACGGGGTGCATCGCGCCGGATTTTACCGGGCTGTGGCGGTTCTTGCCCTGCTGGTGGCGTTCGTGGGTGGGGGTGTGCTGCCTCTGGCCGCCATGCATGAGCACGGGGCGGACAGGGTAGCCGATGGCAGTTCGGCCTTTTCTCCTGCACGGCTGGCACAGTTGCGCGCGCAGGGCCGTCCCGTCTTTGTGGACATGACGGCCGCGTGGTGCATTTCATGTCTGGTCAATGAACGCGTCGCCCTGTCCAGCCATGCTGTGCAGGCGGCGTTTGCGCAGCGTGGAATTGTTTACATGAAAGGCGACTGGACCCGGCGGGATGCCGATATCACGGCTTTCCTGCACGATCATGGTCGTGATGGCGTGCCGTTCTATGTCTATTATCCCGCGCATGGGGCGGAGGTGATCCTGCCGGAAATCCTGTCGCCTGGCATTGTCCTGCGCATGACCGGATCGGATGGCGGATAAGGAAACGGGGGCGGATGATCCGCCCCCGCCTGTCTGTATGATGTCAGTTGGCTGTGCCGGATGTGGTACTGCCCGGCAGGGTCAGCGTGCCCGGCGGGGGCGAACGGAGCTGGCTGCCTTTGGTGGTCTGTGTGGTTGAACCCGTATCGTCGGACGGATAGCCCGCGGGGAAGATGGCATCCGGCCCGTCATCTCCCCTCGGGACGGGTTTTGCTGTCGTCTGGGTTGTTGTGGTGGTAGCGGAAGACGGAGTGCTGTCCGTCGGTCCGCCGCCCAGTGTTACGGAATTACTGTAGGGTGCAACAGCGCCAGAAACCGGTGCGGCGGGGGTGGCTGTTTCCGCACCATCCAGCGGCTGGGCCGCGACGCTGCCGGGCACCGGTGGCGTGACCAGCCAGTTGCCCAGATTGTTGCGGATCTGGTTTTCCAGTTCCACGCTCATGTCCTGCAACATCATGTCGGTCAGGGCATTCAGGTTTTCCGGCGTGTCGGTATTGCCGCTTTTCGTTTTCGGGTCATAGGTCCGCGTGACCTGCGCCACGGCATAGCCCGTGCTGCGCCCATCGGCGGAGGTTACATCCAGATGCACGTTCAGTTGCCCGTCCAGCAGGCCGCCGGGCTGGTGCAGGATGGAGGCCCGGTCGATCGTCAGCACGCCCTGTCCCCCGCTGCCCGAGGCAATCAGCCTGTCATGCGCCATCTGCCGCAGCGACTGGTCCGGCGGAAAGGGCGCGCGCGCCGACAGGTCGCCCGGCACCATGCCCGGCTGTCCCCGGTCCACGATGGAGATGGAGGCGACATTCAGGTGCAGCGGCGGCTGGCTGCTGAACTGTGGCGGGGCAAAGGTGGTGGTGGGGCGGCTGTCCGCATGGTCGCAGGCGGACAGGGCCATAAGGGGCAGGCTGGCCGCCAGCGCGATACGCAGGCTGCGGCGTAACGGAAGGAGCGAAAGCGGCGAACGGTTCGGTCGCATGAAATATATCCCGATGACGGCTGGCGCGTGCGGCGCGGTCGGTAGATCAGGGGTATGACCGTGCCACGATCCGCGTCGGGCGCAAAGGGGCAGGTGGCTTTTCAGGCCACCTTGCCGCTGATCTCGTCGCGCTGGAAATGGAAACTGTGATTGCAGAAAGAACAGTTCATGCTGATCGTTCCTTCCTTCGCCATATGGTCCAGATCATCCAGCGAGAATGTTTCCAGAAGACCCGACAGCCGCGCGCGGGAGCAGCGGCAGCCAAACGCAAGGGCGCGGGGCTGCCCCACGATCAGCCCTTCCGCATGGAACAGGCGATACAGCAGGTCGGCGGATGAAAGCTGGTCATCCAGCACTTCGCGCGCGCTCAGCGTCGTGGCCAGCGTTGTGGCGGTTTCCCACGCATCATCGCCCTGTTCGGCGCTGAGAGTGGTTTCGATGCCACCAGCCGTAGCGATCTTTTCCATCACCAGCGCACCCGCGCGCCAGCCCTGTTCGGTCTTTCCACAGAACAGCCGGACCCAGCAGGCATGCTGTTCGCTGGTGGCGAAGTAATGCGTCGCCATGTCGGACAGGCTTTCGCCCGTCATTTCGACGATACCCTGATGGATGTCGGTGTCCGGTCCCTGATCGACACTGAAGGCGATATAGCCCTTGCCCAGCAATTCACCCGCCGTGGGGTTCGGGGTGGTCCTGAGCAGTTCAGCCACCTGTTCATCATCGGAACGGGCGTGAAAACGCAGCGCGCCCGAATCCGTGCAGTCAGCCACCAGCAGGCTGACCGGGCCATCGCCCTTGGCCTGAAGGGAGAAGGAACCCTGAAATTTCAGCGAGGAGGCAAGCGCCGCCACCAGCGCAAGGGCTTCCCCCGCCAGTTGCAGCACGGCATCGGGATTGTCGTGGCGCGTCAGCAGGGTATCGGTCAGCACGCCGGGCCGGACAAGGCGGCCGCGAACGGGGCGCTGGTCCAGATAGAATGGCACGACGCCCTGCGGCACGACCAGATCGGGCGTGTCAGGACGGCTGGAATCCAGAAAGGCGGGAGAGGAGATATTGGAAGTCATGGCAGAAACCCGCGGCAGCGCGCCCGCGTGACGGGCGCGGAATAATCACAGATTGGCGGTAATGTCCGCCTCCAGCGCCGCAAGGCGCTGGTCGAGGTCCTTGACCTGCACTGCGGGCAGCAGACCGTTCTCACCTATCGCGGCGATCGCGCGCAGGCGGCAGCGGTCATGTTCCATGTCCAGATCCTGCGTGCGTCCCGCGCCCGCAAGGCAGTCGAGATAGCCATCGCGTATCGCATCAAGGCGGGTATCGGTAACGGGCAGGGCGGCAAAGATGTCGCGCACGCTCTTTTCCGCCCAGCCGGGAACTTCCGGCGTATCTTCGGTCGCGGTCGGCAGGGCGGGCTGTTCAGCCGGTCCGGTCATGCCGTGGGCTCCTTTCCATATTGCTGCCAGTCCTCGCCACACAGCGCCCAGACAAGAATGCCCTTTTGCGCGTGCAGACGGTTCTCGGCCTCGTCAAACACAACGGAATGCGGGCCTTCAAACACGCTTTCCGTCACCTCTTCCCCGATATGGGCAGGCAGGCAGTGCAGGAAAAGGGCGTCGGGGGAGGCATGCGCCATAAGCGCTGCATCAACACGGTAGGGTTCGAACGCATTCAGCCGCTGGTCGGACGCCTTGTCGGACATGCTGACCCATGTATCGGTAATGATCGCATCCGCACCCGCCACGGCGGCCACGGGGTCGGTCGTGACCGTGATATCCGCCCCCTTGCTGCGTGCCCATGCCACGGCCGCGGTGCTGGGTGCGTGGGTCGGGGGCGTGGCCAGACGCAGGCGGTAGCCGAACAGGGCCGCCGCCTCGATAAAGGATGTGGCGACATTGTTGCCATCGCCGACCCAGGCCAGCGTGCGGCCGGTGATCGGGCCGCGATGCTCCTCGAACGTCATGATGTCGGCCATGATCTGTACCGGATGCGAATCCGGCGTCAGGCCGTTGATGACCGGCACGCTGCTCCACCGCGCAAGCTGGCGCAGATTTTCCGTCTTGCCGGTGCGCAGCACGATGGCGTCGACAAAACGCGACAGCACGCGGGCGGTATCGGCAATGCTTTCCCCCCGGCCCAACTGCATGTCCGATGGTGCAAGCAGGATCACGTTGCCGCCAAGCTGCTGCATGCCGACTTCAAATGACACGCGCGTCCGGGTGGACGGCTTGGACAGCATGAGCCCGAGTGCCCGCCCGCGCAGGGGCAGGGCGGGGTGCAGCGGGCGCGCGCGCTTATGCTGCATGCGCTTGATGCCCACGGCCACATCCAGGATGGTGCGCAGGGTGGAGGCGTCCAGATCCTTGAGGTCAAGGAAATGGCGGGGGATCAGGGTATCGGGTGACTGAAGCGCGTTCATGCCACATTCTCCGGCTTGGCCGTCGCGGCCAGATGGGCACGTACGCGCTGCGCGGCCCGGTCCAGCATGGACAGCGCGTCCGTGCAGTCGGCTTCGGTTACGGTCAGGGGGGGCAGCATGCGCAGCACGTTGTCGCCAGCCGTGACGCTCAGCATGCCTTCCGCAAGGGCGGCATGCTGCACGGTGGCCACATCGACCTTGCATTTCAGGCCGATTAGCAGGCCAAGCCCGCGTCGCCCGGTAAAGATGTCAGGATGGGTGGCCACCAGCCGGTCAAAGCCCGCGTCAAGCTGCGCCGCCCGGTCACGCACGCCCGCAAGGAAGCCGGGCGCAAGCAGGATGTCCAGCACCGCATTGGCGGCGGCGCATGCCAGCGGGCTGCCGCCAAACGTGGTGCCATGGCTGCCCGGCGTCATGTGCTTTGCAATGGTTTCGGTCGTAAGCACCGCCCCCATGGGGAAGCCCCCGGCGATGCCCTTGGCGGTGGACAGGATATCGGGCGTGATGTCCGACCATTCATAGGCGAACAGACGCCCGCTGCGGCCCATGCCGGACTGGACTTCATCCACGCCCAGAAACAGGCCGTATTCATCACATGCCGCCCGCAGTTCCTGCATGAAGCGCGGGGTGGCGGCATTGATGCCGCTTTCGCCCTGCACCGGCTCGACCATGATGCCTGCGGTCTCCGCCGTAATGACGTCACGCACGGCGTTCATGTTGTTCAGCGGCACATGATCGAAGCCTTCGACCCGCGGGCCGAAGCCGTCAAGGTATTTGGGATTGCCCGTGGCCGACAGTGTCGCAAGCGTGCGCCCGTGGAATGCGCCATTGAAGCAGATGATGCGCGTGCGCTCGGGGTGGCCGGACCTGGCCTGCGCGCGGCGGATCATCTTGATCATGCCTTCATTGGCTTCCGCGCCGGAATTGCAGAAGAAGGCGGTGTCCGCAAAGCTGTTGGCGACAAGCCGCGCGGCCAGCCGTTCGGCCTGCGGTACGCGGTACAGGTTGGACACGTGCATGACGCGCTGCGCCTGCTGCGTGATCGCGTCCACCAGATGCGGGTTGTTATGACCGACCGAGGATGTGGCTATGCCCGATCCGAAGTCCAGGAATCGTCGTCCGTCCACCGTGTACAGCCAGGCACCTTCGCCGCGCTCGAAAGCGAGGTCGGCGCGATTGTAGTTTGGCATCAGGGCGGGAATCATGGATTGGCCTTGCAACTTCGGTTCAAAGAAAAAGGATGGCGGGTTCAGAAACGAAAACGGCCCACCGCCGAGGGGGTGGGCATATTTCTTTCCCGATTTTCCAGATCATGCGCGGATGCGATTCGCACGGCATCCGGCTGCGCATTTTGACCCGGAAGCGCAAGAGAATATGGGCCACGGGGGCGAAATGCAACCTTAACCCCGTTTTCCCCTGTGTTTGCGCCATGGCTGCCATCCGCCAGCCTGCCGGGTATGGGCGGGGACGGCCGGATTGTGGCACAGTGCCGGTTATGGTGGCCCGTTCTTCCCGTTCCGCTCCCCGCCCGCTTCCGCCCGCCCCGGATGGCGCCGTGCTGCGCGCGGTCGCGCTGGCATATCTGGCGCGCTTTTCAGCCACGCGGGCCGCTGTGGAACAGACACTCGTGCGGCATGTGGACCGCTGGGTCCGTCGCGCCATCGCCAGTGGCATGGAAGCGGATGCGGCCAGCCAGGCCGTCATGCCCGCCCGTGAGCTGATCCCGCGCATCGTTGCCGATATGGAAGGGCTGGGCGCGGTGGATGATGCCCGTTTTTCCGAATTCCGTGCCCGTTCCCTTGCCCGTGCCGGACGATCGCGCCGCATGGTTGCGGCCCATCTGGGCGCGCGCGGCGTGGATGAGGCCACGGTAGGGCAGGCGATGGAGGAAGCGCTGGGCGCGCGCGATGGGGAAGGACGCGAGACGGAACTGGCGGCGGCGCTGGTATTCGTGCGCAAGCGTCGCGCCGGGCCATTCCTGCGCCCCGATGCGGATGAAGATGAAGCCGCGCAGCGCTACCGGCGTGCGATGGACGCCATGGCGCGGGCGGGGTTTGCCCGCGATACCGCGCGGCAGGCCCTTGATATGGATGTGAGTGAGGCGGAGGACAGGATCATGCGCATGAGGTCGGCATGAAGGCCGTGCTGGCGCGGGCGGTGGCGGGTGGCCTGCTGCTGTCGCTTGCGGCCTGCGCGGGCGGGGGATGGCACGGGGCGGTGCAGTGCGCGCCCTATGCGCGTGAGATCACGCATGTCCAGCTTAGCGGGGATGCGGCGTCATGGTGGGGACAGGCGCGGGGCCGTTATCCACGCGGCAGTGCGCCCGCGCCCGGCGCCGTGCTGGTGTTCCGTTCGACGGGCCGGCTGCCTGCGGGGCATGTGTCGGTCGTGCGCGCGGTTCGCGGGCCGCGGGAAGTGCTGGTGGATCAGGCCAACTGGGTGCCGGGCCGAATCGGCCACGGTGAACCGGTGGTCGATGTATCGGGGCGCAATGACTGGTCGCGGGTGAAGGTTTGGTGGTCCCCCATTCACGATATGGGTAAAACCGTCTATCCTGCATATGGATTTATCCTGCCGACGGGTTGAACGGGCCGACATGGGTGCTTGCATATCATGGGGCGTCCCCTCACATAGGCGGAGTAAGGGCAGGTCGCCTGCCGTATCGGATGGCGGGCGGAAAACGGCATTTTGCGTCATGGACGCGGATTGGGGAATGCAATGGGTAGCTTGAGCTGGGGACATTGGCTGATCGTGCTGGCCGTGGTGCTGGTACTGTTCGGCGGCGGCGGCAAGATCAGTTCGCTCATGGGCGACATGGCGCGCGGGATCAAGTCGTTCAAGAAAAACATGGCTGATGACGCGCCGGATGCTCCGGTTCCGACGGGCCACATCCAGGGACCGGGCAAGGAAACGGACGCCTCCTTTACCGAAAGCCCGCAGCGTTCCGCCAATAACGCGAAATGACAGGGGCCGCGTCCGTGCATGACACGGCGCGTGGATGAAGGGTCTAATGGATAAAGCAGTGTTTCCCGCAGGCGCTTACTGCCGGGCGGTAGAGGGGATTATTGCCGCGGGCCAGCGCATGGACCGTCATGGCTGGGTTCCGGCCACCGCGGGCAATATCAGCATCCGCCTGCCCGATGGCAATCTGGCCATCACCCGTTCCGGCGGCCACAAGGGGCTGCTGGGGGCCGATGGGGTGATCGCGGTGGACATGGCGGGGGTACCTCTCAACGCAGGTGACCGCCCCAGTGCCGAAACCCTGCTGCATTGCCAGATTTATGCCCATGACCCGCAAGCCGGTGCCGTGCTGCATGGGCATTCCGTCGCCTCTACCGTGCTGTCGATGCTGGGCGGTGACGCGCTGGTGCTTGAAGGTTACGAAGTCCAGAAGGTCTTTGCCGGGCAGACGACGCATGATGCCCGCGTGCATGTCCCCATATTCGACAACGATCAGGATATTGCCCGCCTCTCCCGCGTCGTGGCCCCGCATCTTGATGGCATGCGCGCGGGCTATATCATTCGCGGGCATGGGGTCTATGTGTGGGGGGCGGACATGGACACCGCCCTTGCGCGCCTTGAGGGGCTGGAGTTCCTGCTGGCCTGTGAACTGGAAAAGAGGAAATTCGGATGAGCGTCCTCGATGTCTATGCCGATAACAATCCCGGTACCGCCATCATCCACCTGACCGATCCCGCGCGGATTGCAGGCGAGCTTGCCGCCATCGGCGTGCGCTTCGAACGGTGGGACAGCCCCGTCGTTCCGCCGCGCGATGCGCCGGAAGCTGAGGTGCTTGCCGCCTATCGGCCCTATCTTGACCAGTTGATGGGGGAAACGGGGGCCGGTTCGGCCGATGTGCTGCGCGTTGGTCCCGATACCGAAGGCTGGGCGCAGGCGCGCAGGAAGTTCCTGTCCGAACATGTCCATAGCGAGGACGAAGTCCGTTTCTTCGTGCATGGGCAGGGGAATTTCATTCTGCACGTGAACGACCGTGTCTATAACGTGTGCTGCACGGCGCGTGACCTGATTTCGGTCCCGGCGGGCACGCCGCACTGGTTTGACGGCGGGACCACGCCCGATTTCGTGACCCTGCGGATTTTTACCAATACCGATGGCTGGATTGCCCAGTATACCGGAAGTGACATCGCGGCCAGCTTCAGCCCCGAAGCCTGAACCGTATTGAGGGAGATGAGAACGTGACCCAGGCCACGCAGCCGCCCGTCCGTGCGGTGCTGCTGGATATTGAGGGAACGACCATACCGGTTTCCTTCGTCCATGACATCCTGTTTCCCTATGCGCGCAAGGCGCTGCCTGAACTGCTGCGCAGCCATGGCGATGACCCCGCCGTTCAGGCGCAGATAGCAGAAATCGCCCGTCTGGCCCCCGGCGTGGCCCCCCTGCGCCAGCTTGAGGCATGGATGGACGCGGATGCGAAGGTCGCGCCGCTCAAGGCATTGCAGGGCATGGTCTGGGCGCAGGGTTATGCCGATGGCGCGCTCAAGGCCACGCTGTATCCCGATGTGGTGCCCGCCCTGCGCTGCTGGGCGGCGGCAGGGCTGGCGCTGGCGGTCTATTCCTCCGGTTCCGTCGCGGCGCAGAAGCTGATCTATGGCCATACCACCGAAGGTGACCTGAGCAGCGTGTTCGTGGGTTTTTACGACCTGCAGATGGGCGGCAAGCGCGATGCGGAAAGCTATCGCCGCATTGTGGATGATGCGCGGTGGAATGCGGGTGATGTCCTGTTCCTGTCCGATGTGGTGGCCGAACTGGATGCCGCCGCCAGCGCTGGCTTGCGCACCTGCCAGATCGCCCGGCCCGAGGACGGAACCCGGCCCGGAACCACCCATCCGGTCGCCGTGACGCTGGCGGAGGTGGCCGCCCGCTTCGGACTGCCGCATCCGGAGGCGGTATGAAGGCGCATCTGCATACGGACTGGCGCAATATTCCCGATGCCGCGCGGGGCGCCGTCGCGGCACTGGGCAATTTTGACGGGGTCCATCTGGGGCACGCCCACCTGCTTCATACGCTGCATGCGGCCCGTCCCGATCGGGAACTGGCGGTTGTGACGTTCGAGCCGCATCCGCGCGAACTGTTCCGCCCGCAGGACCCGCCCTTCCGGCTGACCCTGCCGCAGGAACGTTTCGCCGCCCTGTCCGCGCTTGGCGTAAAACACGTATTCCAGATCCCGTTCGACCAGACCTTCAGCGCGATGAGCGCGGAAAGCTTCGTGACCCGTGTGCTGCACGAAAGCCTTGGCCTGACCCATATCGCATGCGGCACCGACTTTGCGTTTGGTCACCGCAGGCGGGGCAATGTCGATTTCCTGACCGAACAGACCGAGGAACTGGGCATCGGCCTGACCGTAGCCCCGCCGCTGGCCGATGCGCTGGGGCCTTATTCCTCCAGCCGTATCCGCAGGCTGCTGCAGGATGGTTACCCCGAACGCGCGGCGGAGGAGCTGGGCCGCCCGTGGTCGATTCGCGGCGTGGTCCAGCATGGGGACAAGCGCGGCCGGCTGCTGGGCTTCCCCACGGCCAACATAGCCCTGGGCCGTCATCTGGAACCCGCGCGCGGGGTCTATGCCGTCAGCGTGCGCATGGCCGATGGCACGGTATGCCCCGGTGTCGCCAATATCGGTCGCCGCCCCACCATCAATGACGGGCAGGAAAGCAGGCTGGAAGTCCATCTGCTGGGCTTCTCGGGCGATCTGTATGGGCAGACGCTGTCGGTTGCGCTGCATACGCTGCTGCGCGCCGAACGCCGCTTTGACGGGCTGGACGCCCTGAAAGAACAGATCGCGCGGGATTCGGAACAGGCGACAGCCTACCTGTCGGCCCACCAGTTCGGCACCATTGTGTCCAGAACTTGACCACCCGCCTTTGCGGTCCCCATAAGGTTGCCCTGCGCGCGGGCCGGTAGCGGTCCCGTATGCTTCCCCTTGCCAGAAGAACAGAACAGGCCATGTCCGAGTCAAAACCACAGGATATCTACCGGGAGACGGTCTTCCTGCCGACCACTTCCTTCCCCATGCGGGGCAACCTGCCCAAGCAGGAGCCGGAGATTCTGAACGGATGGGAAAGCGGGAAGCTGGATGAAACGCTCTTCGCCCAGGCGCAGGGGCGTGACGTGTTCATGCTGCATGACGGGCCGCCCTACGCCAACGGCCACCTGCACATCGGCCACGCGCTGAACAAGATCCTCAAGGACGTGATCAACCGTGCCCACCGCATGGCGGGATACGGCATCCACTACGTGCCGGGCTGGGACTGTCACGGCCTGCCGATTGAATGGAAGATCGAGGAAGAATACCGCAAGCGCGGGCAGGACAAGGATTCTGTGCCGGTCCTGCAGTTCCGTGCCGAATGTCGTGCCTATGCCCAGAAATGGCTGGATACGCAGGCCAGCGAATTCCGCAGGCTGGGCGTGCAGGCGGAATGGGCGAACCGCTACGCCACCATGGATTTTTCATCCGAGGCGGCGATTGCGGGTGAAATCGGCAAATTCCTGCTCAACGGCCTGCTGTACCGTGGCCTGCGCCCGGTCATGTGGAGCCCGGTTGAAAAAACCGCGCTGGCCGAAGCCGAGATCGAATACCGCGATCATGAATCCACAGCCATTCATGTGGCTTTCCCCTTCGTAACCGATCCCACGCCCGCCCACGCGCTTCAGGACGTGGCGGCGGTGATCTGGACCACCACGCCGTGGACCATCCCCGCCAACCGCGCCATCGCCTATGGGCCGGACATCACCTATGCCGTGGTCCGCGTCGATGGCGTGGGCGAGGGCGCGATGCTGGAACCCGAAGCCCGCGTGCTGGTGGCTGAAGACCTGATCGGTTCCTTCTGTGAGGCGGCGGGCGTTACCGCCCATCATGTGCTGTACACCCTGCCGGGCAGCGCGCTGGAAGGGGCTGTCTGCGCCCATCCGCTGCGGGGGCAGGGTTATGATTTCGATGTGCCGCTGCTGCCTGGCGAGCATGTCACAACCGAAGCGGGCACGGGCCTTGTCCACACCGCCCCCGCGCATGGCGAGGACGACTTCAACCTTGGCCGTGCCCATGGGCTGGAAATCACCGAACTGGTGATGGATGATGGCCGCTATGCTGACTGGGTGCCGCTGTTTGCGGGTGGCCATGTGTTCAAGGCGGCCGAGCCTGTATGTCAGGCGCTGGCGGAAGCCATGCAACGCGCCGTAACGGATGGCACCGCGCCGTGCGGTCTGGTGGCGCGGGCCACACTGGTCCATTCCTACCCGCATTCATGGCGTTCGCGCGCGCCGATCATCTATCGCGCCACCCCGCAGTGGTTCATCCGCATGGATGGCGAAGGCCACCTGCGCGACCGTGCGCTTGCAGCGCTGGACAAGGTGACGTTCGTGCCCGCGCAGGCGCGCAACCGCCTGACATCCATGGTGGCGGGCCGCCCGGACTGGTGCATCAGCCGCCAGCGCGCCTGGGGCGTGCCGATTGCCGTGTTCGTGGAAAAACGGACGGGTGAGGTCCTGCGCGATGCAGATGTCATGGCGCGTATCGTCGCGGCCTTCCGCGCCGAAGGGGCGGATGCGTGGTACAGTTCCCCCGCTTCACGCTTCCTTGGCGATGGCCGCAACCCCGACGATTACGAACAGGTGTTCGATATCGTTGACGTGTGGTTCGAAAGCGGTTCGACCCATGCCTTCGTGCTGGGCCATGGCGACATGAAGTTCCCTGCCGACCTGTATCTGGAAGGTTCGGACCAGCATCGCGGGTGGTTCCAGTCCTCCCTGCTCGAAAGTGTCGGCACGCGCGGCGTCGCCCCCTACCGGGCGCTGGTGACGAACGGCTTCGTGCTCGATGAGCAGGGCCGCAAGATGTCCAAGTCTCTGGGCAATGTCATCGCCCCGCAGGACGTGAATGACAGCATGGGGGCGGATATCCTGCGCCTGTGGGTCATGAACTCGGACACGAATGAAGACCTGCGTATCGGCAAGGAAATCCTAAAGCAGCAGGGTGAGCTGTACCGCCGCCTGCGCAACACGCTGCGCTGGCTGCTGGGTGCGCTGGACGGCTTTACCGAAGCCGAGCGCGTGCCCTATGCCGAACTGCCGGAACTGGAACGCTGGGTCCTGCACCGCATGTCCGAACTGGGCGGTCTTGTGGCCCGGGCGGTGGAAACGCATGAATGGGTGGGCGTCTATCCCGCGCTGCACGGTTTCTGTGCAGCCGACCTGTCTGCCTTCTATTTCGACGTGCGCAAGGATACCATCTACTGCGATGGCCGCTCCAGCCTGAAGCGTCGTGCGGCGCGTACGGTGCTGGACCACCTGCATCGCTGCCTGTGCACATGGCTTGCCCCCGTTCTGGTCTTCACGGCGGAAGAAGCCTGGCTGGCCCGTCCGGGTAATACCGAAAGCGTGCATCTGCAGTCCTTCGTGGACATGCCGACCGAGTGGAACGATCCCGCGCTGGGCGACCGCTGGGCGATGCTACGTGGGGTACGCCGCATCATCACCACCGAAATCGAGAGCGCGCGGCGCGGCGGGATGGTCAAGTCCTCCCTTCAGGCAGCCCTTGAACTGCCGCTGTCCGAGGCGGAAGCCGCGCAGTTCGAAGGCGTGGACTGGGCCGAACTGACCATCGTGTCGCAGGCGGAAGTCAGCATCATTGCCGGTGCGGGTTCGATCTATCTGGGTCAGGACGAAGCACAGGAAGGCACGCCGCACGGCATTCCCACCATCAGCGTGGCAGAAGGCCATAAATGCGCGCGCTGCTGGAAGGTGCTGGAAGAAGTCGGTCAGGACGAGAGCCATCCCGAACTGTGTCTGCGCTGTGTCGATGTGGTGCAGGGCAAGGCGTAGGCGCGATGAACAACCGCGTTGTGGGTGCCGCCTGCCTGCTGGGCGCACTGGCCGCCGATCAGGCCAGCAAGTTCTGGATACTGGATATCTATGACCTGCCCGCGCGGGAAAGCGTGCCCCTGCTGCCGGTGCTGAACCTGACCATGGTATGGAATCACGCCATCACGTTCGGCATGCTGGGCGGCGCCGGGGCGGCGGGGCGCGTGATCTTTTCGGTCGCGGCCCTGCTGATCGTGGCGGGGCTTGGCGTCTGGCTGGCCCGCACGCCGCGGCGGTGGGTGGCCGTCGCGCTGGGCATGATCATGGGGGGCGCCATTGGCAACGTGATCGACCGGCTGCGCTTCGGCGCGGTGGTCGATTTCATCCATGCCCATGCTTTTGGCTGGTCATGGCCGGTGTTCAATATCGCCGATGCCATGATTGATTGCGGGGTGGCCATCCTGATCATCGACAACCTGCGCGACCGCAGTGCAAACTAGGGGCTGGAGCGGCCTGCATGTGCTTGCCGAACCGTTCCACTAACGGTAATAGGCGAGATATGGCGATTCCTGCTCTCAGACCCCTTTCCTGTGCATTGCTCGTATCGAGTGGCTTCATGCTTTCGGGCTGCACGGGCGCTGATGTCTCGCGCGCCTTCGGGCTGGAGCGGACCCTGCCCGATGAATATACGGTCACGACGCGCGCGCCGCTGTCGATGCCGCCTTCCGATGAACTGGGCGCGCCCAACAGTAATGCCGTCCAGCGTGCGGAAGATACCAATCCACGCATGCAGGCACTGGAAACCCTGTCCCCCAACGTGGCCCTTCAGGGTGCGGACGGCACGGACAGCGCAGGCCAGACCGCCCTTGTGGGTGCCGCGCAGCATGCCGCGAACGAGGCCGATCAGGGGGAAATGGGTCGTGCCGATACCAGCTTTGTCGACAAGCTCATGTTCTGGCATGGCGGCGGGGCAGGCAACCTTGTGAATGGCAAGGCCGAAAATGCCCGCCTGCGAGAAGATTCGGCCCTTGGCCGCAACCTGACGCAGGGCGCGACGCCAACGGTAAGCGGTCCCACCAAATAAGATGCTGTCCCGACCAGCAGGGGTCGGGCGTGACCTGATGGCTGCTGAAACCCGGTTCCCGATATGAATACGTCACATGCGAACACGCCGCCGGTGATCCGTCGCCTGTCGGAACAGGTGGTCAATCGCATTGCGGCGGGCGAAGTGATCGAACGCCCGGCGGCGGCGCTGAAGGAACTGGTTGAAAACGCCATCGACTCCGGTGCGCGGCGCATCCATATCCGGCTTGATAGTGGTGGAATCGACCGGATCGAAGTTACGGATGACGGATGCGGCATGGCACCGGACGACCTGCGTCTGGCGGTTGAGCGCCACTGCACGTCCAAGCTGCGTGATGAAACGCTGGTGCGTATCTCCACCCTCGGTTTCCGGGGGGAGGCACTGCCATCCATCGGGGCGGCGGCCCGGCTTACGGTCACGTCCAGACCGGCTGGCAGCGATTCGGCATGGTCGATCCGGGTGGAAGGCGGCGTTGTGGGGGAACCGCAACCCTGTGCGGGGCCACCCGGTACGCGTGTGCTGGTCGAAGACATGTTCTTTGCCACGCCTGCGCGGCGAAAATTCCTTAAAAGCCCCCGCGTCGAATCCGGGCATGCGGAAAACGTGGTGCGGCGTCTGGCCCTGTCGGCACCCCATATCGCGTTCCGGCTGGAATTCGATCAGCGCGTGATACTGGACCTGCCCGCGCAGGACATGCCTGCCCGCGTGGCTGCCATTCTCGAAGCCGGTCAGGCCGACGGATTGCTGCCGGTGGAAGGCGAGCGCGGCGAACTGAAGCTGCGCGGCTATATCTGCGCACCATCGGTCCATCGCGCCACGGCAAACGGGCAGATGCTGCTGGTCAACGGGCGACCCGTCGTTGATCCGGTGCTGCGCACGGCGGTGCGGGTGGCCTATCGCAACGTGATGGAACACGGGCGGCACGCGGTTGTGGCCCTGTCGCTTGAAATCCCGCCAGATCAGGTGGATGTGAACGTACATCCCGCCAAGACGGAACTCCGCTACGCCGACTCGGCTGCTGTGCGGGCGCTGGTGATCGGCTCACTGGGGCGCGCGCTGGGCACTGGTGCGGGTGTTGCGGGGGTACGGCCCGACCTGATCCAGTCACGCGGGCCTTCTTCATCGCGGATCTGGTATCCGCCCGAACGCAGTGCGGACGCGGCGGCGGTTTCGACCCGGCTGGCCACGCCACCTGACCTGTCGGAGGATGTCGCTGTCCCATCTCCGGTCCCATCCCCAGCGGGATTTGCCGAATCGTCGCTGCCGCTTGCCGCCCTGCCATCCGCGCGCAGGGTGGTTGCGGAAGATGCGCAAACCCGTGCGGACAACGTGGCGGCGATGGATTATCCGCTGGGCGCTGCCATGGCGCAGGTTCTGGGCACCTATATCCTGTCCCAGACAGCCGATGGCGCGCTTGTGCTGGTGGACCAGCATGCCGCCCATGAACGCCTGACCCATGAAATCCTGCGCCAGCAGTATATGGGGGGCGAAATCCGTGCCCAGCGCCTGCTTCTGCCCGAAGTGGTGGATCTGCCTGCCCGTCAGGTCGATGTGCTGCTGGGGTTCGTACCTGCCCTTGCGCGGCTGGGAATCGAAATCGAACCTTTTGGGGGCACCGCCGTTCTGGTCCGTACCATGCCTGCATTGCTGGAGAAGGAAAATCCGGCGGCCATGCTGCGCGATCTGGCGGAGGAACTGGAGGCGGACGACCTGTCCACCCCCGCACAGGCCGATGCGCTGGATGCGCGGATGGATGCGATCATCGCCCGCATGGCCTGCCATGGCAGCGTCAGGGCCGGTCGCAAGCTGACACACGAGGAAATGAACGCCCTGCTGCGGGACATGGAACGCACGCCGCGTTCAGGCACCTGTTCCCATGGGCGGCCAACCTGGCTGAAGCTGGAAAAGGCCGATCTGGAGCGGATGTTCGGCCGTCGCTAGCCAGTAGCGGAACGTTGTGAACGGACGGGTCGCGGGGCCGGTGACAGGGACGGTGCGGGGCCGCCTCGGCATAATGTGAGCGGGGGGCTACTGGATTCCTGATCGGGAACGCTTCTAGGGTCGGCCATTATCCATGGATGATGTGAGACCGAATGTGCATCCGATCCTGCTGTCCCTAGTTACCTACCTGCCTCTTGCCGGGGTGGTGGCCATATTGCTCACACGCGGCTCAACCCAGACGGTCGAGACCGCCGCCCGATGGGTGGCGCTATGGACCAGTGGCATCGTGTTCGCGCTGGCTGTCATCATGTGGGCGGAATTCGATCCCACGCGGCCCGGCATGCAGTTCGAACAGCAGATCGGCTGGGCCAGTGGCGCGGGTATATCCTACCATGCCGGGCTTGATGGCATCAGCCTCATGTTCGTGCTGCTTTCCGCGTTCCTGACGCCGCTTTCCATCATCGGTGGGTGGCGGCAGGTGACGGGGCGCGTGCGTGATTACATGATCGCCATGCTGCTGCTGGAAACCACGCTGATCGGCCTGTTCTCGGCCCTCGATCTGGTGCTGTTCTACGTTTTCTATGAAGCGACGCTGCTGCCTGCCAGCCTCATGATCGGGATATGGGGCGGCCCGCGCCGGGTCTGGGCTTCGTTGCAGTTCTTCCTGTTCACGTTTGGCGGTTCGCTGTTCATGCTGCTGGCGTTGCTGGCCATGTGGAACGCGACGGGGACGACCGATATCGTCGCCCTGCAGCATCATGGTTTCGGCCATGCCATGCAGTGCTGGCTGCTTGCGGGCTTCATCATCGCTTTCGGCGTCAAGCTGCCGCTGTTCCCGCTGCATGCGTGGCTGCCCGATGCGTATACCGAAGCGCCTACGCCTGCTTCCGTCATGCTGTCCGGCGTGCTGTCAAAGGCGGGAGCATACGGGCTGCTGCGTTTCGGTGTGCTGATGTTCCCCGATGCGGCACGTCTGTTCGCGCCGCTGATGCTGACGCTGGGGGTGATTGCGGTGATCTATGCCGCCATGATCGCACTGGCCCAGACGGACATGAAGCGCGTGATCGCCTATTCGTCCTTTTCCCATATGGGGGTGATCGCCATCGGCCTGTTTACCCTTACGCCAGAGGGGATCGACGGGGCGATTTTCCAGATGCTGTCACATGGCATCGTGATCGCGGCCCTGTTCTTCTGTGTATCTGCCGTGTCGTGGCGTACGGAAACGCGTGAAATCAGCGCCTTTTCCGGTGTCGCGCACAAGATGCCGGTGCTGGCGACGCTGGCCATGCTGTTCGTCATGGCCAATATCGGCCTGCCGGGGACCGGGGCCTTCGTTGGCGAATTCCTGGTCATGGTCGGTGCGCTGCATGTCTCCTTCTGGCTGGCCTTCCTTGGCGGCACCAGCATGATCCTCGGCGCGGTCTATATGCTGGTCCTGTATCGGCGCGTGCTGTTCGGGGCGGACCGGGGCGGGGTGGTTGCCCTGCTGCGTGACCTGACGGGGCAGGAACTGGCCGTGCTTGTGCCGCTGGCGGTGGTGACGCTGTGGATGGGTGTGCATCCGGGTTCGTTCCTGCGGGTGTTCGATCCCGCCGTGACCGGCCTGCTGCATCCCATGGCGACCGTGGCCACGGTGGAGCCTCATGTTGTCGCCCCGCTGACCGGCGCGGGCTGACAGGGCGACAGGAATGAAAAAAGGCCCGGTTCCTTCAGGGGAGCCGGGCCTTTTTTGTTTAGACGTCGAGGTTGTCGACCTGACGGGCATGGTCCTGAATGAAGCGGAAGCGCAGTTCCGCCTTGCGGCCCATCAGGTGCTCGACCCGTTCAAGGGTAAAGGCCCTGTCCTCGGGCGGGGTAATGACCTTGAGCAGCGTGCGGTGCTTCGGGTCCATCGTCGTCTGTTTCAGGTCGCCGGGCGGCATTTCGCCCAGCCCCTTGAAGCGGGAGACCTCAACCTTCGCATTGGGTTTGAAATCCTTCTTCATTTTCCGCTCACGGTCGGCGTCGTCCATGGCGTAGACGCTCTTGCCGCCCTGTGTCAGCCGGTACAGCGGCGGCTGCGCCAGATACAGATGCCCGTTGCGGATCAGCCCCGGCAGTTCGCGGTAGAAGAAGGTCATGAGCAGGGAGGCGATATGCGCGCCGTCCACATCGGCATCGGTCATGATGATGATGCGGCCATAGCGCAGCCTGCTGGCATCGAAGCTTTCGCCCATGCCACAGCCCAGTGCTTCCACAAGGTCACGCAGTTCCTGATTGCCGCGCAGCTTCTCGGTCGATGCGCTGGCCACGTTCAGGATCTTGCCACGCAGCGGCAGGACCGCCTGTGTTTCGCGGTTGCGTGCCTGCTTGGCGGACCCGCCCGCGGAATCCCCCTCGACAAGAAAGATTTCCGTCTCCGCCGCGTTTTCGCGCGTGCAGTCGGTCAGCTTGCCGGGCAGGCGCAGGCGGCGGGTCGCACTTTTGCGCGGGGTTTCCTTCTGTTCCTTGCGGCGCAGGCGTTCTTCCGCCCGTTCCACCACGAAGGCCAGCAGGTTGTCGGCCTGCGGCGGGTTGCCCGCCAGCCAGTGGTCGAACCGGTCGCGCAGGGCCGTCTCAACCAGCTTGCTGGCCTCGCTGCTGGTCAGCTTTTCCTTGGTCTGGCCCTGAAACTGCGGGTCACGGATGAAGACCGACAGCTTGGCCGCGATGCAGCCCATGATATCATCGGCATTGATGCTGGCCGCACGCTTGTTGGCCCGCTGTTCGCCCCAGTTGCGCAGGCCCTTGAGCAGCGCGTTACGGAAGCCGGTTTCATGCGTGCCGCCATTGGGCGTGGGAATGGTATTGCAGTAGGAGGCAAGGGTTGCCGGTCCCTGTTCCACAAAGGCCACTGCCCATTCCAGCCGGCCGGTGGCGGTGCCGTCGGCGGCGGTGGGCAGGTCGGCATCGCCCGACCACAGATCGGTCAGCAGGGCCGCCTTTTCCCCCAGTTCGTCGCGCAGGCTGTCGGCCAGTCCACCGGGAAAATGCAGCACGGCTTCCGCCGGAACGTCATCCCCCTTGATCAGCGCCGGATCGCACGACCAGCGGATCGTGACCCCACGGAACAGGAAGGCCTTGGAGCGACAGAGTCGGTACAGCCGCCCCGGTGAGAAATGCAGCCGACCAAATATCTGCGGATCAGGGGTAAAGCGTATCTGCGTGCCACGGCGGTTGTTGACGGGGCCGATCTTTTCCACGCCGCTTAACGGGTACCCGCGTTCATAGACCTGCCGCCACAGGGCGCGATCACGCGCGATTTCCACTTCCATGCGGGATGCCAGCGCATTGACGACCGATGAGCCGACTCCGTGCAGGCCGCCAGATGTGGCATAGGCCTTGCCCGAAAACTTGCCGCCCGCATGCAGCGTGGTCAGGATCACTTCCAGCGCCGAACGGTCGGGAAAACGCGGGTGCGGGTCAACCGGTATGCCGCGTCCGTTATCACGGATGGTCAGGCAGTCATTTTCTTCCAGCGAGACATCGATGGTGGTGGCATGGCCCGCCACGGCTTCATCCATCGCGTTATCGAGGATTTCGGAGGCGAGGTGATGGTACGCGGTTTCATCCGTGCCACCGATATACATGCCTGGACGGCGACGTACTGGTTCCAGTCCCTCCAGCACTTCGATGGCGCTGGCGTCGTAGGTATCGGGGCCGTTTTTTGCGTTTTCGGGCATGGCGGCGGGCGCGCTCTTGCGTCGGGCGGGCTTGCGGGGGCTGTCAGGCGTGGAAAAAAGATCGTCGTTCATGAAGCGTTCTTTGTTCTGTCGGGTCACGTCCTGTCAAGCGGGAACGCCTGACGCCCGGGCACTATGCCCGCACTTGCGGGCATGAAAAAGGCCGGACGCTGGCCCGGCCTTATTTTCTTTTATTCTGTCCGTAAGCCGTGGATCAGCTACGCACGGTGTGGCGCGCCGGGGCACGGCTGCGGCTGCTGCTGGCGGCGGCCGGACGGGCCGGGCGGTCGGGCGCGGTGCAGGTCAGGTAGGACGCGGGCTGGAGAATGTCCTTCGCCTGCGCGTAGTTGGACAGGTCGGCGGCACTGTCGAGCACCAGAACCTCATCGAACATGGACAGGCGCTGCTGGCAGAACGCCGTGCCGGACTTCAGGCCGCGCTCGGACTGCACATTCGCAAGCTGCGTGATGTAGTCATCATGCTGGCGCTGGGCATTGCGGCCGTAGGTGGTGTGGAAATAGCCGTTAAGGACATGTTCCTCATTCGTCAGCTTGCCACGGAACTTGACCACGAAGCTATTGTACTTGTCCTGCGCGCCGCATGACAGGGCCGTGACCATCAGTTCGCTTTTCAGCCCCTGCACGTCAAACGCCTCATGCGCGGGGGAGGGGGAGCAGGGGCCGGCAGCCAGTGCCTGCCCGCCATTAACCAGCCCTGTCAGGGCAAGGGCAGCAGCGCCAGCGCGCCAGATCGACATGGACATCAGGATGGGTTCTCCAGATATTGGGGCAGTTGCCAACGGGGATGCACGTGCCCCGCAAATTCCGGCAGGAATGAAATCCGATCAGGTCTATAGCGCAAACATTCAGTCGCCAAAAGGGAGAGTCAGGGCCGCCCCTTCAAAAAGCTGCGTCATGCCTGTTCCATGGGATGACAGCGGCTTCGGGGACGGGTATGCCACACGGGCAGGGCTTGTCCGCCTGCGCAAAGGACCAACGGGTCTTTCCCGCGGGGATGCGTTGTTCTACAGCGTATGCCAAAGCGGTTTGCCGTTGTGCCGATCCATGAAGCGGGGCGGCGCGGGCAAACTGTCCTGATAACGGGTGAAAAATCAAATACAGCGGAGCTGACGAGTGCGACTGCGACTGTCTGCAATCATGATGACGACGGGCATTCTGCTCGCCGGATGTGACAACAAACCGGCCGTTAACCTCGGCGGGCCTCCCAATCCCTACAATTACATGAAGCTGTCAGGGCAGTGTGATGTCGGCGCCCCCGTGGCGGCCGGTTCCAACACCCGTACGGCCACCATGCAGGTGCGCAGCGATGATGGCTACTGCGCCATCGAGACGCGGGCATCAGCCGGTCATGCCTATGCCTCCTTCGGGGTGTCACCCGCGCCGGAGCATGGCAAGGCCTTCATCTACAATTATAACGATCACACTTATGTGACGTATACGGCCAACACGTCCTACACCGGTCAGGACAAATTCCGCGTCGTCCTGATCCGTAGCGAAAAGGAACCGCGTGAATATATGGATGTGACCGCAACGGTCACGGCCCCGGTTGTCGCCGGCGCCAAATGATCCACCCCGGCCCCGATAAGGGGCCGGGTTTTCCCCTGACGGGAGAGCTGGCCAGTCAGGCCGGTTTCAGATCGAGAAGGTGATCGGTTCGGGCAGCGAGCGGCGCATGCCGGCGTGTTCCGCCCGGCGCACCAGATCATCCAGACTGATCTTGCGACATTTCTCATCAATCATGGCGTCGAATTCCTGCCAGCACGGTTCGACAACCTTCTGGAACAGGCCACCGATCGGGCCGTCATCCGTGTTGTCGTCCGCCGTGATGACCGACAGGATATCCGCCATCAGGATATCGCGGCGGGGGCGGCCCAGCCTGTAGCCCCCGCGCGGGCCACGCACGCTTTCCAGCAGCCCGGAACGGGACAATGCCTGAAGCAGGGGTTCGATGCCACGCCGGGCCAGACCCGCGCGTTCGGCAATGTCGGCTGCACTGATGGTGCCATTGCGCCCGGCGTGAAAGGCAACATCCAGCATGATGAGAATTGCGATCATGGTCCTGTCGCGCCGGAGCAGCATATCGTTCAGCCTTGCTTTGAATAGGTTGGGAAACCAGTTCGCATCATTTACCAGTAATTGCCTGATTGATCCACGCTTCTGTTTGGGAGGATGGTAGATTATGTCAGAGTTTATGCGTGAATAGGCCATTTCCGTAACAAGGAGTGATACCGGATGAAAAAAACCACCCCAGCAGATCGCACGTATGGTTTTGCGGCGCCACGCGGCAAGGTTTACGATTCCATTGTGGATACGGTGGGGGGGACGCCACTGGTGGCGCTGCCGCATCTGACCCGTGAAGACGGGCTGGAAAGCCGCGTGCTGATGAAGCTGGAGTTCTTCAATCCGCTTGGTTCCGTCAAGGACCGCATCGGCGCCGCCATGATCGAGGATGCGGAAAGCCGGGGCGAAATCCAGCCGGGCAAGACCACGCTGGTGGAACCGACTTCCGGCAATACCGGCATTTCCCTGGCGTTTGTCGCGGCGGCACGGGGGTACAGGCTGATCGTGACCATGCCGGAAGGGGCCTCGATCGAGCGGCGCAAGATGCTGCGCCTGCTTGATGCACAGCTTGAACTGACCCCTTCGCGCCTTGGCATGGCGGGGGCCATCGCGCGTGCTGAGGAAATCCTTAAAAAAACGCCCAATGCGTGGATGCCCCGGCAGTTCGACAATCCGGCCAATCCGGACGTGCATGCCGCGACCACGGCGGAGGAAATCTGGGTCGATACGGCAGGCGAAGTCGATATCGTGGTGGCCGGACTGGGCACGGGTGGCACCGCCAGCGGCATTGCCCACAGCCTGAAGGCCCGCAAGCCGGGTATTGAGGTCTATGGTGTCGAACCGATGGAAAGCGCCATTCTCAATGGTGATGAACCCGGCCCCCATGGCATTCAGGGCATCGGGCCGGGGTTCTGCCCCCGCACACTGGATCTGGCGGCGCTGTCCGGTGTGCTGCCGGTCTCGGAACGCGAAGCCATCGCGGCGGCACGGCGCTGTGCGCGGCTTGACGGCGTGCCGGTGGGCATTTCATCGGGTGCGGCGCTGCATGCGGCTGTGCAGCTTGCAAACCGCCCGGAAAACAGGGGCAAGACGATCGTGACGATCGCGCCGTCCTTTGCCGAACGCTACCTGTCCACTTCCCTGTTCACGGGGCTGGTCTGATCCAGCCTCCGACATCATTTTTATGGTGCGCACAAAGAAAAAGCGGCTGCCTTACGGCGCCGCTTTTTTCTTGCCCGGTTCCCGGTCAGCCGGAAGGGATCAGTGCAGGATGATCTCGACCCGGCGGTTCTGGGCTTCACGGGTATTGGCTGCGGTCTGGACCAGCGGGTTGGAATCGCCATAACCATGAATGTCGATTGAGGGGCCGGGCACGCCATCGCGCACCAGTTCGGCCTTGATTGTCTGCGCACGGCGCAGCGACAGCGCCTGATTATACTCTTCGCCCCGTCGGCCCGGATGGGCGGCGGAGTTGTCGGTATAGCCGTTAACCTCGATCCGTGTGGTCTGGGTATTGGTCGATGCCTGTGCCGCGACCGCCACGATGGAACGGGCGCGTTCGGTCAGGTCGCTGCGATCCCAGTCGAAAAACACCAGATAGGTCCGGTTTTCCGCCGGTGCGGGGGCCGCGATGGTGGGCGGCGGCGGCGGCGGCGGCGGAGCCGGATTGAATTCGTAACGCAGGCCGAGCATCAGCGAATGGTTGAAGTCGGTGCGCGTATCACGGTTGCCGTTACGGAAGCCGTAATCGCTGTTCATGGCGGACAGGGCGGTTGCACTGCCCGTCACGATGGAACTGTGCGACTGCGGGCCAAGCATGGTCCAGAACCGGTATTCAGCCGTGGCGGACAGGCCGACAACCCAGGGCATGGGAAAGGCGAGGCCGAAAATGCCCTGATAGGCGAAATTGCCGTATGTGCCGCCGACATGCTGGCTGTAATTCTGGCCGTTCACATTACCCGTCATGGTGGCATTCATGTTCTGCCAGCCATAGCCGATACCCGCGCCGAAATACGGGAAAAGCCAGCTTTTGCCGATATCGAGGTCAAATAGCGCGTTGGCCATGATCCCCGATTCCTGCTGCCGTCCATCGGCATGGGCATGATATGCGGCATTACCGCCGACGGTTTTCAGGTCATTATTGCGATAGTGACCTTCCACCTCGACGCGGAAGCCGTTGCCCAGCCCCCAGCCAATGCTGCCGATTCCTGTTGCGCCCGGGTGGAATTCATCGCGTGCTGAAGAATGCCGTACGACCTGCCCCTGATTGAAGCTGGCACCGCCTTCACCGCTCATGTAGAGGCCCTGTACAGGCTGCGCGAATACCGGGGCGGAGACCAGGACGGAGCCGAGGGTAACCGAGGCAGTCAATAAAGACCCTGCAAGCAATCCGTACCGCAGATTCATACTCTTCATCTCCCTTCGACGGGCCTCTTCCGGCATATAGGCCCGGTCGGGTGCACGTGCCATCTTCCCTGGAAATATCAGCTTCAGCACTCTTTTGCTGAAAGAAACCACCCCTGACAATCCATTGTGACCCCGTTACGCGCCGCTTTGATCGGCTGGAGCCAACTGTCACGCCTGACTGTGTGCGAGATGCCACACCCATACGCCGGACTGGTTTCCCTGACTTTAACCCTGTGGAATCAGGTCTTTCATATCAGCCTTGCTTCAAACGGCGGCACCAGATCAGGGGCATCGAATTCCACAACCCAGATATCGGGGTCCCGGTCCACCTGCCTTGCGACGTAGGCATCGACGCTGGCCTGATCCACGGCCGCCTCCCCTGTAGCGCGGAACCATGCCCGACGTCCATCGGGGGTGCGGGTGGGCGCCAGCACGCACAGGCGGCCTTCACGGCCCAGAAGCACGATCAGCACGCTGCCCGCATCGTCATCGCCACGGTGCAGGACCATGCCCGGATTTCCGGTTTGTCCAGCCTGACGCAGCATTGCCTTGATCCAGATGCCGGTTTTCAGTCGGGTTTCTTCCATGGGGGCAGGCATCTCCGGTAATGCAGAAAGACAGAGGGAGACATGCAGGAATAGCACAGTTTCCCATGGGCCCGGTCAGCCGCCGCTGGCCGGAACGCCCCCTTCATCGGGTATGGTGGACAGGGCGGCACGGTATTCGACAGGATTGTCCAGCAGGGAATGGGCGGCATCCAGATCGCTGTCCGTGCCGATGGCGGCGGGGCAGGCCTTGCGGATTCCCAGAATATGCGAAGGATCGACGGGATAACGGGTCTGGCGCGCGGCCATGACCCAGTCCCGGCTGTCTGCCGTGCCTTCCGCCAGATTCTGGAGCTGGCGTTCCATCTCGCTTTCGCCCAGACTCGTGCAGACCTGCGGCATCACGCCCAGCCCCTGCAGCGGCCAGCCCAGCGGGGCCAGCACGCGACTCCATGTCACGAACAGTTCGCCCCCATTGGGCAACTGGCCGATGGTCTGGACCAGTCCCTTGCCCAGCGTGGCGCTGCCGATCACCACGCCACGCTTCTGGTCGGACAGGGCGGCGGCCAGAATCTCGGCCGCACTGGCGGTCCGGCCATCCACCATCACGATAATGGGCAGACCGTTGGTCATGTCGCCGCCCTGCACGGCCCAGACATGATTGGCCTGCGGATCACGGCCCTGCGTTATCGCCGCCACGCCGTGATCGAGCATCAGGGCCGATGTGGTCACAGCCTGCTGCAGCACGCCACCGCGATTGCCGCGCAGGTCTATGATTAGGCCGGAAATGCCCGGCACGTTCATGGCTTCGTCCAGATACTGGCTCATTTCTTCCGCCGTGTTGGCGGAAAAGGCCGTGATGTGAAGGATGACGTGCTTGCCACTGGTATAGGCGAAGACGGTTTCGGGCGGGGTGGACGCACGGTGGAGGGTAACCGTGGTCTGCCGTCCTTTTGATTCTACCGTTATGCGAACAAGGCTGCCGTTGGCGCCATTAAGCCATGAACTGACGGTATCAAGACTGCGTGATGCGGTAGGTCGCCCGTTGATCGCGCGCACGATCTGCCCCGCCGCCAGGCTTGTCGGCCATGCGGGACCATTGGCGTTGACCGCCGTGATGATGATGGCGTCATGATCGAGTCCCAGCGTCAGCCCCGCCGAGGCTTCGCCCCCGGTGCGGGTGCTGCGGTCCGATACGGCGGCGCCGGGCGCGATATAGCGGGAGTAGGGGTCCAGATGATTGAACAGTTCATCGAAGAATCCCTGCAGCACGCCATCCTGTCCCGTGTCGCGCATGGCGGGGGAATGATGCCACGCCATATCCAGCACATGGGTGATGGCGGCACTCCATCCCGGCAGGTCATCCGGCGCGGGCAGGGGCAGGGCCATGACCGTCCGCTGCGTTGCGACCAGTTGCAGGAAACCGTGCTGTTCATCAATGCTGAGGGAAGGGTCGAGCGCGCTCAGCCCGTTCAGTCCCCACAGGGCGAAGTCATGGATCGTATGACTGTCCAGCGTGCGGGGCTGCAGGAAGGCGAGACTCGCCTGAATGACCGACGACAGGACCGCAAGATCCATGCCGGGTCCATCGGGCTGTTCCATGCTGTCTTCATGCAGCGGGGGGGCTGGCGTGGGCGTGCGGGGGGTAGCGGGCGCATCATCGGCATAGGCGGCGGTGGTCAGGCGCGCGATGACAAGCAGCAGGATGAAGGTGTCACGCGGGATATGGCCCAGCGTGGACATGCGCCGTCGCCATATGACGGCGGCCTCGCCGCCCATGCTTACGGGGCGTAGGATGATGGCCGGAAACCGGCGGCGTTTCATGGCCGCCGCCTTCGCCGGGGCGGCAGGGTGTCGGGAAGTGCCAGCAGGACTGTTCCCCGGATGGCGCATGCTTCTTCAATCCGTACGCGCAGGGCCTGACCGGGGCGGAATACCATGGTCGCGTCGCGTGCCGATAATGTCTGCGTTTTTTCGTCGTGATGCCACTGATCTTCCGGCAGGGCAGACATGGGCAGCAGGGCGGATGTACCCGTTGCATCCAGAACGGTAAAAATGCCGAATCGTGACAGGCCGGATATATGCGCGTCTATCACCGTGCCCACGCGCGCCTGCAGCCATGTGGCGGCGTAGCGTTCCAGTGTCTCGCGTTCGGCCTGTGCGGCGCGGCGTTCGGTCTGCGTGATGGCCTGACCCGTTGTCTCCAGTTCCGTATGGTCCGGTGCGCTGCCCGATTCCAGCTTCGCTGCGACCAGCAGGGCGCGATGGGTCAGCAGGTCGGCATAGCGGCGGATGGGGCTGGTGAAATGGGCATAGGCGGGTAGCGAAAGGCCAAAATGGCCGATCGGGTCCGGGCTGTATTCGGCCTGATTCTGCGCACGCAGCACGAGTTCGTTGACCAGGGGAGCCTGATCGCTGCTGCTGACTTCGCGCAGGACGCGGTCAAGGTCGGCTGCGCGCAGGCCACCCACGGGTGGTAGGGATATGCCCATCATGTCCAGCGTGCGGCGCAGGCTTTCCAGCCGTTCCGGCGTAGGGGGCGCATGGATTCGATACAGGCAGGGGACATGCCGCCCCTCAAGGAAGCGTGCGGCGGCGACATTGGCCGCGATCATGAATTCCTCGACCAGCCTGTGACTGTCCAGACGGATGCGCGGGTGAATGGACTCTATCAGACCCGCGTCATCAAGGTGAACCTGCCGTTCCGGCATGTCCAGATCCAGCGTGCCCCGCCGTGCCCGTGCGCGCGACAGGCACTCCCATGCACCGAACAGGCTGTCGAGCAGTCCGTCAGGCAGGGACAGCATCGTGGTATCGGGTGCGCCATCGCGCGCGGCCTGCACCTGTTCATAGGTCAGGCGTGCGGCGCTGCGCATGATGCCACGGCCAAAGCGCGCGCCCGACACTGCGCCATCGGCTGCGACGTGCATATCGACGAAGATGCAGCCCCTGTCCTCACCGGGGCGGAGCGAGCACCACCCGTTGGACAGTTCTTCGGGCAGCATGGGAATGACCCGGTCGGGGAAATAGACCGAATTGCCGCGCAGACGCGCTTCCCGGTCCAGCGCGCTACCGGGGCGGACGTACCAGGCGACATCCGCGATGGCTACGGTAATGCGGAAGCCATCCCCATCGGGTTCGGCATAAATGGCATCATCAAAATCGCGCGCATCCGCGCCATCGATGGTGACAAGCGGCACGTCACGCAGGTCCGTGCGACCATCGGGTGAGACACCCCGCGCGGCTCTGGCCTGCGCCAGTGCTTCCTGCCCGAAGACGTGAGGGATGCCGTGCATCGCCACAGCCACCATGCTGATGGTCCGGGCATCGCCCTGCGGACCAAGACGCTGGATGATTCGCGCGGGGTGCAGGCCCGGCCCGGACTGGGGCAGGGGAATGGCGATGACGATTTCGTTATCCGGCGCGTCGTCATCCTCACCCATGGGAATGACCCATTCCGCCCTTGCGCGGCGATCCGCCGGGGTCAGCCTGCCTGCGGGGCGAAAGCGCGCGGGGGTCGCTGCTGCCGGGTCCGTGTCCCTAAGGGCGCGGAACAGGCCCACGATCTGCACCGGCGCATCCGTCAGGCGACGCAGGGTGCGGCCTTCATACCGGCCGGGACCAACGCGACGCAGGCGCGCGACCACGCGTTCACCGGGGGCGAGGGCCGCGCGTCCGCGCAGTTCAGGGTGCATGAACACGGTGGGGGAAGGTCCGTCGCCATCCCATTGCACGGGCCGCGCGATGGGGTCGCCATCGGCATCGGTGCCGGTGACCTGCACCACGGCGGATTCGGGCAGGCGGTCCGATACACGGAACCGCCGCGCACCGGCCGGGGCAAGCGTGCCATCCAGCGCCATTTCCCGCAGCATGGCGCGCAGGGCCTGCCGGTGTTCGGGACCAAGGCCGAATTCCCGGCTGATCTCGCGCTTGCCGATCCGGCCCGGCGCGTTTTCGATAAACGCGCGAAGCTGCTCACGTTCCGGCAGGCCGCCCGTACGGGCCGGGGATGTGCCCGTGGGCAGGCTGTCCGGCATCTGGAAAGTTGCTGGACGCTGCCGCTTCATGGTCAGCCAGCCTCGCCTTCGGTACTGGCCTTCTTGCGGGTCGTCGTCTTGCGCGCAGCCGGTTTGGCCGCTGTCTTGCGGGGGGCAGCTTTCTTCTTGGGTGCGGCCTTGCCTTCAGCGGTGTCTTCGGCGCTGGCCTTTGTCTTGCGCGCGGCGGGCTTGCGGGTGGTGGTTTTCTTGCCCTTCGCCTTGAGCGGCTTGCCCTTTTCCTTCAGCAGGGTCAGGGCTTCCTCCATGCTGACATCATCCATTTCCTGCCCGCGCGGCACGGTCGCCACGATCGATCCATGCTGGATGTAGGGGCCGAAGCGCCCCTTGCGCACCAGCACCGGCTCGCCATCCTTGGGGTGGGGACCAATGGTGCGGATGGAAGCCAGTTTCTTGGCCAGCGCATCGACCGCGCGGTTCAGCCCCACCGTCAGGACATCATCATCCTTGTCCAGTGAACCATAGACCGCGCCCATTTTCACATACGGCCCGAAGCGGCCCAGACCGGCTTCGATGGATTCGCCGGTTTCGGGGTGGATGCCGACAATGCGCGGCAGCGACAGCAGGCCCGCCGCCTGTTCCAGCGTGATCGTATCCCCATCCAGTCCGCGCGGGATGGTGGCACGCTTGGGTTTGGCCTTCTTGTCCTCCGGGTCGGGTTCGCCCTGCTGCACATACAGCCCCCACGGCCCGCGACGGACGGTAATTTCCTCGTCCGTGCCGGGGGCCGTGCCCAGAACGCGCATGCCGTCCTTCAGCGTTGCCGCGTCTTCCCCTTCCTTGGGATCGGCGACCAGTTTGCGTGTGTACTGGCAGGTCGGATAGTTGGAGCAGCCAATGAACGCGCCATAACGGCCCAGCTTCAGCCCCAGACGGCCGGTATTGCATGCCGTACACACGCGCGGGTCCTGCCCGTCTTCGCGCTGGGGAAAGAAATAGGGCGAGAGATCCGCGTCGAGCGCCGTAATGACATCGGATATCTTCAGGTCCTTGGTCTGATCCACCGCATGGGAGAAATCGGACCAGAACGCCGACATGACATCGCGCCAGTTGGCGCGGCCGCCGGAAATGTCATCAAGCTGTTCTTCAAGCCCCGCAGTGAACTGCGTATCGACATAGCGTTCGAAAAAGGACGTGAGGAAGGCCGTGACAAGCCGCCCCCGGTCTTCGGGGATGAAGCGCCGGTTTTCCAGTTGCACGTAGTTACGATCGCGCAGCACGGTCAGGATCGAGGCGTAGGTGGAGGGACGGCCAATGCCGATTTCCTCCATCTTCTTGACCAGAGACGCTTCCGAATAACGCGGCGGCGGCTGGGTGAAGTGCTGTTCGGCCGTCACGTCGCCGCGCCCGATCGCATCGCGTTCGCTCATGGCGGGCAGCATGCGGTCCTGATCGTCGTCCGTCTTGGCGGGGGAATCGTCGCGCCCCTCGCTATACAGGCGCAGGAAACCGTCAAACGCGATGATGGAGCCCGTGGCGCGCAGGGTTGCGTGCTGCTGGCGGTCCGTGATGTCCACCGCGACCTGATCGAGTTCGGCGGACTGCATCTGGCTGGCGACCGAACGCTTCCAGACCAGTTCATACAGCTTCCGCTGCTCGGGCGAGAGGTAGCGCGCCATGTCGGCAGGCGTGCGGCGCACGTCGGTCGGGCGGATGGCTTCGTGGGCTTCCTGCGCGTTCTTGGCCTTGGTGGAATAGATACGCGCCTTTTCCGGCACGTACTGATCGCCGAAGCTGTGGCCGATATGGCCACGTATGGCTGCAATGGCCTCGCCTGCCATCTGCACGCCATCGGTTCGCATATAGGTAATCAGGCCGACCGTCTCGCCGCCGATGTCGATACCTTCATACAGTTGCTGCGCGGTGCGCATGGCCACCTGCGCGCCCATGCCCAGCTTGCGGGACGCTTCCTGCTGCATGGTGGACGTGGTGAAGGGCGGGGGCGGATTGCGGCGGACCTTGCGGCGTTCGACCCTGGCGACACTGAAATCGCCAGCCTCGACGGCGGCCTTGGCGCGCATGGCGCCGGCTTCGTCATTCAGGTCGAACTGGTCAAGCTTGTGGCCGTCCAGATGCGTCAGCCGCGCGGTAAAGGGCAGACCGGCGGGCGTGGTCATGCGCGCGATGACGGACCAGTATTCGCGTGGTTTGAAAACCTCGATCTCGGCTTCGCGTTCGCAGATCAGGCGCAGGGCGACGGACTGCACGCGTCCGGCACTGCGCGATCCGGGCAGCTTGCGCCACAGCACGGGCGAAAGCGTGAAGCCGACCAGATAGTCCAGCGCCCGGCGGGCGAGGTAGGCTTCGATCAGCGGGAAATCAAGTTCACGCGGATGGGCCATCGCCGTCTTGATGGCGCTTTTGGTGATTTCATTGAAGGTGACGCGCTGCACCTCGATGCCCTTGAGGAGGTTTTTCTCCTCCAGCATGGCGCGGACATGCCACGAAATGGCCTCTCCCTCACGGTCGGGGTCAGTGGCCAGATACAGATGGCGCGCACCACGCAGGGCCTTGGCAATGGCCGCGATCTGGCGGCTGCCGCGCTCATCGGCTTCCCATACCATGGCGAAGCCCTCATCGGGGCGCACGCTTCCATCCTTGGGCGGCAGGTCACGCACATGCCCGAACGAGGCAAGAACCGTAAATTGATCGCCCAGATACTTATTGATCGTTTTCGCCTTGGCTGGCGATTCGACCACCACGACGTCAGTCATTCTGTCTCCGGATCACGATTCTAAAACCTTGCTTCAATCCCTGCTGTCAGGCCGGGGGTGGACGGCGCACGACCATATCCCCCGGAAGGAATTCGATCGTGCCTGCAATCTCCATTTCCGACAGGACTGTCAGGACCGCTGCTGTGGAGAACTGGCAGCGCCGTACAAGATCGTCAACAGGTGATGGCGTGAAAGATAGAAATCCCTCCACTCTTTCGTGAATATCTTCTCCCTTCGCCGGTGTGGGCGGGACGGGGGCTGCCTGTGCCACCGCGCCCTGCATTGCCGGTGGGGCGGACGCTGGCCGTGACGGCTGGGGGTGGAGCGGGAAAAGGCTTCTTTCTTCCATGAATTCAGGAAGTTCGCGCAGGATGTCGCGCTCGTTTTCCGTCAGGATCGCACCCTGGCGCAGCAGGTCATTGCTGCCCCGGCAGCGCGGGTCGAGGGGGGAGCCGGGCACGGCAAAGATGATCCGGTCATAGTCCAGCGCCATGCGTGCGGTAATCAGGCTACCTGACCTGGGTGCGGCCTCAATGACCACGCATCCCAGCCCCAATCCGGCTATAAGCCGGTTCCGGCGCGGGAAATGGCGGGCCTGCGGCACCGTGCCCAGCGGCGCTTCGGTCACAACTGCGCCAGTGCGGGCAATTTCATCCTGCAGGGTGTGATGTTCCGGCGGGTAAGGACAGTCCAGTCCGCCCGCGATGGCTGCGACCGTGCGGCCCGCTGTCATCGCCCCGCGATGGGCGGCGGCATCAATTCCCCGCGCCAGCCCCGATACCGTGTCCACTCCCTGTGCTGCCAGCAGGGCCGCAAGGCTTTCCGCCATGCGCATCCCGCCGGATGATGCGTTGCGTCCCCCGACGATGGCGACCATCCGACTCGCCAGCAGGGCACAGTCGCCCAGCACGCTCAGCACCGGCGGCGCATCGTGCAGGCTGGCAAGGAGTGGGGGATAGCCCGGCTGGCCATGCACCAGCAGGTGGCCGCCCATGGCATGCAGGCGTTCAATTTCATGCAGCGCATCCGCGCGGGGACAGGGCATGCCCACCGTTCGGCTTATGCGGGTGGCACCCCGTTCAAGCATGTCCAGCGCGGATTGCGCGCTGCCATGGGTCTGGATAAGGCGGCGGTAGCTGACCGGGCCGATGCCATCCGTTCGGGCCAGCCGCAGGCAGGCCAGGACCGTTTCGGCATCGGCGGGGGTCATGGCGTTTTCTGGCCGATCCTTGGTTCCGTGCCGCGCAACAGGCGGCTGATATTGGCATGGTGGCGGATCAGGATGACAAGGGCGATCAGCACGCCCGCCAGATAGGCGGGGGAGGAGAAATCAACCCGTCCCGGCCGGATCATGAGCAGCGGCATCGCCGCGAAGGCGATAATCGCCCCTGCCGAGGAAATGCGCGTGACCTTGGCGAAGATCAGCCACAGCGCGCAGCAGCACAGCCCCACGCCCGGCATCAGCGCCAGCACGCTGCCCAGCCCGGTGGCGACCCCCTTGCCGCCCTTGAATTTCAGCCATACCGGAAAGCAGTGCCCGAGGACGACACAGATTGCGGCCACGGATTCCGCGGCCAGCGTATGGAAGGGGCACAGCACGAAGGCGCAGAAAACGGCGAATGCGCCCTTGGTGCCATCCAGCGCCAGCGTGGCCGCCGCCAGTCCCTTGCGCCCGGTACGCAATACGTTGGTTGCTCCGATATTGCCCGATCCGATCTTGCGGATATCCCCGTTACCGGACAGCGCGGTCAGCACCAGCCCGAAGGGGATGCTGCCAATCAGGTAGGACAGGAACGCAACCCCGGCCATAAGCGGCAGGTCATAGGTGGGGATGCCGTAGATCATGCGGCCTGCGCCCCGAATACGCGCTGGCCGTTTTTCCACGTGCCAACCACGCGGCCTTCCAGCGCACGTCCGTCGAAGGGGGTGTTCTGGGCCTTGCCGGGCAGTTCGCCCGCCCGCACGATCCAGCCGCTATCGGGGTTGAACAGGCACAGATCCGCCGCCTGTCCCGTAGCCAGCGTGCCCGCATCGCTGCGCAGCAGGCGGGCAGGGCGGTGGGTCAGCAGGCCGATGGCGTCAGACATGCCCAGATTGCCCGCATGCACCTGCGCCAGCGTGACCGCCAGCAGGGTGGACAGTCCCGTGCCGCCCGCGGACGCCACGGCAAAGGGCTGGCGTTTGTCATCCGCGTCGCACGGCATGTGATCGGATGCGATGGCGTCGATCGTGCCATCCGCCAGCGCCGCACATACCGCCCTGCGATCCGCTTCCGCACGGAGCGGCGGCGACAGCTTGGCATAGGTGCGGAAGTCACCGATGACCGTTTCGTTCAGGTCAAAATAGGGCGGTGCCGTATCGCAGGTCACATTTACGCCATCGGCCCTGGCTACCCGGATCAGGTCGAGGCCCTCAGCCGTGGAGACATGGCCGAAGTGCAGCCGCCCGCCCGTCATGCGCGCAAGGCGAATGTCGCGGGCGATCAGGATCGCTTCAGCCGCCGCCGGAATGCCGGGCAGGCCAAGCCGTGTGGCCAGTTCCCCATCGGTGGCGCACCCGCCACGGGCAAGGGACGGGTCTTCGGGATGCTGGACAATCAGCGCGCCGAAACCTTTGGCATAGGTCAGCATCTGCCGCATCGTACGGCTGTCCGCAATGGCGTGCGGCCCATCGGTAAAGGCGATGGCCCCGGCTTCGGCCAGAAGGCCGATTTCCGCCATTTCCTTACCTGCGCATTCCCGTGTCAGCGCGCCATAGGGCAGGATGTCGATCATGCCGGTTTCTTCCCCGCGTGCGCGCAGCAGGCGGGCAAGGGCCGGATTATCGATGGTGGGGCTGGTGTTGGGCAGTACGGCAATGGTGGTGATGCCGCCCGATACGGCTGCCCGCGCGGCGGAGGCCACGGTCTCCCGGTATTCAAAGCCGGGTTCCCCGATCGTCACGCGCATGTCCACAAGGCCGGGACACAGGACAAGCTGGTTCTGCCCGTCGATGACTTCGGCCCCATCGGGCGCGCCTTCGGCCCCCGGCAGATCGGTGCCCGCGATTACGCCGTCACGCACCAGCAGCCGTCCCGCCCGATCCAGACCGGAGGCCGGATCGATCAGGCGGACGTTTTCAAACAGGACAGGCTTCATGCACCGTCTCCCCCGCGTGACAGGATGTCCAGCACCGCCATGCGCACGGCCACCCCCATTTCCACCTGTTCACGGATCACGCTCTGGTCGGAATCGGCAACGCGGCTGTCAATTTCCACGCCCCGGTTCATCGGGCCGGGATGCATGACCAGCGCATGTGGCTTCGCCAGCGCGAGGCGCTTGTTATCCAGCCCGTAGAAGCGGAAATATTCGCGCGCGCTGGGGACCTGCGTGCCTTTCATGCGCTCGCGCTGCACGCGCAGCATCATGACCACGTCCACGCCGCGCAGGCCGTCTTCCATCGTATGGTGAATGCTTACGCCCAGCGCGCCGATCGCACCGGGCACCAGTGTTGGCGGCCCTACCACGCGCACCTGACAGCCCATGGCGGTCAGCAGATGGATGTTGGACCGTGCGACGCGGCTGTGGCTGACATCGCCGCAGATGGCGATGGTCAGCCCCTCGAACACGCCGAAATGGCGGCGGATGGTCAGCGCGTCCAGCAGGGCCTGCGTGGGATGTTCATGCGTGCCGTCACCGGCATTGACCACACTGGCCTGAACCTTCTGGGCCAGCAGCGCGGGTGCACCGGACTGGGAATGGCGCACGACCAGCAGGTCGGTATGCATGGCGTTCAGCGTCGCCGCCGTGTCCAGCAGGGTTTCCCCCTTGTTGACCGAGGAACTGGCGACCGTCATGTTCACCACATCCGCCCCAAGCCGCTTGCCCGCCAGCTCGAAGGACGTGCGCGTGCGTGTGCTGTCCTCGAAAAACAGGTTGATGAGCGTGCGCCCGCGCAGCAGGTCGCGCGGGGTTTTGCGCGACCGGTTGAGCAGGGTGTAGTTTTCCGCAAGGTCAAGGATGGGGGTGATGCGGGTGGGATGCATGCCCTGCACGCCCAGCAGGTGACGCGCCGGGCGTGTCAGGAACACGTTGCTGCCATGGGCGCTGCGATCACTCATGGGCGGCGACCGCATTGATGCGCGCAAGCACCTCGTCCCGCCCCAGCGCGACCAGTGTGTCGTCAATGCCGGGCGACATGGTGCTGCCGGTTACGGCGGCGCGCAGCGGCTGCGCCACCTTGCCCAGCTTCATTTCATGGGTTTCGGCAAACTGGCGCAGGGTCGCGTCGACCGTTTCCCTGGTGAACGGTTCGGCGGCTTTCAGCGCTTCGGCCAGCCTGCCCAGCATGGCACGGTTTTCAGGGGTGAACTGCTTTTCTGCCTTGGCATCGAAGGAAAGCGGCAGCGAGCGGCCAAGGAAGGCGGCATTGTCCGCCAGTTCCACCAGCGTCTTCGCACGTTCCTTCAGGCCGGGCATAAGTGCGAGCACCTTGGCGCGCGTGGCGTCGGATGTATCCACACCTTCCATCGCCGCAAGGCGTTCCATCACGTCACCGGTCAGCCGTTCATCATCGGCCTGACGCAGCCACACGCCGTTGATGTGCAGCAGCTTGGCGTAATCCATGCGCGACGGTGAGCGGCCGACGCCATCAAGGTCGAACAGCCTGATCTGTTCTTCCCGCGACAGGATCTCCGCATCGCCATGGCCCCAGCCAAGACGCAGCAGGTAATTGTTCAGGGCTTCGGGCAGGTAGCCCATTTCCCGGAATTCCACCACCGACTGCGCGCCGTGGCGCTTGGACAGCTTGGCGCCGTCGGGGCCGTGGATCAGCGGCAGATGCGCGAAATGCGGCAGGTCCCAGCCCATGGCGCGATAGATCATGGCCTGACGGAAGGTGTTGGTCAGGTGGTCATCGCCACGGATGACATGGGTGATGTCCATGTCATGGTCATCGACCACCACGGCAAGCTGGTAGACCGGAGTGCCGTCGGCGCGCAGGATGATCATGTCATCCATTTCCGCATTGGCTACGCGCACGTCGCCCTGCACCAGATCATGAATGATGGTTTCCCCTTCACGCGGGGCCTTGATACGGACGGTATAGGGGGTGTTGGCTGGTGCTTCGGACGGATCGCGGTCGCGCCACATACCGTTGTAACGCGGGGGACGGCCCTCGGCCATCGCCTTCTCGCGCATTTCCTTGAGTTCATCCGCCGTGCAGTAGCAGCGATAGGCCAGCCCCTTTTCCAGCAGTTCATGCGCCACTTCGGCATGGCGCGCCTGCCGTGTGGACTGGAAAACCGGCTTTTCATCAGATTCGATGCCCATCCAGGCGAGGCCGTCGAACAGCACATCGACCGCTTTCTGGGTCGAGCGTTCGCGGTCGGTATCCTCGACGCGGAGCAGGAATTTGCCGCCGTGATGGCGGGCATAGAGGAAATTGAAAAGGGCGGCACGGGCGTTGCCGATATGCAGCAGGCCGGTGGGGCTGGGAGCAAAACGCGTACGGACAGTCATGAGCCGGCTCCTTAGCATGTTTTCGGCCTGCTGACAGGGGGCAGTCTGGCGTGTGCCCCCTTTGCGCCGGTAAGGTGTGTATTCCGGCCACGCATTATTACGGGGGTTCTTCTGCCGCGCCAGTCCAATGCCCGTCACGAATGGCTGCCGCATGGTTGAATTGCGCGCCCTGCGTGTGGCACTCGCCGCATGGCTTTGGCAGCGGCATGGCACTTTCATCGTGTGGCTGCCGGTATTTCTGGCCGCGGGCATCGCCCTGTATTTCGCCCTGCCGTGGGAACCGGCGGGCATGGCGGCGCTGGGGGCAGGGATGCTGGGTGCAGCCTGCCTGTCCGTGCGTCTGCTGTGGCCCGCGATTCTGCCGCTGCGCATGGGGTGTGGCGTGCTGGGGGCGTGCGCGGCAGGCTTTGCGCTGGCTTGGGCGCAGGCGCATATGCAGCCCGCTTTTCCTGATCTGCCGCGCCGGGCTGTACATGTCTCCGCCCGGGTCGTGGGGGTGGAAGGGCAGACCTTGCGCGATGGCACGCAGGCCACCCGTCTGCTGCTGGCGGATGCGCGGTTCGGGGACGGTATCAATATCGGCATGTCCCCCTTGCGGCGCAGGCTGCTGCTCCGCCTGCGGGCGGACGATCCTGCCGTGGTGGAAGCAGGCGATCGCGTGTCGGTTCAGGCATTGCTGACGCCACCGGCTTTCCCGGCAATACCCGGTGGTTATGATGCCCAGCGGTGGGCATGGTTTGACGGGCTGGCGGGGTACGGGCGGGCACTGGAACCCGTAAGCTGCGTGCATGGACACGACCGCGCAGGCGTGCAGGGTGCGATCAGCCATCTGCGGCAGGTCATGGCCCGCCGGATTCGTGCGGTCCTGCCCGGCCCAGCAGGCGCTGTCGCGGCTACGGTTCTGGTGGGATGGGACGGTGCGATTGATGGCCCCACGCGCGCGGTTTTTGCTGATGCGGGTCTGGCCCATCTGCTGGCGGTGGCGGGGCTGCATCTGGCCATCGTGATGGGGCTGGTGATGGCTGTGACCCGCATGGGGCTGGCGCTGTGGGAGCAGGCGGCCCTGTTCTGGCCATGCCGACAGATCGCGGCGCTGTCCGCGTTGCTGGCCGGGGCAGGGTATGTGCTTGTCACCGGCAGTCACCTGCCGGCCCTGCGCAGTCTGTTCATGGCAACGCTGGCGATCGGTGCGCTACTGGCGGGCAGGCGGGCGTTGTCCATGCGCAGCCTTGCGGTGGCGGCTGGCGTATTATTGTGCCTGAACCCTGAAAATGTGGCCGAACTGCCGCTGCAGATGTCCATGGCCGCCGTTATGGCGCTGATCGCGGGGTTTGAGGCCCTGCGCCCCCTTCTGTCGGGCTGGGAACAGGCCGGGTCATGGTGGCGGCGGGTCATGGCGCGGCTGGCCCATCCGCTTGCAGCCAGCGTGCTGGCGGGCGGGGCATGCCTTCCGGTCGGCATGGCGCATTTCGGCACCGTGCAGCCATGGTTCGTGCTGGCCAATCTGGTGGCCGTGCCGCTCATGTCGATATGGATCATGCCATGGGGGCTGGCATCGTTCATGCTGATGCCCCTGGGGCTGGAAAAGCTGGCGCTGGTGCCGATGGGTTACGGCATCGGGGTGGTGGAATGGCTGGCGCGGCATGTCGCCAGCCTGCCCGTCGCCCGGATGATGGTTCCGGCAATGGATGGTGTCTGGCTTGCTGTTTTTTTCGCCGGGTTGTGCTGGCTGTGCCTGTGGAGCGGGCGGGTGCGGCTGATGGGTGTCGTGCCCATTGTGCTGGCCGTGGCCTCCCCGTGGGTGACGGCGCGGCCTGTCGGCATGGTCTCCCCCGATGCGCGCATGGCGGCGCTGGTATCGGATGGCAGGCTGCTGACCGGTCCGGGCGCGCATCCTGATCCGTTCGTGCTGCGGGAATGGCAGCGTGTGACAGGACTGCCGGCGGGACTGCTCCCCTCCGACGGAAGCGCAGGGGGCGTGTCCTGCCGGAGCGGTGGGTGTCGGCTTGAGGGGGCTGGCGGTGATATCGTGGCGGTTCTGGCCGCACATGGGTCGGACAGGGCGATGTGTCAGGGGCATGGTGTGCTGGTGAACCTGTCGGGCATGTGGGGGTGTCCGGGCATGCTGCTGATCGGACGGTTCGATGTTTGGCGAAACGGAGCTTACGCCATCTACAACAGGGGCGCCCACGGGCTGGCGATCTATGCGGACAGGCAGGAACGGGGCGACCGGCCATGGGTGATGCGCCCCGGTGGGACAGGCATGCCGAACCTGCCAATGGCGCAGGCGGAATAGGATAGGGGTGCCGGGGGCAAGACCGGCTGCGGCACCGGCAGGCCCATCAATGGCTTTTTCGGGTCATGGGCAGTCTGTTGCGGGCAGGACGCGGCAGGTTAAGGACTTCGGTAACAGAGGCCGGAGGTCACGCGCCTTGCTTCAGCCTGCCGTCGCGCCACCCGGTCCAGCCTCCGGTCCGACCGCGCGCAGGTCATCCTTCAGGCGGTACTGGCAGGGGTCATAGGCGGGACAGCGCCAGCATTCGGGCTTGCGGGCCTTGCATACATAGCGCCCGTGCAGGATCAGCCAGTGATGGGCGGGGCGCAGCATTTCGGCGGGTATGCGCCGGACAAGCTGGTCTTCCACCGCCCGCGGGGTCGTGCCCGGCGCAAGCCCCGTGCGATTGCCGATACGGAAGATATGGGTATCGACCGCCATCGTACTGTCCCCGAACGCGACATTCATCACCACATTCGCCGTCTTGCGGCCTACGCCGGGCAGGGATTCCAGCGCCGCACGGTCACCGGGCACCTGACCGTCAAAGCGTTCGAGCAACTGCCGCGACAGGGCCACGACATTATGCGCCTTGGTCCGCCACAGCCCGATGGTGCGGATATGTTGCCCAACCTTTTCTTCCCCCAGTTCCACCATCGCCTGCGGGTTTGGGGCATCGCGGAACAGGGCGACTGTGGCCCTGTTGACCGAGGCATCCGTCGCCTGTGCCGACAGCACCACCGCGACCAGCAGGGTATAGTCATCCACGAAATTGAGTTCACTGGCGGCATCTGGGTTGGCTGCGGCCAACTGGCCGATGAAGGTGCGCACTTCCGCCAGTGTCATGGCACGGCGGGCAGGTCTGGCGCGGCTGGCAGGTGTTTTCATCGGAGGCTCGCTGGAAGGATCACGCCACATTGTGTGGCGGGGCAGTAATAGGTGCAAATCGCCACAGGCTCAATTTCCGTTACCGGCCTTGCACCCGGCGGGGGCGGCGGCTAGTCGTTCCAGCCCCTGCGATATGGCATGGTGGCAATGATATCTTTCTTCTCCCGCCGGGAAACCGGACGACATGAATTTTCCGATGTGCTGGGCTTTGTCTGGCGCAGGTGGCGCGCGCATCCGGCCTGTCTGGCATGGACGCTGGTGGGGATCGGCGGGGCCACGGTTGCGGATGTGACGATGCCGCTGCTGGCGGGCTGGCTGGTCAGTGATGTATCGCATCCGGCGGAAGGGACAGCGCTGCATCATGTTGCGTGGGATGTAGCGGGCCTGACCTTACTGGGGCTGCTTGGTATCGGGGCGCGGCGCATGGCGTATGTCTCCATCTCGCACCTGACATCAAGGGTCATGGCCGGCATCGTGACGGAGGCATTCGCGCGCGTGCAACGGTTTTCCAGCGAATGGCACGCCAGCAATTTTGCCGGTTCCATCGTGCGGCGCATCACCCGGGGGCTGGGGGCGGTCGATACGCTGGGTGATACGCTGCTGCTGATGCTGGTGCCGGAAATGATGGTCCTGTGCATTACGACTGCGGTGCTGGCCTTTCACTGGATGCTGATGGGGCTGGTCCTTGCCGTCGGGGCCGTGGTCCTAGTCGGGCTGTCGGTCGTGCTGACCCTGCATTACGTGACGCCGTCCGCCCGGCTGGCCAATATGTGGGATACGCGGATGGGGGCCACGCTGTCCGATGCGGTGACATGCAACGCCGTGGTCAAGGCATACGGGGCCGAGGTGCGTGAGGATGCCCGGCTGGCATGGGTTGCGAACCGCTGGCGCCAGCGCATGCTGCGTTCATGGCTACGCGGCACCAACAGCGCCAATTTACAGAATTTCGCGGCCCTGATCATGCGTATGATGCTGATTGCGGGTATTGCCCTGTTATGGATGCGCGGGCGTGCCGGACCGGGTGATGTCGCCTATGTGCTGACGATGATGTTCGTCATACAGGGCTATCTGCGGGATATCGGACAGCAGATTTCGGTCGTGCAGCGTTCGGTCAACGAGATGGGGGAACTCGTCGCCCTGTTCCATGCGAAGCCGGAGGTCGCGGACAGAGCCGGTGCCGGTGCGCTGCTGGTGACGCGGGGGCATATCCGTTTCACGCATGTCGGCTTTGGCTACGGACGTCACCATGCCAGACCGTTATTCGAGGATCTGGATCTTGATATCGCACCGGGCAGCAAGGTTGCCCTTGTGGGACCATCGGGTTCGGGCAAGACCACGCTGACCCGGCTGCTGCAGCGGCTGTATGACGTGCAGGCGGGGTGCATAACCATCGATGGCACGGATATCGCCACCGTCACGCAGGCCAGCCTGCGCGGGCAGATCGCCATCGTCCCGCAGGAACCGCTGCTGTTTCACCGGACCATTGCCGAAAACATCGCCTATGGCCGGCCGGATGCCACACCTGCGGAAATCGCCCATGCGGCCCGTCAGGCCAATGCAGCCGATTTCATCGACCGTCTGCCGCGCGGTTACGCGACGATGGTGGGCGAACGCGGGATCAAGCTGTCCGGTGGGGAACGGCAGCGCATCGCCATCGCCCGCGCCTTTTTAAGTCAGGCGCGGATCGTCATCATGGATGAGGCGACATCAAGCCTCGATTCCCATTCCGAAATGCTGGTGCAGCAGGCGATGGAACGCCTTATGGCGGGACGCACGGTGCTGGTCATCGCCCACCGCCTGTCCACCGTCATGGGACTGGACCGCATCATCGTGTTCCGTCAGGGACGGGTGTGCGAGGATGGAACCCATGCCGAACTCATGGCCCGGCATGGGGGAATCTATCGGGAACTGTTTGAAATCCAGTCCCTGTAGGTAGGCGGCCGTCAGCCCGGCAGCATGGCGCCCAGCGCCTTGCCGCCAAACAGGTGGACATGGAAATGCGGCACTTCCTGTCCCGCTTCCTCGCCCACGTTGGACAGCAGGCGGTAGCCACGGGTTTCCAGCTTCAGGTCCCGCGCGACAGTGCCAAGTGCGCGGGTAAAGCCCGTGATTTCAGCTTCAGATGCGTTCTGGCTGAAATCGGCAAAGGAGACATATGCCCCCTTGGGAATGACCAGAACGTGGACCGGCGCCTTGGGTGCGATGTCATGGAAGGCGAGGGCGTATTCATCCTCATACACCTTCTTGCATGGCAGTTCGCCGCGCAGGATACGGGCAAACACGTTTTGCGGGTCGTAGGGACCGATGCCGCTTACGGCCATGGGCTTTTCTCCTGTTGCAGTGTGGAAATCAGGCCAGCGGGTCGCGGGGACGCGATGCCTTTTCGGCCACGCCGCTGACCCCTTCACGCCGTTGCAGTTCGGCCCACACATCGGCGGATTTCACGCCCGCATCCACCCACATCACGATCAGGTGGTACAGCACGTCCGCACTTTCGCTGACCAGTTCGTCACGGTTGCCCGCTACGGCTTCGATCAGGCATTCGACGGCTTCCTCACCGAATTTCTGTGCAATCTTGCGCCGACCGCGTGCCAGCAGTCGCGCGGAATGACTGACCGACGGGTCTGTGCCCCGGCGGGATTCCACAACATCGAACAGGCGGTCCAGCACATCGGGTGATGCCGGTGCGACGGCTTCGGGCTTCGGCGCGGCTGCGGCCTTGGCCGGGGCGTTCTTGCGGGATTTCTCTGGCTTGGCCATGGAATGCTCCGATAGGCGGGAAAAGGGAATCAGGTGGTCTGGCGAACCGGCAGACCGGCGGAGGCGAGTGCCTGCTTGACCTGTGGAATGGTGAACTGTCCGAAATGGAACACGCTGGCGGCCAGCAGGCCGGTGGCGCCCGCTCGCGCGCCTTCGACAAAATGGTCCAGTTCCCCAACGCCGCCGGAGGCCACGATGGGAATGCGGACCGCCGCGTTGGCCGCGCGCAGCAGGTCAAGGTCGAAACCCTTGCCGGTACCGTCGCGGTCCATGCTGGTCAGCAGGATTTCACCCGCCCCGCGTTCGGCCACTTCCCGGCACCAGTCGATCACGTTCCGCCCGGTGGGGGTGCGGCCACCATGGGTATAGACTTCCCATGATCCGTGGCCGTCGCTGCGTGCGTCAATGGCCACGACCACGCACTGGCTGCCGAATTTCTGCGCGGCCTCACTGACCAGTTCGGGGCGCGATACGGCGGCGGAATTCATGGCGCATTTATCAGCACCCGCCAGTAGCAGGCGACGCATGTCGTCCGTGGTGCGCACGCCCCCGCCCACCGTCAGCGGCAGGAAGATGCGTTCCGCCGTGCGGCTGACCACATCCAGAATGGTATCGCGGTTTTCATTACTGGCCGTAATGTCAAGAAAGGTCAGTTCATCCGCGCCCGCCGCGTCATACACCGCGGCCTGTTCCACCGGGTCGCCCGCATCGCGTAACGAGACAAAATTGACGCCCTTGACCACCCGGCCATTTTTCACATCCAGACAGGGGATGACGCGCAGCTTCAGCATCAGGCCAGAACCCGCAGGGCTTCGCTCAGATCAATGCGGCCATCATACAGCGCGCGGCCCACGATCACGCCTTCAATTCCGGGCGCACGCGCGGTTGCGGCCCGCAGTGCTTCCAGATGCGCAAGCGTGCCCACCCCGCCACTTGCGATGACCGGAATGGACAGGGCATTGGCCATATCCGCCGTCTGTTCGATATCGATGCCCGTCAGCATGCCGTCGCGGCTGATTTCGGTAAAGATGACGGCCGCCACACCGGCATCCTGCATGCGCAGGCCCAGCTCAACGGCTTTCATTTCCGATGTTTCAGCCCAGCCTTCTGTTGCGACCTGTCCGCTGCGGGCGTCGATGCCCGCCACGATCCGGCCGGGGAAAAGACGGCAGGCTTCGCGTACCAGTTCCGGGTTCTTGACGGCGACGCTGCCCAGAATGACACGGCTGATCCCGGCGTTGAGCCATTTGCCGATACTTTCCAGATCGCGCAGGCCACCACCAAGCTGCACCGGAACGGATGCGTTGGCGATGATCGCCTCGATGGCTTCGGTATTGGCGGAACGCCCCGCGAAAGCCCCGTTGAGGTCAACCACATGCAGCCACGAACAGCCCGCATGGATCCATGCCAGAGCCTGTGCGCCGGGATCATCGGAATAGACGGTGGCGTTATCCATTTCCCCACGGCGCAGGCGCACGCAGGTGCCGTCCTTGAGGTCGATGGCGGGGTAGAGTGTCAGGCTGTGTCCGGTCACGGGGGCATGTCCTGCTGCAGGAATGGGGGTTGAGGCATCCTGCGGATGGGCGGGTACGATCCGCTCGTCATCCTGCAGGCGTTTGGTGAAGAACAGGCCACGGACGGTACGGCCGTCCATGCGCGCATAGCTGGGGTGGGTGCCCCAGTGGTGGAACCCGCAGCGGCGGAACAGCCGCAGGGCTTCGGTCTGGGTTTCGCGCACGTCAAGGTTGATGATCTGGTAGCCCATGCTGCGTGCGCAGCTTTCCACCTCGGTCAGAAGCAGATGGCCCAGACCCAGCCCGCGTGCGTAGGGCGCTATATAGAAGTGCATGAGCGTGGCACTCATGGCCTGCGCTTCATTGTTGCGTGGCGGGCGGACAAGCTGGGCCGATCCGACGATCATGTCATCCAGCCGCGCCACGAATATCTGCCGTTCGGGCACCAGCAGCACGCCACGGAAATAACGCTCCAGCGTCTCCCGCGGGGGCGGGGCCAGCCAGCCGAATCCGCCGCCCTCAAGTATGGCGGCGTTTGTGGCATCGCACAGGGCATGCAGGTCATCTTCGTGCATGTCCTGCAGACGCTCGGCATGGATGGCACCGGCAGGCACCATGTTCCGCCGGGTCATGGCGTGCCATCCGGCGTCGGTGCCCAGCGGAGGAAGTTCGACAGGATACGCAGCCCCACGCCCTGACTCTTTTCCACATGGAACTGCGTGCCCGCCCGGTTGCCACGCGCCACGATGGCGGGAACCGTGCCGCCGTAATCGGTAGTGGCGACCATGTCCGTCGGGTCGTAATCCGCAAGGGCGAAGGAATGGACGAAATAGCCATGAGCGTCCGCCGCCAGCCCTTCGGTCAGGGGATGGGCGCCGGGTGTGAATTCAAGCTGGTTCCACCCCATCTGCGGCAGGCGCAGGTCAGGCACGTCCATCAGCCGGATTTCACCGGCGATCCAGCCGAAACCGGGCGTTACCCCATGTTCGCGTCCGCGCTCGGCCATAAGCTGCATGCCCACGCAGATGCCAAGGAAGGGCACGCCGTTATCGGTTGCCTCCACAATGGCGTCACGCAGTCCCGGCTGCGCGGCGAGCCCGCTTGCGCAGTCGGCAAAGGCGCCCTGACCCGGCAGCACGATCCGGTCAGCCCGGTGTACGGCCTGCGGGTCCGCCGTTATGGTGACTTCGGCATCAAGCCCGCTATCCTGCGCCGCGCGGGCAAGGGCGCGCGCGGCGGAAGCAAGGTTGCCACCATTATAGTCGATCACCACGATGGACTGGGTGCGGGAGGATACGGGCGCGGGCATGGGATGCCTCATGTTACGGAGGAAACGGAGCGGGCCGGATTACGGTCCATCCAGCGCAGCAGTGCGGCCCGGCGGTCGGGGGCATACACGCCACGGATGGGCCTGTAGCCCCGCAGGCGCAGTTCCCACTGCCGGAGGTCGGGCGTACTGAGCGCCAGGAACAGATGCATACCGCCCAGCAGGGGCAGGGCGATGCCGAGGGGGGCGAATATGCCGACCAGAACGCTTGCCCCACCCGCCAGCAACCCACTGACCGGGCAGCCCCGCAGTAGAAGCCCGACCCAGCCGCACAGCAGGACCAGCCATGACAGCCGGCTGGCTACCATGACCGGTTCGGATGTCTGGCCTTCGGTCCGCCGGGGCGGCAGCAGGGCGGCATAAAAGATCACAGGCTACCCTTGGTGGAGGGGATGATGCCGCCCGCACGCGGGTCGGCTTCACTGGCCGTACGCAGGGCGCGGGCCAGCGCCTTGAAGGCGGCTTCGGCAATATGATGGCAGTTATGGCCCGCACGCTGGATGACATGCAGGGTCACGAGGGCGCTCATGGCGAAGGCGCGGAAAAATTCCTCGAACAGTTCCGTATCCATTTCCCCGATCTTGTCACGCCCGAAGGTCACGGACCATGCAAGGAAGGGACGGCCGGAAATATCGATCACCGCTTCGCACAGGGCTTCGTCCAGCGGCACCGTGGCGCTGCCATAACGGCGGATGCCGCGTTTGTCCCCGATCGCCTGCGCGAAAGCCTTGCCCAGCGCGATGCCCGTATCTTCCACCGTGTGGTGGTAGTCGATATGCAGGTCGCCCCTGGCCGTAATGTCCAGATCGCACATGCTGTGGCGGCCAAGCGCCGTAAGCATATGGTCGAAAAAGCCGATCCCGGTATCGATACTGGTCCTGCCCGTGCCATCAAGGTTGATGGTGACGGTAATGTCGGTCTCGCTGGTGGCGCGGTGGACCGTGGCTGTGCGTGGGGTGTTCATGACCCCCTTCTACAGAAGCATGCAGCCGGAATCCATACCGATCCGCCTGCGCGCCCCTGCGTTCCGGCGGGGTGGATATTGGCATGGCCGGCCTTCTGCGGCATGTTGTCGCGTCATCGCGCCTGCCGTCAGGACACGGACTGTCAGCAGGTAGCCAGATAGTCAGGGAACGACCACATGGCATCGCTCGATCTTCTTATGTCACGTTTTTCCACGGATGCTCTGGTGGAGCCGGCACCGGCCGGGGGCGTGCTGGAAAGCATTCTGTCCACCGCCATGCGCGCGCCCGATCACGGCAAGCTGCGTCCGTGGCGCTATGCCATCGTGCAGGGGGATGCCCGTCTTGAACTGGCGCAGCGCGTCGTGGCCAGCATGAAGCGGCTGGACCCGGACGTAGCCCCCGCCAAGATCGAGAAGCGTCTGTCGCGTTTTTCCACCATGCCCATGACCATCGTGCTGGGCATGCACCTGCGTCCCGAGCATAAGATTCCCGTGCTGGAGCAGGAACTGGCGGTCGGTGCGGCGGCCATGAATATCCTCAATGCCCTGCACGCCACGGGCTTTGGTGGCGTATGGGTCAGCGGGGATGTGGCGTATGACCCGGAATTCGCGGCGGAACTGGGTTTTCCTGCCCCGCATAAACTGGCGGGCTTCCTGTTTGTTGGTACCCCCAAGGCCGATGCCGCAGGTCCCACGCGCCGCCCGGTTGACGGCTACGTTGCCCAGTGGACGGGAAAGCCCGTCCAGTTCGGCGCAGATACATAAGTAATGAAAGCACGCGGACAGGAACGGGCAATCAATGACATATCATGATGTAACCATAATGGGCGGTGGACCAGCAGGTCTTGCCGCCGCCCTGTCGCTGGAAGCCAGGGGCCTGTCCGTTGCCGTGCTTGAACGCGCATCCCACTCCGCATGGGGGGAGCCTGCCTTTGACGGGCGCGAAATTGCCCTGACGCACCATTCGGTTTCCGTCCTGAAGGCGCTTGGTGCGTGGGATCATATCCCGCAGGTCGCCATTTCCCCCCTGCGGGAAGCGCGGGTGGAAACCGGTCGCAGCAATCATCCCCTTACTTTCGATACGAATGGCAAGGGCGTTGATGCGCTGGGGTATCTGGTATCCAACCACAGTATCCGCCGTAGCCTGTATGTGGCCGCCAGCCAGCGCCCCGGCATCACCCTGCACGGCGGTACGGTAACGGGCCATCTCCGCCGCATAGGCGACGATATGACTGTCGTGCACAGTGGGGGAGAAATTACATCCCGTCTTGCCGTCGGCGCGGATGGCCGTTTTTCACAGATTCGTCGGCTGCAGCGTATCGGTGCAGTCATGCACGATTTCCGGCGTGCCATGCTGGTCTGCCGTATGGCGCACGATCTGCCGCACCATCATGTCGCAACCCAATGGTTCGATGAGGGGCAGACCATTGCCCTGCTTCCCGTCAATGGGGGCGCGTCGTCGCTGGTGCTGACTTTGCCACGCGAAGAAATCGAACGCCTGCGTGTGCTGGACCGCGATACCTTCAATGCTGAAATCATGGAGCGGGTCGGCAGACGGCTTGGCAATATGCGGCTGGTCAGCACGCGGCATGCCTATCCCCTCAAGGCGGTTTATGCCCACCGTTTCGTAGCACCCGGCTTTGCGCTGATCGGGGATGCCGCCGTGGGCATGCATCCGATCACGGCCCATGGCTTCAATCTGGGGCTGAAAGGGCAGGAAGCACTGGCGCAGGAAGTCGAGGCAGGTCTGGCGCGTGATGAATCGCCGGGTAGCCTGTCCGTGTTGCGACGTTTTGAACGGCGTCACCGTATGGCTACGCTTCCGCTATTCGCCGCCACCAATGGAATTGCCACGCTTTACACACGTGACGAGCCCGCTTTCCAGATCCTGCGCCGGACGGGATTGCGGGTGGCGGATGCGCTCTCTCCCTTCAAATCGGCTGTGACAGCCATGCTGATGGATCGTGAACGCGCGGCGTAATGTTTTTCTGCCCGCCAGAACCCTGCGCCTTGGCATTTCAGTAGGTGACGGCGTGGATTCTGTGGCGCTTTCTGGTGTTTCGTCGGGTAAGTGATTCTAGGGATTGTTAGTTTTCCGGGGTTTGAGTGTGACCCCGGGTCATATTTTTTGGTGTGGGTGCATTTTTCTGATTGACGGTATGACCGGTGGGTCCTATATCCCCCTTCACCGGCGGCGCTGAGGGAAACTTCTTGAGCTTCCCCGGCGGATTTGCTAGGTTATTCGGCCCCACGGGGTTTGGATCTTTGACAAGAGAATATGAGAGTATCTGGAAGGGATATGCTGGCGGCGCGGTTGTTGCTCTTAGGGGCGATGACTG